>Ga0116217_10000177_pt1 | contig 75559 bp, 65 predicted proteins | sample Sb_taG_6_FD_89697 | JGI IMG/M metagenome (GOLD analysis project Ga0116217, IMG submission 89697) | Peat soil microbial communities from Weissenstadt, Germany - Sb_50d_4_PS metaG | ecosystem: Environmental > Terrestrial > Soil > Wetlands > Peat | place: Germany: Weissenstadt | collected 2010-09-21
CACCAAGTTATTGATGCTAAGGGACATAGGAGAGATTGTCAACCGACAGGTATCTCCCGTAAGATGACCACACCCAGCCGAAAGAGATTTAGTAATTTTGTAATCGGGTAATTTTGCAACTGAAACCCCTTACGCCTCACCGGCACCCGGTTTGAAATTACCAAATTACTCAATTACAAAATTACCAATTTCCCCAAAGGAGCTTCATGCTGAAGAGTGACCGCTGGATCCGCAAGATGGCCCTGGAACACGACATGATAAGCCCGTTCTCCGAGAAGCAGGTACGGCAAGGAGTGGTGTCCTACGGGCTGTCCTCCTACGGATATGACCTGCGCGTGGCCGACGAATTCAAGATCTTCACTAACGTGAACTGCACCGTCGTCGATCCCAAGAATTTCGACGAGCGCTCGTTCGTGCCCATGAATTCGGAGGTGTGCATCGTTCCGCCGAACTCGTTCGCGCTGGCCCGCTCGGTCGAGTACTTCAAGATTCCGCGCGATTGCCTGACGATTTGCGTGGGCAAGTCCACCTACGCGCGCTGCGGCATTATTGTGAACGTCACCCCGTTCGAGCCGGAGTGGGAAGGCTTCGTCACACTCGAAATCTCGAACACCACGCCGCTGCCCGCCAAGATTTACGCCAACGAGGGCCTGTGCCAGATTATCTTCTTTCAGTCAGATGAGGTCTGCGAAACCAGCTATGCCGACCGTAAGGGGAAGTACCAGGCGCAAAAAGGGATTGTGCTGCCGAAGTTGTAGAGAAGCTGTCAGCTATCCGCCATCACTTTCAGCCCAGGCGCCATGGTTGCGCTTGGAGCGTTGGAGGCGTGCTCCGGGAATGTCAAGATAGGAAGAAGCCGAATGACTTTCACCCCTGTCTATAATGCTCCGAAAAAAAGAGTAAAGAAGATCGCTCTTGAGGAGCATTTCGTTACTCCAGCGCTTGCGGTATACGCGAAAGAACTGGGGAAAAGCATAACGCTCGAAGTTATGCAGTACATAAAGAAACGCCTCGTCGATTTTGACAACCTTAGACTGGAAGAGATGGACAAGTATGGGATCGATGTCTCGGTCCTGAGTGTCACGACACCCGGTGTACAGGTTGAGCCCGATCGCAAGGTGGCAGTTCGCAAGGCAAAAGAGGCCAATGACATTCTTGCAAAAGCTATCCAGCGACATCCCTCGCGCTATGCCGGATTCGCACATCTCCCGCTGCAAGATCCGTTGGCAGCCGCGAACGAACTGGAGCGGGCGATCCGAGAACTAGGTTTTAAAGGCGCGCTTATCAACGGCCATACCAACGGAGAGTATCTGGACGATGAGAAGTTCTCGCCGTTATGGGAGCGGGCGGAAGGTCTTGGCGTCCCCATCTATCTACATCCGGCGAACTCGCCCGATGTGCCGCAAGTTTTGAAAGGCTATCTGGAGCTCTTGGGTGCGATGTGGGGTTGGCAAACGGAAACGTCAAGCCACGTTATGCGCATCATCTTTGGCGGAGTTTTCGATCGTTTTCCGAAGATGACGCTCATTTTGGGACACATGGGCGAGGGCTTGCCCTTTTGGCTGTGGCGGCTGGATAGTCGTTACGTGATTATGCATCACACTAAGCCTATAAAAAAACTGCCTTCTCAATATATCCGCGACAACATCGTCATTACGACCACCGGAGTCGATTCCTATCCGCCACTTCTCTGTTCGATGTTAGCGCTGGGCCCCGATCGAATTCTCTTCTCCATCGATTACCCATACGAGTCGACGAAGGAGGCGGTTGCGTTCATCGACAATGCGCCGCTGAGTGAAATCGACCGTGAGAAGATCTGCCATCTCAACGCTGAGCGTGCACTGAACCTGGCGGATAGCCATACTACCGCAACGGAGTCCACGGGAGCTTGGCAACGCATCTGATCGAAGGAATGACGCAGTGAAATCCGCGCTTGCCCATCGACCGACATTAGGTGCATTGCAAAATCGGGATTGCAGTTCGAGAGGACATCAAGCGATCTGCACAGCAAGCTGACGGCTGAGAGCCGAGAGCCCTACTATTTCCCCGCGTTCTCGCCTTCCTTATACATGTACTTGATCGAAGGCTTATAGACCATCAGGTTAGGGCCGCCGTTGCGGTTGATCTTAAGGCAGCTCTTGTCGTACCACTCGATGACGCCGTGAATCTCTTCGCCGTCCCGCAGCACCAGGACCATCGGCGTCTTCCCCTGCATCTGCTTCTGGTAGTAGAAATTCTCCGCGTTGGTCTGCTCTGGCGGTGTAGCCCGCTTGCCGCCGTTGCGATCGCCGCGATCGGAACGCTCCGGCCGCTCCGGACGGCGCTCTCCCATGGGCGACGCAGCGTGATTGTGATTGTGGTCGTTGCGGTTAAACGACGGGCGAATCAACTTGCGGTTGGCGAAGCCATCTTGCTCGATTGACCGCTCGGCTGGAATGGAATCAATCGTCTCTTTCATAACACCACCTGTCGGACACGCTTTTTCATGCGGGCCACATCCCACGGAGCGACTGTGTTGTGGATTTCTAAGGCGTGAGCTTGCCCAATAACGTAGCACAGGTCACCCGGGATGACAATGGGAAGCTCGGGCCATGACGAAGCACTTAGCATTTAGCACTTGGCACTTAGCCATGCTAGGCCGGTGGCGGCGACCAGGAGAAGCGTCTGGCGATTGGCCCTTGGCTTGGATGGGTTGTTGGTTGGCGAGACGCGGTACCCGGGCTGGCTAATTGCTGAGTGCTAAGTGCTAACTGCCGACTTTCTCCAGCCCTGCCGCAAACGCATCCAGCGACAACGATCGCAACAGGTTGCGCCGCATGCCACGTTCCACCTCGGCTAGACCCTCTGCGGCCAAGGTAATCCAGGCAAAGTCGCTCGCTTCCGCCAATTTCTGCAGCTCACCTTGAATATCACTGTTCCCGACCAGTTCCGGCGTTCCGGAATGGATGAAAGTCAGGTCCTGCAGCAGGGAGTAAATGGTGCGCAGCAGCCTTTCCGTCTTCTCGCGGCCCTCGGCCCCAGCGCGATATGTCTCGGTGACCTTGAAAAGCTCACTGTGATCGCCGCCACGCAGGGCGGATTGCAGCACGACCAGCGCATTCTGGCGCGCTGCGGTGTAAGCGGCCAGGTCGAAGCTGCGCGCACGTCCCACCGCTCCCTCGCTAAGACGAGCTACCAGGGCACGCTGCTTCGCGGTCCAGTCGGGACGGTATTTGGCCAGGTAATCTTCGATCTCCCGGGAAGCCAGCGGGGCGAGGGTGACCGTCATCGCGCGTGAACGGATGGTCGGCAGCAATTCGCCAGCATTCTCCGCCAGCAGAAAAATCGTGGCGAACTCCGGCGGTTCTTCCAGAACTTTAAGCAGCGAGTTGGCCGCTTCTTTCATGAAGGCCGAGTCGGTGAAAATGTACACCCGCTCTTTCGCGTCGCCCGGACGGAAATAAATTGTTTCAATCACCCTCCGCACCTGGTCGACTTTGACCATCATTTGCGGCGGATCGGGCGGGATCACCAGCACGTCCGGATGGGTCTGCACGAAAAGGCGTGTGTCTTTCTTGTCGGCTTCGCGCAGGGCGTCCCGCGCTTCGACCGCTTCGGCAAAACGAGCTTCGAGATTTTCCGACTGCGCGATCCGAACGCAGTTGGAACACTTGCCGCAGAAGTCGGGAAGGCCATCCGTGACGACCGGTGCCAGGCAATTCATCGCCTTGGCGAGCATCAGCGCGAGCGTGTATTTGCCCGAACCGGCGGGGCCAGCAAGGATCACCGCCTGCGGAAAGCGCCGGCGCGCCAGCATTTCCCGTAAGCGATGGACGACGTCCGAGTTGCCGTGAAAATCAGAGAAACCCATAGGAATCCAGCCATCAGCAATTAGCACTTAGCATTTGGCCCTGAATCCGAGTATCCGACTATTCTGGGCGCAACCCGCCGACATTTTCGACCAAATGCCAAGTGCTAAGTGCCAAAAGCGCTTTTCAGCTTCATCTTGCGCTTCACCACTTCCATAATCTTCCGATGCGTTTCTTCCTGCGTACCGCGGGCGTCGACAACCGAGACTCGCTGCGGCTCGCGCGCAGCGATCGCCAGATAAGCGCTGTGCACGCGCCCGAAAAAAGCCCGGTTCTCCCGCTCGAAACGGTTTTCGTCCTTCTTCGTATTTACCTGCGCCCTATTGCGTCGCCGCGCGCGCTCCACGCTGGCAGCCACGTCGGAATCCATGAGAATCGTGAGATCGGGCTGCAGATCGTCGCACAGTATGCGATGCAGCTCCAGCACCGGCTCGCTTCCCAGCTTACGGCCTCCGCCTTGATACGCTTCGCTTGAATCCGTGAAGCGATCGCAAAGCACGATTTGACCGGAAGTCAATGCCGGCAGGATAACTTCCTTGATGTGTTGGGCCCGCGAGGCAAACATCAGCGCCAATTCCGCCAGTGGCGCCAGCGCCGGAGTGCTCGTATCCAGTAAAAGCTGGCGTATTTTTTCTGCAGTTGGCGTACCGCCGGGCTCGCGGGTGATCACCACCGGCGAACCTTGTTTGCGCAACGCAGCCGCCAGCCTCTCCAGTTGCGTGCTCTTGCCGCAGCCGTCGAGACCTTCAAAGGTGATGAATTTTCCGCGCGAGTGGAAAGCCACGGGAGGAATCATAGCATTCGGCGTGCAGGTGCCGGCCATTGTCATCCCGAGCGAGCCGCGCGAAGGGTCGCGTTCTTCGCGACACAATAATCGCGCGTAAGGTCCGCTTCCTTGTTAATTGCGCCAAAATACTTGACCAGCCCTCGCGCCACGCTGCTATAGTCACAAGTTTGCGTTAGTAAATCGTTTTCATAGAGCAAAGGAGCTCCCCGCATGATCTTTTCTTCCCATCGTGCGTCGTGGTTGGTAGGAATTTCTATAGCACTGAACCTCGCCGCGATCGCCCAGAATTCACCTAAGACTGCCGCGCCGACTGTCACTCTCTGGGTTGATGCCACCGAAGCGCCACGCAAGATATTTCATGCGCACCTGACCATCCCCGCCACCCCGGGCACACTCACTCTGTACTATCCCGAATGGATGCCCGGCGAGCACGGCCCCACCGGCCCGATCCAGGATGTGACCGGTCTCAAGTTCGAAGCGAATGGACAGACTTTGAAGTGGCGGCGCGACCTGCTCGACACCTGGACGTTCCACGTCGACGTTCCCTCGGGCGTCTCGACCGTCGAGGCATCTTTGGACTACCTCTCGCCCGCCGGTGAACAGGGCCTCTACACCGGCGGTCCTTCGGCGACGGAGAAGATGGCGATCGTCAGCTGGAACACCATGCTTCTGTATCCCGCGGGCTGGACATCCGACCAGTTGACTTATCAAGCCGGCTTGCGGCTGCCCGAAGGGTGGAAGTTTGCCACGCCACTGCCGATCACATCGCAATCCGCGGCCGAAATTCAATTTAGTCCCGCTTCGCTGACCACCCTTGTCGATTCGCCGGTACAGACCGGGGAATACATGCGGGTTGTTCCTCTGGCCGAGAACCCGCACCAGGAGCTGGACATGGCTGCGGATAACGCTGCAGCTCTGGATGCGCCCGCCGACGTGCTGGAAAATTACAAGAAGATGACCGACCAGGCCAAGAAATTGTTCGGCGCGCAACATTTTCGTGACTATCACTTTCTCTACAGCCTCAGCGACCACGTGGAGCACTTCGGTCTCGAGCACCATGAATCGAATGACAGCCGGGTTGGCGAGCGCGGAATCATCGATCCCGAGCAGCGGCTTCTGCACGCTGGGTTGTTGTCCCACGAATATGTCCACTCCTGGAATGGGAAATATCGGCGACCGGCGGACCTTGCCACTCCCGATTACCAGAAGCCGATGCAGGACGATCTGCTGTGGGTGTACGAAGGTCTGACTTCGTACCTGGGAGACGTTCTTGGTGCACGCAGCGGCCTGCGCAGTCCAGAACAGTTTCGCGACGCCCTCGCCTTGATCGCAGCGCAACTCGACCACAACACGCCCGGCCGCGTCTGGCGCAATCTGCAGGACACGGCTGACGGCGTCCCGGCGATGCAGGGTGCGCCGCACCAGTGGCAGTCCTGGCGTCGCGACCTCGACTACTACGACGAAGACGTGCTGAACTGGCTGTGGGTGGACACCATCATCCGCCAGCAAACTCACGGCAAGAAATCGATGGACGACTTCTGTCATCTCTTTCACGGCGGGCAAAGTGGTCCACCTGAAGTGAAGCCCTACACATTTGACGACGTCGTCAACACGCTGAACCAGGTGGTCGCCTACGATTGGCGCGGCTTCTGGACGGAGCGGCTGACGAATCACGGACCGGGCGCGCCGCTCACCGGCATCGAAAACAGCGGCTGGAAGCTGGTTTACACCCAATATCCCTCAGAACTTTCGCGGACGATGGAGCGCACCCGCGAGGGCCTGGATGCGACTTTCTCGCTCGGGCTGCAATTACAGGAAGACGGACTTATCGTCGATACAATCGAGGGCATGCTGGCCGCCAAAGCTGGAATCGGGCCGGGAATGAAGCTGATCGCGGTCAATGGCGAGCACTTTTCGGTCGACTTGCTGCGTGACACGTTGGCGACGGGATCGAACAGCTCGGCACCCTTGGAATTTTTGGTGGAAAACGCAGGCTATTACAAAACCTACAAGGTCGATTATCATGGCGGCGAGAAATATCCCCACCTGGTGCGGGACGAATCCAAACCGGACACGCTGAGCGAGATCATTACGGCTCGGTAGATCGTTAACCACAGAGGTCACAGAGAACACAGAGGCAATCAAGGTGTATCTCGGTGACCTCTGTGCCTCTGTGGTTAGCTTTTCTCTTTCACGTCTGCGAACAAATCCGTTTCGCGCTCGATTGGCCGCACATCGACCGACGCTGCCAGGTGAAACATCTCTTTACTTCCGCGCTTGCGGGCGTGCGATTCGAACAGCGGCCACAGCGGCGCCTGGCTGGCGTGGGCCCTGAAGGCGGCGATTTTGGTCTCCAGGTGCTCGCCGATTTCGATCACAGTGCTGACCGGCGACAAAGTGATCGGCTGTCGGTCCGGCAATGTGAAATCTGCCGTGGCGTGATACAGCTTCTGCGCCCGGTGCGGTGTCAGGCCATCCTTCAATTGGTCTGGGTAACGATTGTCGCGTCCCGCCCAGTGGAACGCCAGCGTGGCGAAAACACAAGTCATGGAATGGTCGGTGTGTGCCGTTACTCCGCCCTCCGCGCCAAAAGTGATCATCACATCAGGACGGAACCGGCGCACCTCTCGCGTGACTTCGCACACGATGCGATAAAGATCCTGCCGATGAAGCAGTCCGTCCGGGTAGTCGAGAACGATTCCGTTTGCGACTTTCAGAACTTCGCAGGAAGCCGCAAATTCCTTGCGCCGAGTGGCCACCAGTTCCTGATCGTTCTTCGCGCCGCCGCGATGCGTCGCCGCCTGCCCAGGCGTGAGGCAAACCACTGAGGTCTCAACCCCGCGATCGTGATACAAACGCAACGATCCGCCAAAGCTGCCTGCTTCGTCATCCGGGTGCGCGGTTACACACATAAGGCGGAGCATGGGCAATTGTAGCGTGTGTGCTCCGCTTACAGCATTTGTGCAAGAGTTTGCGCGGCCGACCTGCAAGCAAGAAAATGCTTCATTCCTGGGGCACTTCACAATAGAATAATCCGGCCCGAGAAGGGCCAAGGAGCGAGAGTCCCCCAGTGCACGTCCTTGTCACAGCCGATACGCTGAGCGGCGTGTGGACCTACACGCAGGAACTGGTCACCGGCCTGGTGAGCCGCGGAGTACGGGTTACGTTGGTCAGCTTCGGAGACGTTCCGCTGCCACCACAGACTGCCTGGATGGAAAAGCTGGACGGCTTGGAGTACCGGCCCACTGCGTTCAGCCTCGACTGGATGCAAGATGGCGAGCAGGACTTCACCGACGCTTCCGCCTACCTCACAGCGCTGGTCAAAGAACTCAAGCCTGACCTTCTCCACCTGAACCAGTTGTGCTACGGCAGCCTTCCGGTACGCACGCCTCGGATCGTCGTCGCCCACGGTGACCTGATCAGTTGGTGGAAGGCGGTGCATGGGCACGAGCCCAAAGAAAGCCGCTGGCTGCGCTGGTACCGCAATGTTGTCACCGAAGGATTGGCGCGGGCCAGCGTGGTGGTAGCGCCTTCGGTGTGGATGCTGGATGCGATCCGCGGCTGTTACACCAGGCCGGGACGAGACGCGGTGATCTACAACGGACGCAATCCAATCTTTTTCAATCCTTACGTCAGCAAGAGTGATTCGGTGCTCGCGGTGGGCCGTCTTCTCGATGCAGGCAAGCAAGTATCTTTATTGACCCAACACATGCACCCGCTGCCGGTCTGCATTGTGAATTCCGACGAAGCCGTTTCTGCCGCGCTTCCCATCTCTGCCGATGTGAAACTTGCCGCCGACGAAACCAGCGTGTCGCTAAAAGGCGCGCAGACCGAGGCCCAACTGCGCCTGCTGTACAGCCGCGCCAGCATCTTCGTGGCCACCTCGCGCTACGAGCCTTTTGGATTATGCGCCGTCGAGGCGGCGTTGTCCCGGTGCGCCATCGTCGCCAACGATATTCCTACCTTCCGTGAAATGTGGGGCGATGCCGCCATTTACTTTCAGGCCAATGACGCGGCCAGCCTCGCCGATGTCATCCGCCGATTGCACCAGCAGCGCGACCTTTGCCGCGGTTATGGCGCCCGTGCTTATCAGCGGGCCCGCGAATGCTTCACCGCCAAGCGCATGATCGACGACTACGTCAAGCTCTACCAGCGGACACTAAATGCGGAGCTCGCTGCGGCATAATCTGTTGTCTACTCGGCTTCCTCCGTAACTTGTCATCCTGAGCGAAGCGACAGGTTCGCGCAAGCAAAGCTGTCACGCAGTCGAAGGATCCCTGCATTCTCATCTCTTCGTAAGAACTGTGGCAGTACATTCTAACGGTGCGACGCCGTCAATCCTGACGGGAAGAACTCATCGAGATCGCTGGGCACACGAACTGGGTAGGGATCCTTCGACTTCATAACTGCTTCGCTACGCGAAGTAGTTACTTCGCTCAGGATGACACATGGTAGTAGGCCGATGGTAGTAGGCCGACTAGAAGCCTCCACCCCAAACCTGATATCTTTCTTGCCTCACATCATTTTGAACGGAGGCCTCATGGCAACAGTGAAGATCACGGTGAAACCGAATGGTTCTTACCGAGTGGAAGCTCCGGAAGGTTCAGTCGAACTGGTCGATATCAATGGCAACAAATTCGATCTGACTGGAAAGTCTGCCTTCTCGCTATGCCGTTGCGGCGGTTCAACGACTAAGCCTTTCTGCGATGGCACCCATAGCAAGATCGGATTCCAGGCCGCCGAACTGGCGGTGAAACAGGCAGACGGCACTCCGAATCCATAACTATCGCTCCATGTCTGGAGTCCCATTTGGGTGACTTAAACGACAAACAACTCGGCCTGGACCGCGAAATCACGCGGCGTGATTTCTTGAACGGTGTCGCGTTGACCGTCGGCGCTGCTATCGTCCCTGCTGCTTTCTTCCTGGGCTGTGACAGCCGGCAATCTGAACCAGAACAATCTCCCGAGTACTATCCTCCGGCCTTGACTGGATTGCGTGGCAGCCATGCTGGCAGCTTTGAAACCGCGCACAGTTTGCGCGATGGCACATTTTGGCAGCACGCCGGAACGCCCACCGACACCGGCGAGAGTTATGATCTGGTAATCGTTGGCGGTGGCATCAGCGGGCTCTCTGCCGCCCACTTCTTCCGAAAAGTTGCGGGACCCCAGGCCCGCATTCTCATTCTCGACAATCATGACGACTTCGGCGGCCACGCCAAGCGCAACGAGTTTATCGCCGGCAATCGCACGCTGCTCAGCTACGGCGGAACGTTCTCCATCGAAAGTCCGCGGCCTTACAGCACGGTCGCAAAGGCACTGATCACCGAGCTGGGAATCGATGTTCCTTCTTTCCACACCTACGTAACCCAAGACTGGTTCAGCTCGCGCGATCTGCGCTCCCGAATCTTTTTCGACAAAGAGACTTTCGGCGCCGATAAGTTGGTGGTCAATCCCGCTCCTCTGGGTGTGAATGAGACCGACTCGCTGCAGGGTGTTTCCACCGAGGCGTGGAAGGAATTTCTGGCCGAAGCGCCTCTTTCACCGCAAGCCAAGCGTGACTGCAAGCGGCTTTATCAGGAAAAGAAGGACTACCTTCCCGGCCTGAGCTCCGAAGAAAAGAAAGCGCGGCTAGCGCGCATCAGCTACGCCAAATTCCTCACCGACTTCGTCAAGATCCATGCCGACGTTGTTCGCTTATACCAGACGCTGCCGCACTCGTGGTTTGGTGTCGGCATCGATGCTGTCTCCGCCCAGGATGCGTGGGCGCTGAAATATCCCGGGTTTCAGGGGATGAAGCTCGATCCCGGGTTTGGCCCCGGCCAGAACTACGACACCATGTGGACCAAGGAGGCCGCAGATTATTTTTTCCATTTTCCCGATGGCAACGCGTCGATTGCGCGGTTGCTGGTGCGAAGATTGGTCCCGGACGCGATTCCCGGCAACTCAGCCGCCGATGTAGTGATGGCCCGAGCGAACTACGCTAAGTTAGATGAAAGTCGCTCGCCGGTTCGCATTCGGCTCAACAGCACGGCAGTTCGAGTCAAGCACGAGGGCGATCCCGCAAGCGCAAAAGAAGTTGAGGTCGCCTACGCCCGCTTCGGCAAGACCTACACCGTGCGCGCCGCGCATTGCATTCTTGCCTGCTGGCACGTCGTCATCCCTTACATCTGCGACGAACTGCCCGGCAAACAGATGCAGGCTCTACACGCCTCGGCCAAAGTTCCCGTGCTCTATACCAATGTCGCCCTCCGAAACTGGACCGCCTTCGAGAAACTCTCCGCCGGTTCGGTTTATGCACCGGGCAGTTATTACGGCAGCTTGGGACTCGGCTTGCCGGTGAGCATTGGCGGCTACCAGTGTCCGCGTAATCCGGAAGATTCCATCGTTGTGGATATGAACCGGTATCCTTGCAAGCCCGGTTTGCCGGCTCGCGACCAGCATCTGGCCGGGCGCACCGAACTGTTTCTAACCAGTTTTGAAACTCTCGAGCGAAACACGCGCGACCAACTCGCTCGCATGTTGGGCGCCGGCGGTTTCGATCCGGCCCGCGACATCACGGCCATCACCGCCAACCGCTGGCCGCACGGCTACTCCTACGAATACAACTCGCTCTGGGATGATTTCTGGCTGCAGGGCGGCGAGACGCCGTGTGAAGTTGCACGTAAGCCTTTCGGTCGGATCGCCATCGCCAACTCTGACGCCGGCGCCTACGCCTACACCGATGAGGCCATCAACCAGGCGTGGCGGGCAGTGGGAGAGATCACGAAGACGTAAAACAGCATGCATCTAGCAGCGCCCTTCTTACTTGTCATTCCGAGGAGCGAAGCGACGAGGAATCTGCAGTTGTGACCTCTTCCCGAAATGCAGATCCCTCGCTTCGCTCGGGAAGACAACAAAGAAGGGTCAGTGAATCGTCTTGGTCTTCCGCGACATGTAATCCATCAGCAGATACTGGCCCAGCGTGTAGGGCGTCGTGAAATACGCTTTGCCGCGGCACATCTCGGTGACCTTCTGCACGAACTGCACCAGGCCGTAATCCGAGGCCAGCATAAAAGTATTGATCATCACCCCGGCGCGCTTGCACTTCGAAACTTCTTCCAGCGTCTGGCTCACGACCAGCGGATCGAGCCCAAAAGCATTCTTATAAATCCGGCCGTCTTCCAACGTCAGCGCCGACGGCTTGCCGTCCGTGATCATGACGATCTGCTTCATGTCTTTTCTCTGCCGTTGCAAGATCCGCTGCGCCAGCCGGAGTCCCTCCCGGGTATTCGTGTAATACGGGCCGACTTTCACCCGCGCCAACTGTGAGAGCGGTACTTCCTCCGCCGAGTCGTGGAAGAGAATCAGCGAAAGCGAATCGCCCGGATACTGTGTGCGGATCAGATGCGACAGCGCCATCGCAACTTTCTTTGCCGGCGTGAACCGATCCTCGCCGTACAGAATCATCGAATGCGAGCAGTCGAGCATCAGCACCGTCGCGCAGGAAGACTGGTATTCGCACTGATGCACTTGGAGATCAGAATATTCGATGTTCAGAGGCAGCTTGACGCCTTCGCGCTGAATGGCGCTCGACAGGGTGGCCGTGATGTCGAGATTGAGCGTGTCGCCAAATTCATATAGACGCGACGCCCCGCTGGCCTCGATGCCGGTGGCCATGTCCCGCGTATCATGCCGGCCGAAGTTCGACTTGCCGAACGATCCCATCAGGTCGCGCAGTGTCTTGAAGCCGAGAAAGTCCAGGCTCTTGTCGGTGATCTCGAACTTGACTTGCTGCTGTGCGTCGCCCACCTGTCCACCCGTTGTCGACTGCCGCGAGGGATCGTGCGGCTCATCAATACTGATGTAATCTTCCTGCTGCATGCGCTCGATGAGCTGATCGATCAACTCATCCAGCTTGCCTTCCATCTGCATCTGCTGCAGCTGCTCACGCATTTCGTCGTTCAGCAGGTTGCTATCGAGCAAGGCCTGCTCGATGGCGCGGCGGAGATCGTCAATCGTCGGCTCGCGCTCGCCGAAATCGTCATAAAGAGAATTCTGGAAGCCGCTCTGCAAGAGGAAATCCGAGAGCGCGCACAGCAGGTCCTCCAGGCTCATTTCGCCTGCAGGATCGGGAACGTACTTGCTGTAGCGGATGCGTCTCATAACAAATGTCGTTGGTCATTCGTCCTTCGTCGTTGGCCTAGACACTTGCCTGAAGCACGATTTTGTGGCGAAACGACGAACGGCCAACGACCAACGACTAGTTATACGGTCTTCGTCCTCGGAACGGCACGTCCTCGCGCTCGAACGGCTTCTCCGCCGGCTTGGTCGGCTTTTCGCCGGCCGTGAATACCCGCTCCTCATTGCGACCAATACGTTTGTGCGCGTGCAGACCTTCGAGCGCGAACTCTGCGGCCGAAACCTGGGTCTCAGACGTGTCCTTCGGGCCGACATTGACCCTGACCAGCTTCTCCATCAATCCTTGAATGTTGCGCAGGGAAGGCAGCGCTTCGGCGGCGCCGGCTGTATCCGCCAGTTGGATTTCGCCGCCTAGATCGAACCACTGCACGACCTGGTTCATGTCTGTGCCCTTGAAATACGCATCGTAGGTTTTGGCGACGGCCGCCCGGATCAGTTCTCGTCCCACGTAATCGGCGCCCTTCATCTCGCCTTCGTACTCGAGTTCGAGTTTGCCGGTAATGGCGGGCATGGCGGCATACACATCGCCGATGCGCGGTACAACCAGGTTTTCCCCATGCCGGACCGCCCGCCGCTCGGCATTCGAGACCACATTCTCCATGCACGAGATGGGCAGGCGCTGGCTTACGCCGGAGCGCTTGTCAATTTTCTTATCTTCGCGGGCCGCGAAGGCAATGCGCTCCACCACCTCCTGCACATACTTCGGAATGTGCAGCTTGTGACCGTCACGCTGGATCCACGCTTCCTGCGTAGTGATTGCCACGCCTTCCTCAACAGTAGCCGGGTAGTGCGTCCGGATTTCCGATCCGATCCGGTCTTTAAGTGGCGAGATAATTTTTCCCCGGGCCGTGTAATCTTCCGGATTGGCGCTGAACACCAGCGCGACATCAAGCGGCAGCCGAATGGGAAAGCCCTTAATCTGCACATCGCCTTCCTGCATGATGTTGAACAATCCCACCTGAATCTTTCCGGCAAGGTCGGGCAGTTCGTTAATGGCGAAAATCCCGCGATTGGCGCGGGGAAGCAGCCCGTAATGCACCGTCATCTCGCTACTCAACTGGTGCCCGCCACGGGCGGCTTTGATGGGATCGATGTCGCCGATCAGATCGGCGATGGTTACATCCGGCGTGGCCAGCTTTTCCACGTAGCGCTCGTCCGGCGTGAGAAAAGCGATTGAAGTGTCGTCGCCGCGTTTTGCAATTTCATCCCGGCAGGGCCGGCAGATGGGCGCATACGGGTTGTCATGAATCTCGCAGCCCGCGATATACGGCATCTGCGTGTCCAGCAGTCCCACCAGGGCGCGCAGGATACGGCTCTTGGCCTGCCCGCGCAGTCCAAGCAGAATAAAGTTATGCCGCGAAAGAACAGCATTGATGATCTGCGGCACCACGGTGTCGTCGTAGCCGACGATTCCCGGGAAAATGGGCCCTCCCTGACGCAGCTTGGCCAGCAGGTTGTCGCGCAACTCGTCCTTCACGCGGCGGGTGAGCAAGATTTGTTCTGAGAATGGACTGTGGCGCAATTCGCCGAGCGTCCGCGGAAGACTCATGATCAAACAACCCCCAGGAAGAACTGCTTCGTGCTCTCGATTATACTCGCCCAGTTAGACGCCGTGCCCGTTGCCGCCGGCCTTGCGACGTACCTGCACCGAGCGGCGCATCGACGGCATGATGGTTTCGAAGAAAGTAATGATCGCCCGCAGCCGTTCCGGCTCCGATTTCATCTCCAGCAGAGTTTGCTTGAAGTCGAGATCCAACGGCAGTGATCCGGCGAGATGAAACGAGAGTTGCTCTTTCTCCACGTCGGAGAAACTCCCTGGCGTCGCTCCGGCTAGAGTCAGAATCTCATCGTGCAGTTTTTCAGCCTGAGCGATTTCTGCGGCCGGTGCTGCGCCTGGCTCGTCATGAAAGTAGAGAACTTCGGCTTGCAGAAACGAGCGCTCCTGATTGACGCGCATCACCTCGAAGCGTTTTCCGCCCTGGGTCACGATGTCCATGCGTCCGTCGTCGTACTTCTTTGTGACCGTGACGATTTCCCCGGTGCAGCCAATTTCCGCCATGCCGCCTTCTTTGGCGCGCACCACGCCAAATGGCGCATTCGCCGCCAGGCATTCGGAGATCATCTCTTTGTAACGCGGCTCGAAGATGTGCAGTGGCAGGGTTGTGCCCGGAAGCAGGACCAAGTCCAGGGGAAACAACGGCAGGAGCGCACTCAAGAACAGCCTCCGGAGTTCGTCCGGATGTGGACCGCGGACATCTTCGGATTGTACGCTTGACTTCCCTCCTCAGTCGGCATAAAAGCAGCCTTATGGAAGGCGCATTGTCAGGAAAAGTTGCAGTCGTCACCGGTTCGTCGATGGGGATCGGCGAAGCCATCGCCAAAATCTTCGCCGACCAGGGCGCCAGCGTGGTGATTTTATCGCGCGACCCCATCCGCGCCGAGGCTGCCCGCCAACGCATCGGCGCCGATCGCACCCTGGCGCTTGCGTGCGATGTACGCCATCGCGAAGAAATCGATCGCGTGCTCGGCCTCGCCATGCATCATTTCAGCCGCTGCGATATCTGGGTGAACAACGCCGGCCACGGCCTGCTGGACTCTGTCGCTCGCGTGGATATGGCGGCCGTCCGCGAGACTTTCGAGACGAACTTCTTCGGAGCGATGGACGCCATGCAGGCGGTGATCCCGATTATGAAGCAGCAGGGATCGGGCACGATCATCAATATTTCGAGCGTCGCCGGGCATATCCCGATTCCTTTCCACGCGGTCTACAGCGCAACCAAGTTTGCCATGAATGGCCTTGGCAAGGCCGCGCGGGTGGAGTTGAAGCAAGTCGGCATTCGGGTGATGACTGTTTGTCCGGGATACGTGCGAACGGACTTCCGAGCCAACGCGCGCCGAGGCGATGAGCAGAAAACGGTCCGGCCACAGTCTGTGCGCGGAATCCCCGCCGAACGCGTTGCGCGCGCCGTGCTGCGTGGATATCTGAAACAGAAGAGGGAAGTGATCGTGCCCTGGTACATGCATCCGGTGGTGAAACTTTATCAGCTCTTTCCCGGCTTTGTGGAGTGGGGAATGTCGAACCTGCTCACGCGGAAAGAATGACAAGATGAACCGGCGGCTGGGGGTTAGGCCTTCAGTTCGTCCAGCATGGCGGTCATTTCTGACTGGGCGTGTACATTGCCGGTACGCACGGCGGACGAGATTCCTTCTACCAGCATCTTCTTGGCTTCCTCCGTGCGGCTGGCGTTGGCCAGGGTTTGCGCGGCCATGAAATATCCGGCAGTGTAATCGGGATGCGCTGACAACAGCCTCCCGAACTCCTCCAGCGCCCGCTCAACCTCACCGAGCTTTGCATACTCCATCGCCAGTCCATAGCGCGCGAAGGCGTCGTTGGGGTTCTCCGTGAGGACTTCGTTCAGTGCGGCAATGCGATCCATAGAAACGCTCTCAGCTCCCAGCTTAACAAAGGACCCGCCCCTCCGCGTGCTCTGCGAAATCTCTGCGCCCTCTGCGTTCTAAAATTTTTCTTTCCCCGAACTATCCTAACCACTAGCGACTCGCTTTTCATCTGAGTACAATACCGGCATCCAAGAAAAAGCAATTCCCCCATGGCCTGCCCATTCTTCATGCCGACCAGGAAGTTAGAAGATGGCTCCTGGCCGCATCCTTCCCGTTTGCCGTTGGGCAGCGGATGGACGGGGCAATGCTCCGCTCCCGGCCACGAAGGCGTCGAACCCAGCGCCGAACAATTGCGGCAATTCTGCAACCTGGGATATGCCTCATCCTGCTCTCGCCTTCCGAAGCAACGGGCCGCGGATGCGGTTCGATTCTCCATCGCGCACGACCGCGGTGATCAACTGAGTGTCTGCTTCGTTTGCGAAATCGGCCACCGGCCCGCGCAAGACGGTATCCTCGAATACGATGTTGCGCTTGGAAAATGGATTTCCGCCCATCCCGACCCTCGCATTCACAAAATGGCGGAGTGTTATCTGCAGTCGTATTTGTTGCGTCGAATCCGGCCTGCTGACCCAGGCCATCTCTCGAGTGCAAATTCATGAACCATTCAGATACTCAACTGCCCCGGCCTGTCCGTGATTCGCAATCCGAAATGGCGGAGATCGTTCTGCCCAACGATGCCAATCCGCTGAGCGCTTTGCTTGGCGGTCGCCTCATGCACTGGATCGACATGGCCGGCGCCATGGCAGCCCATCGCCACTCCCGCAACTACGTGGTTACTGCCTCGATCGATCACCTGGATTTTCTGGTGCCCGTGCACGTCGGCAATCTGGTCATCTTGCGTTCGTCCGTGAATCGCGTCTTTCACAGTTCGATGGAAGTCGGCGTCAAAGTCTGGGTGGAAAATTATCTTCACGACGATTGCCAGCACGTCAGCTCTGCCTATTTGACGTTTGTCGCGGTCGAGGCCGGGGGACGTCACGTTCAAATCCCCGCGGTGGTCCCGGAAAGCGAGGAACAACGCCGCCGCTACGACGACGCCGGCAAGCGGCGCGAACTGCGGCGTACCTATCTGGAACGCAAGCGCAGCTAGTTGTGATGCTTGTCACATCCAGATGCTGACGTCGGCGTTAGCCTGTTTCGATAGGACGCATTCATGGATAGCGCTCTGCTGGTCCACCGCCTGCACTTTGCCTTCACGGTCACCTTTCATTACTTATTTCCCCAGCTCACTATGGGCCTGGCCCCGCTGATCGTGGTGCTGAAGACCTTGGGGCTCCGCCGCAACGACGAACGTTATCACCAGGCCGCCCGCTTCTGGGCGCGGATCTTCGGCATCAATTTCGTCCTCGGCGTAGTGACCGGCATTCCCATGGAATTTCAGTTCGGCACCAACTGGTCGCATTTCTCGCGCTTCGCCGGCGGAGTGATCGGCCAGACGCTGGGAATGGAAGGCATGTTTGCCTTCTTCCTCGAGTCGGCCTTCCTGGGACTCTTTCTGTACGGCGAGAAACGCCTCAGCCCACGGGCACACTGGTGGTCTGCGGTCGCGGTGTTTCTTGGCTCCTGGCTGTCGGGCTTTTTCATCGTGGCCACCGATGCCTGGATGCAGAACCCGGTCGGCTATGAGCGTGCCGCCGACGGCTCCGTCCAGCTCAGCAGTTTCTGGCAACTGGTACTGAATCCCTGGGCCTGGTGGCAATACGCCCACAATATGAGCGGCGCCGTGATTACCGGGGCTTTCGTCATGGCCTCGATCGGCGCGTTTTACATTTTGTGGGCGAAGCACGAAGAGCATGGGCGAATTTTCGTGCGCGTCGGCGTCATTGCGGGGTGCATCTTTAGCATCATCCAACTGTTTCCCACCGGAGACGGCCAGGGGCGGATGCTGGCGCAGGTGCAACCTGTGACGCTCGCCGCGATGGAGGCGCTATTCACCGGCCAACCGGGAGCGCCACTGGTCATAATCGGCCAGCCGAATGTAGACACACGCACCATCGACAACCCAATCTTCGTTCCCAAGGCGCTTAGCTTTCTCACCTACCGGCGCTGGTCGGCCCACGTCCAGGGACTCGATGAGTTCCCCCAGAACCTGTGGCCGCAAAATATCCCGCTCCTCTATTACAGCTACCACATCATGGTTGGGCTGGGGACGATCTTCATCGCAATCATGGTGGTATCAATCTTCCTGCTGTGGCGCGGGAAACTTTTCAACGCGCGCTGGATGCTCTGGATCCTGTTGCTCAGCCTGCCATTTCCTTATATTGCCAACACCGCCGGCTGGATCACCGCCGAACTGGGCCGGCAGCCGTGGCTGGTGTACGGACTCATGCTGACGGCCGACGGCTATTCCAAGCTGGTGTCGGCGGGGAACGGCATGTTCACCCTTCTCGGATTCATGGGCATGTACACGGTGCTCGGCATCCTGTTCTTGTTCCTGGTGCAGCGCGAAATCGAGCGTGGGCCGGCGGCCGAACCCGCTGCCAGCCACTAGAGGATTTTATGGAGACGCTGTGGTTCATCGTGGTCGCGGTCATGCTGACCGCTTACGTTGTGCTTGATGGCTTCGATCTCGGCGCTGGTGTGATCTATCTCTTCGTGGCCAGGAACACTACCGAACGCCGCACCGTGCTGCGGGCGATCGGCCCGGTGTGGGACGGCAACGAGGTCTGGCTCTTGGCCGCCGGAGGCACACTTTATTTCGCGTTCCCGCAGCTCTATGCCTCCAGTTTCAGCGGATTCTACCTTCCACTGATGATGGTCCTGTGGCTGCTCATGCTGCGCGCTATCGGAATCGAGTTCCGCGCCCAGGTGGAAAATCCCGTATGGCAAGGTTTCTTCGACGTCGTCTTCTGTGTCGCCAGTGCGCTGTTGGCAATTTTCTTCGGCGCTGCGCTGGGAAATGTGATTCGGGGAGTTCCTCTCGGCGCCGACGGCTACTTCTTTGAACCGCTCTGGACAAACTGGAGGGTCGGCCCGCATCCCGGAATTCTCGACTGGTACACGGTGATGGCAGGAGTAGTCGCGCTGGTGACCCTCACGACGCACGGTGCGCTCTACATCGTGACCAAAAGCGAAGGCGATTTAAACCTCCGCGCCCGTAAGGTAGCGATGTGGCTGTGGCCGGTCCAGTTGCTGCTCACGCTGGTTAGCCTGCTGGCGACCTACTTCGTAAAGCCTGAAGTCATGAATAATTACCGCCAGCATCCCATCGGGCTGCTGGTTCCTATGCTGGTTGCGGCAAGCCTGTTCGCCATGATTCGCGCAACGTCTAGGAACCAGGAGAAGGCAGCGTTTCTCGCGTCCGGCCTCTACATTGCCAGCATGTTGGTGGGCGCAGCCTTTGCCTTGTATCCCGTCGTGCTTCCGGCGAGCACCGATCCCACTTACAGTTTGACCATCTACAACTCTGCCGCCGGACATCACGGGCTCGTCGTGGGTATTACGTGGTGGTGTCTCGGAGCTGTGCTGGCGGTCGGCTACTTTGTCTTCGTCTTCCGCATGTTTCGCGGCAAAGTGCGCCTCGAGGGCGGAGGTTACTGAGACGAGCGCGCCAAGCCGGCGGGCTGCAAGCGCTTGTGCACCAGTAGCCCTGCGGCCACAAGCGCGACGGCAGCGGTGACGATCAGTAGAAACCAGCCGTAATACTGCCCGGGATGGCTCAGCACGCGAATAAAGTGGCGTCCGTAATGGAAGGCGACCAACGCGATTACGGCATAGCGGGCTGCACGGCAAGCTGTGACCACAAAAAGAAACTTCCGCGTGGAATACTTCAGCACACCCGCCGCCGCGAATAACGCACTCGTTGGAAACGGGAAGGGCACAGCGGTCGAGACTGCCAATCCTCCTGTGCCCCAGTGCTCGAAGTATTCCATGAATGCGGTGACTTTTCGTTTGCCGAATTTCTTCTGCAAATAGTCAGCTCCGGCTTTCTGCGCGGCGTGAAACGTGATGTAAGCCCCGATCACCGAACCCGCCGTCGCCATAGCAACGTAGTAATACCAGGGTTCGGCATGCCGTGCGGCCAGGATGGCCGTCAGAATGTCCGTTCCTCCGAAAGTTGGAATGGGTGAGCTGTCCACAATCGCGACCAGAAACAAACCGACCCCACCCAGATGGCGAAGCATGGTGGCGTAGCTGACGGGACGCCGTTTGGCACGCGGCGCCAGCTTTGCGGCAATTGTCAGGAGAAAAGTAATATGGCCTCTTGTGTAGCGACTCAATTCTTGGATGCTGTTTGAATATTCTCCGATACGGGTCGAGTCTGTAAACTGTTCCCTGATGGGTTCCCGGCTGAAAGACAAAATTGCCATCGTTACCGGTGCAGGCAGCGGTATCGGCCGCGCTTGCGCTCTGGCCTTTGCCCACGAAGGCGCCAAGCTCGCGCTGGTCGGCCGGCGCAAAGAGAAGCTGGAAGATCTCGCCCGCGAGATTGGCGAATCTGCGCTGGTTATCGCAGCCGACGTTTCAAAGAAAAACGACATCAACCGCGTGCTCGATCAGACCTTGGCCCGCTTCGGCGGTCTCCACATCCTTCTCAACAACGCCGGCGTGTTGCACATCGGAAACGCCGAAGAAATTACCGAGGAGCAATGGGACGAGACGTTCAACATTAACGTCCGCGGCCTCTGGTTGCTCTCCCGCGCTGTCTTGCCAGCCATGCGCAAGGCCGGCGGCGGCTCGATCATCAATATGGCCTCTGTTCTGGGCATCAACGGCGCGCGCAACCGGGCGTCGTATGCGCCCTCAAAGGGAGCCGTCGTTCTGCTTACGAAGTGCATGGCGATCGATCACGGACACGAGAACATCCGCGTTAACGCAGTCTGTCCTGGATTCGTGGAAACTGAACTTACCGCCAAGGTCATCAGCCAGTCGCCGGATCCCAGCTCCGTGCGCAAAGATCGAATCGCTGTCCATCCCATCGGCCGTCTCGGCAAACCCGAAGACATAGCCGGTCTCGCCGTTTACCTCGCCAGCGACGAATCCTCCTGGGTAACGGGAGCGGCCTTTCCCGTGGACGGCGGATATTTGGCGGTGTAGTTGAGCGGTCAGCACTCAGCAGTCAGCATTCAGCCAATCGAAACCACCTCTCACCAGAAATGTCATCCTGAGAGGACTTCAGTCCTCGAAGGATCTTACGCAGCGCATGCGCTATCACCGGCGATGTCAGGAGAAATCCTACCGTGTGCATCGTTGGGCCCGGCGATCGTACGATCCTTCACGGGATGATTCCCGTTCAGGATGACATCGCACGGGGTTGCACTGAACTCCTGAGTGCTCATCACATCCCCCTGTGACGCCTGTATAATCGAACTCAGGCCAGTCTGAAAGGTGAATCCTTGAACGCACACATGCCTCCCCGTCCCGGACAGCAGCCACCCGCGCCGCAGCCTCTGTCCGGCGTTGGCGCCATCGTCGCCGTTGGCTCGGGCAAAGGCGGAGTAGGCAAGACGACGCTGGCCGTCAACCTGGCCATCGCTCTCGCGAAATTAGGCCACAAAGTCGGCCTGCTCGACGCCGACGTTTACGGCCCCAACGTGCCGCTCATGCTCGGCACCAGCGCCCAGCCCAAAGTTCTCGCCGACCAGCGCATCGAGCCGCTGGAGGCTTACGGCCTCAAGGTCATCTCCGTCGGCTTCCTCAATCCCGGCGACAAGCCGCTGATCTGGCGCGGGCCGATGCTGCATTCCATCATTCGGCAATTTCTCGGGTCGGTCGAGTGGGGCCATCTGGATTATCTGGTCGTGGATCTGCCTCCCGGCACCGGAGACGTCGCGCTCTCGCTGATTCAGACCGTGCCGCTCACCGGCGCCATCGTGGTTTCGACGCCCTCCGACGTTTCGCTGCAGGACGCGCGCAAGGCCATCGAAATGTTCCGCCAGATGAAGGTGGACATCGTTGGCATGGTTGAAAACATGAGCTACTTCGTCTGCCCGCACTGCCAGCACGAGATCGACATTTTTTCGCGCGGCGGCGCGGAAAAGACCGCCGCACAGTTCGGCGTGGCTTTCCTGGGAAATATCCAGCTCGATCCCGATATCCGCAAAGCCGGCGATAGCGGCACACCGACGGTCCTCGAAGGCGAGAACTCGCCTCACGCCAAATCACTCTACGAATTCGCCCACAAAGTGGTTGCGCGCGTGGACGAGATCAAGAGCAGCGCCTCGGAAGGCGTAATCCGGATCCAGTAGCGACGCCTCTCTGTACTCTCAAGAATTGTCATCCTGAGGAAGCGAAGTCGTTCGCTCGCGACCGACTTCCGACGAAGGATCTCTGCATTCGGCACCGAGGTTATGAAAATCGCGCCAAGCGGAACACCCTATCCGCTTCCTTACCTTCCATCACCCACTCCGCCACCATCTCACCCAGCGCCGGCCCATGCTTGAATCCGTGTCCTGAGCCGCCGCCCACAATCCAGACGTTCTCCATCGCCGGATGCCGGTCGACCACGAAGTGATTGTCCGAAGTGTTTTCATATTGGCAGACCTGGGTTTCGACCAGAGGCGCGTCCTTCATGGCGGGGAAGCGGAAGCCGAGATACTCGCATAGCAGCTTGATGGTCTCAGCGCTGACGGTCCGCTCGCCCGAGGTCGGATCGAACTCCGGCCCACGCGTGTCGTCGGCGAGCTTGAATCCGCTGCCAGCAGTCGCCGGAATTCCATACATAAATCGAGCGCCGTCGTCCGCCCACACCGGCAGCTTCGCTTCGGAAAAGCGGGCATCCCCCGCCGGCGTGCCGAAGAACAACACCTCTTGCCTGGTCGCTCGAATGCGTTGGCCGATGGTTTCCGGAAACAGTTTCCCCAGCCACGGCCCGCAAGCGAAAACATACTGGTCGGCGGCGAGGCTCGAACCAGCGACGCTCGAACCATCCAGAAGCCGAAGGCCATTGCGATAGCTCGACTCCGAGTTGGCAAGTGCGACCGCGGCTTGCCGGTACTCGCCGCCTTCCGCGACAAATGCTTTCACTACCGCCTGACACGCCTCGCGTGCCATGAGGAATCCCGAGTCGGGTTCGTAGATCGCCCAGCGCACTCCTTCAGAATTGATCTGCGGCCATCGCTTCGCCATTTCTGCAGAGGAAAGCTCTTCGTAAGCGATGCCGGCCTCGCGCAGGAGCGGCAGCGAGGCGCGTTCGTAGTGATCATCGGCTTTTGTCACCATCCATAACACGCCCGCCCGGTGCAGAAGGCGCAGGCCCCAGCGTTTCTCGTGCTCGAGCCACAATTGTTTCGCGCGGGCCGCCATCTTCGTATAAGGCTGATCGGGCCCATAGGTGCCGCGAAGGATTCGCGTCTCCCCGGCTGAGGAAGCCCGCGAATTCCCCGGTCCCCAGGCGTCAATTAGCGTCACGCGGGCGCCACGCCGCAGGAGGAAAAGGGCCGTCCACCCTCCGAAGGCCCCGGCTCCCACCACGTCGATGTGCGGTTTTGCTGTCATCTGCCGCCGAGACTATCAGAAATTGAGAAATAATAAGGAAGACCCATTTGGCGTTCTGGCACTGAGAGTGCTAATGTTTGAAAGGACTTCTCAGGTCGAATTTGGAAAGCTTGCATCTTGTGGCGTAACTGTTGCATCTAAATAACTTAGCTAATAGACAAGAAGAGTCCATCTGAGCCCGTCGGCTCAAATTGATACAGGAGAAGCAATGCCAGCAGTACCCATCGGTGACCGTGAACGAGAGATCCTGACCGCCATCGTGGAAACCTTCATTTCCACGGGTGAGCCGGTGGGCTCGCGCACGCTGGCTCGGTCCAATCGCGAGGGGCTGAGTCCGGCCACGATTCGCAACGTTATGTCCGATCTGGCGGACGCCGGCTTCCTGGAGCAGCCACACACCTCCGCCGGGCGCGTGCCCAGCACCGAGGCGTATCGCTATTACGTGGAGCAGCTCACCGGCCAAGCCCGGATTTCCAGCGAGGACGAGGGCATCATTCAGGGGTCGCTGCACGGAATTTCTGATGTACAGGAGTTCATGGAGCGCACCTCTCACGTTTTGTCGCTCATTTCGAAGAACGTTGGAGTCGCAGTGGCTCTCAGCGGGCCACGTAATGCGCTGGAGCACGTTTACTTCTCTCGCCTCGGCGACCAGAAAGTGCTGGCCGTCGTGGTCACGCGCTCCGGTTTGGTACGCGACCGCGTGCTGCGCCTGGACCTCCCGCAGGCCGACTTGGATGTTGCTGCAAACTATATCAACGAGAACTTCCGCGGCTGGACCATTGAAGCCATGCGGAACGAACTGGCTCGCCGCCTGGAGCAGGAGCGCAGTGAATACGACCGCCTGATGACCTCAGTGGAGCAGCTTTATCGCCAGGGGGCGCTCGCAGCCGACGAAGCCACTGAGATGGTGTACGTGGAAGGTGCTTCCAACCTGGTGGCTGGCGAACAGGACCGGCAGCGCTTGCAGGAAATGCTGCAAACCCTGGAGGAGAAGCAAAAGATTGTCGCACTGCTGAGCGCTTATGTGGATACCAAGCAGGAAGCGGTGCGGGTGGTAATCGGCCTGGATCAGGCGCTGCCCTCGATGCGGAATTTCGTGCTGATCGGCGCGCCGGCTCGCGTCGGCGGAGAAGTGATGGGATCACTGGCAGTCATTGGTCCCACGCGCATGGACTATCAGCACACCATTACCGCGGTCTCCTACATCGCGCGCCTGTTTGACAAAGTCTTGAACGAATCTGAGTGAACAGCTTTATGGGAAGAACCAACGGAAAATCAGAAGTAGAAGGACAGGAACTGGACGCGGAGCACGAACTACCCGCTGGGGACGAGTCTGAGGAAAATCCTCAGGCGGTTGGCCGCGAGTCTTCACCCCTCGCAACGGAGAGTGTCGAACTGCAGAAGTTGAGGGGCGAGCGCGATGCCCTGCTCGATCGCTTGGCACGGATGCAGGCCGATTTCGACAATGCCCGCAAGCGCGCCACACGCGAGCAGCAGGAGTTCCGCGAATACGCTTCGGCGGACACCATCAAGGCCATCCTGCCGATCCTGGACAGCCTGGAGCGCGCGCTGCAAGTCAGTTCGGGAGAAAAGTCTGAGCTGCGCAGCGGGGTTGAGCTGATCTACAAGCAACTGCTGGATTCGCTAACCAAGCTTGGCCTGCGCCCCATTCCGGCGAAAGGTGAGCCTTTCGATCCGCGCCTGCACGAGGCCATTGAGATGGTCGATACCACCGAGGCAGAGGACCATCAAATACTGGAAGAACTGCAGCGTGGCTATAAATTTAAAGACCGCCTGCTGCGGCCGGCGATGGTCAAGGTGGCACGCAATCCGAAGCACCAGTGAGAGAGGAACGGGAAGAACGATTCTGGCCAGTAACGTAAAACGCGATTACTACGAAGTCCTCGGGGTTGCCCGCGGCTCCAGCGAGCAGGAGATCAAGAGCGCCTATCGCAAGCTGGCTCTGCAATATCATCCCGACCGCAATCCCAATAATCCTGACGCGGAAGAAAAATTCAAGGAATGCAGCGAGGCTTACGCGGTCCTTGCAGACACCGACAAGCGAGCGGCGTACGACCGCTTCGGCCATGCCGGCGTGAGCGGCGTGGGACCGTCTGGCTTTGACCCGACCACTTTTCAGGATTTCAGTGACATCTTCGGTGACTTCTTCGGCTTCGGCGATCTGTTCGGAGGCGCCACGCGCCGCCGCAGCCGCGCGCAACGCGGCGCCGACCTGCGCGAGGACATCACGCTGGAATTCGAAGAAGCGGTTTTCGGCAAAGCCACTCAAGTCGCCGTGCGGCGACACGAGGCTTGTCAGGAATGCCGCGGCTCCGGCGCCGCTGCCGGCAAAGCGCCCGTCACCTGCCGCTCCTGCGGCGGACGCGGGCAAGTTCGCTATCAGCAGGGATTTTTCAGCATGGCCCGCACCTGCCCCACCTGCCAAGGAATGGGCAGTGTGATCACCGATCCCTGCCCCAAGTGCAAAGGCGAAGGCCGCATCCTTCGGCAACGCAGCGTGGACGCTAAGATTCCCGCTGGCGTTGAAGACGGCACCCGCATCCGATTCACCTCGCTCGGAGAAGCGGGGACGTTCGGCGGTCCTCCCGGCGATCTCTACGTCGTCCTGCACGTCAAGGAGCATCCCTTTTTCGCGCGTGAGGGAACCGACCTGCACTGTGCAATTCCAATTTCATTTGCACAGGCCGCGCTGGGAACGGAAATTCGCGTACCGACTCTCGAGGGCGAACACACGCTCAAGGTTCCGGAGGGGACGCAGTCGGGTACAACGATGCGCATCCGCGGCAAAGGCGTTCCGGTGCTGAATGGTCATGGCAAGGGCGATCTTTTCGTCGAGATTCGGGTACAGACTCCCGCCAAGCTGAACAAACGTCAGCGCGAATTGCTGCAGGAACTCGAAGAATTATCGCAGGTCGAGAACAAGCCGCAGCGCCGTACTCTGCTGGGCAAAGTAAAGGATATTTTCGGATAGAGCTTGAGGCTGTCATCCTGAGCGGAGCGGATGCTTCGCGGATGCGAAGCGGCCACGCAGTCGAAGGACCCCTACATTACAAAATGCTCCTGAAGGTGTGAGGGCATTTCTTGGTGGGAAAATTCCCTGCGGCGCCAGCGGAGCGATGGAGGTGCACGGGGTCCTTCGACTCCGCCCACGTTTCGCCAGCGAAACGTGTGGCTTCGCTCAGGATGACAAACTTGAAAAGATGACCCGCCGCCGCTGGATCGCCGATGAAGTTTCTGGTTCGCGCGCTGCCCTGGTGGGCGCTCACGCCGATCATCTCTCCCGGGTACTACGCGCCCGCATCGGCCAAGAATTCGACATCAGTGCCGGAGACAAAGTCCGCCGAGGACGAATCACCAGCATCACCGAAGGCAGAATCGAATTCGATCTGGGCGATGACCTTTCTGCTCCAGCGCCGATTCGCGTCACCTTGGCGCTCTCAATCTTCAAGTTCGACCGCATGGAGTGGGCGATCGAGAAGTGTACGGAACTGGGCGTGTCGCGCATCCTTCCCGTGATTGCCCGCCGCACCGACTCGCACTCGGCAGCCGCCGCTTCAAAGCGCGTGGAGCGATGGCAGCGCATCGCCCGGCAAGCGGCTGAACAATCTCGTCAGGCTGCGCCGCCGGAAATCTCTCAGCCCATCAAGCTCAAAGATGCAGTGGCACTGCCCGGCAAGACGCGCATCGTGCTGTCAGAATCCGAACAACAGCTCATGTTGAAGGATGTTCTGAGAGCGGATCTGTCGGACGACCTTGTGCTGGCGCTCGGCCCTGAAGGTGGTTGGACAGGATCAGAGCTACAGCTCTTCAGTGGTGCGAATTGGCTCGCGGCCTCGCTAGGCGACACGATCCTGCGCACCGAAACGGCAGCCATCGCCGCGATGGCGGTGGTTGCATCAGAACTCTCTTCTGCGCGGTGAACCGGCTCGTCCGCTCACAGGATATCCCCGCCCTTCTCTGTTATTCTCCTCCCCAGTGGCTTCCACCAAGACCATCTCCGCTCCCCGTATCTTCGAGCCTGACGAGCGCCAGCGCGAGGCCATGGAGCACGTCCACGGGCCCATGCTAGTCATTGCGGGAGCAGGAACCGGCAAGACCACTGTCCTCACACGGCGCATTGCCCGGCTCGTGCAGCAGCACCACGCGCGTCCCGATGAGATTCTCGCGCTCACCTATACCGACAACGCTGCCAAAGAAATGCGCGAGCGCGTCCAGGCGGAGCTTCGCGGATCGAACGTGGCCGGCATGCAGGTTGTGACCTTCCATGCTTACTGTAACGAGCTGCTGATTCGCAATGGCCGGCAGTTCGGCGTCCTCGACGACAAAGACCTTTGGATTTACCTGCGCAAGCGCATCCGCGAGCTGCGCCTGAGCCATTTCGTCATTCCGGCGAATGTGGGCAAGTTCCTCGAAGACTTGCTCCAGTTCATGCGCCGTTGCCAGGACGAACTGGTCGGCCCGGAAAAATACGCGGAGTACGTTCGCCGTCTGGAGCGTGGCGAGTTGCCGATTCCACGCACTGCCAAATCAAACGATGCCGCGGATCTCACCGACGCCGAAGTACTCGGCCGCTGCCGCGAGATTGCCGGCGTTTTCGCCAAAGTTGAAGAGATGCTGGCTACCGAGAATCTCGGTACCTTCGGCCACATGATTACCCGGGCCTACGATCTGCTGCGCACAACTCCCGATTTGCTCTCCCGCGAGCGCCAGCATGCTCGCTTCATCCTGGTTGACGAGTTTCAGGACGCCAATTTCGCCCAGGTCCGAATTCTGCAGAATCTGTCCGGTGAAGAGCGCAATGTCTTCGCCGTCGGCGATCCCGACCAGGCCATCTATCGTTTCCGCGGCGCATCCAGCGCCGCCTTTGCGCTGTTCCAACACAATTTTCCCGGGGCCAAACTGGTTGCGCTGGAGAAGAACCGCCGCTCCACCAGTGCGATTCTGAAGTGCGCCCACGCCCTCATTTCGAAGAATCCGGAGGTTTTTCCCGGCGGCCGCGCCTCCGCGCTTAAGTACGAACGCGTGCCGCTGGTTTCCGCGCGTGAGGAAGCTGCGCAACGCGAGGGCAGGGAACTGCAAAGTCTTCCGGTCGAGGTTGTATCCCTCGGCGCCAAAGAGAAAGATATCGAGAGCTCTGATGCCGCCGGTCTCATTCGCCAGAAGCAGCGCCAGTCGCGTTGCCCCTGGAAGAACATCGCCGTACTTTACCGGCTGCACAACCATCGCGATGAGTTAGTGACGGAACTGCTGGCGCAGGACATTCCCTTCTCCATTGAGAACATGGATGTGATGGACACCCCCGAGGCCCGTGACCTGTTCGCCTGTCTGGGAGCCGTCGTTTCCTCCGGCGACGACGCCAGCCTGCTCCGCGTCGCAGCATTGCCGCAGTTCAACATCGATCCCGAGAGGCTGCGGGCGGGAATTCGCGCGCTGCCACGCGACGTGGAGTCCGGCGGAGTCGCATCCGTCCTGACGCAAATGGATAGCGGACTGGCCGTTTTAAATGCGTTGCAGCAGGCGCGCGACAGAATTGCCGGTGCCGCAGCCCGCGGCCGCACTGCCCTCGAAATCATCGTGCGCCAGTTTGAGCTGGATCGCACTGCGCCGCCGATTGCCGCGGTTCTTACGTTCGTCAGCGACTGGGAAAAGAAGCCTCTGGTGAAGCGCGGCGAAATCGCGGAACTGCTCGAATACCTGGACTACTTTCGCGAGGCCGGCGGCGCCATTGCTCTGCCTCCGTCCACCGCGGACGGCGTGCGCCTGATGACTGCGCACACCGCCAAAGGGCTCGAGTTTGATCACGTCATCATTCTCCGTGCCAACCCTCCCTCGTTCCCGTGGCCGTTCAAAGAGTCGCTGGTGGACTTTCCCCAGGAGTTGCGAGACCCGGACTCGATGGCAACGCAGGACGACAAGGAGATGCACAACCAGGAGGAGCGGCGGCTGTTCTACGTGGCCATGACCCGCGCGCGCGATTCGCTGACTATCTACGCGAAGCGTGGTACGGGCAAAAATGATCCTACGCCCTCCGGATTTCTGCGTGATTTGCTGAAGGATCACAGTCTCGCTCGCAGCTTGCGGCAGCGGTCGGCGCAGGGATTTCAGACGCAGATTTTCGCTGCGGCCGTAGCTCCGCCAACTGGGACCGCCGCGTGGGTCGCTCTGCCGCCCGCTGCCGATCTCAGTGCCCGGCTGAGCGCCAGCGCTGTGCAGACCTACGAATCCTGCCCGCTGCAATTTAAACTCGAGCGGGAATGGAAGATTCCCGGCGAAGTCCCGGCCGCCATGCAGTACGGCGGTTCGATACATCGAGTTCTTCGCACCTATTACGATTCCGTTCGCCCGGGACGTCCGCTGACCGAAGACGCGCTGCTCGAACTTTTCTGTGCCGACCTTGCGCAAGCCAAGATTCAGGACGCATACCAGCACGACTTGTACCAGCAGCTGGGCATCGAACAGTTGAAAGAATTTCTCGCTGCCTGCCATCGTCAACCGCAGCCGAATGTCCTGCACACGGAAGAATTCTTTGAGCTGAAGATCGGCCAGACCACGGTCGTCGGGCGCATCGATCGCGTCGACCAGTTGCCGGACGGCAGCGTGGTCATCACCGACTACAAAACCGGCAAGCCGCGCTCGCAGGAGGACGCCGATGAAAGCCTGCAGCTTTCGATCTATGCTTTGGCCGCGCGGGAGAAGTGGAAGTATCGTGCCGATCGTCTCGCCTTCTACAACCTGGAGGAAAACAGCTCCGTGGTCAGTCAACGCAGCGAAGCCGACCTGCAAGGCGCCTGGTCGAAGGTGGAAGATGTGGCGGCCAGCATCGCGGCGGGAAAGTTTGATCCCAAGCCGAACTTTACGACCTGCCGCTTCTGCGCCTATCGCAGCCTGTGTCCCGCGACGGAAAAGCGGTTCTACGCCATCAGCAAGGATTAACCACAGCATTATCCCGCACAAAAAAGACATGTCATCCTGAATCGGTCAGCCGATGTCTCACGACGGCTGATTGTTCCTTATGGCGGGCGAGAAACGGCACAGATCCCGTTTGCGCCTGTGTTCTCTCTGACTATCGTACGATCCTTCCGCGCTGAAGGCCGTCAGGATGACATCCAGGACCAAGAGGCGAGAATGACGGAACCAACCTTCCGCCCAAAAAGCGAAGGGGACGCTTTTCGCGTCCCCCATTTGCAACTGTTGCGGACCGCTTAGTGTTTCTTCTTTGCGGCCTTCTTTGCCTTTTTCTTCGTTGCCATTGATCTATTCTCCCTTTCCATTGTTCATGGATTCGCAACGGTCTTCTGTTGCAACTGATTGAAATCTAGAGTCAATGAAAAGTGATGTCAAGAAAAAAATGCAGGTGAAGGCGCACGCGACCAATGCACCTTAGTCACTCCGGCGGTCAGAAGAAGAAAAATTCTTCGCTCGAAGCCTGACGGAGAGACTGCGAATGCAAATTTTCTTGCGCGAACATCGCGAAATATCTTGCGTCTCTTCCGCGCGAACGCCGCTCGATCACCGGCCATGCGCTGCGCTCAATATCAGCGTTCTCGCGCACAATTACAACTTTTTCTCCGCGCGCACATCTATAATCTGCAGTGGGAAAATAATCGCAGGAGCTTATAAATGGCCGCTTTCGAGGATGTCGTCATCATTTCCGCTTGTCGCGCGCCGGTAGGAAAATTTCAAGGTAGTCTCTCGGATTTCACCGCTCCGCAACTGGGCGCAATCGCAGTTCGGGAGGTGGTCAAGCGCGCTCATCTCGATCCCAACCAGGTTGACGAATGCATCATGGGCAACGTGGTGTCCGCCGGTCTGGGGCAAAATCCGGCGCGGCAGGCTGCCATCTTCGGCGGCTTGTCGCCAGAAGTGGGTGCCATGACTATAAACAAAGTTTGCGGCTCCGGACTCAAAGCAGTCGCGCTCGCTGCCCAGGCCATCCAGACCGAGAACAGTTCCATCGTGGTCGCCGGCGGGATGGAATCGATGACCAACTCTCCCTGCCTGCTGCCGCAGGCGCGCAAAGGCTATCGTCTGGGCAACGCGCAGGTGGTCGACTCCATGGTCAACGATGGTCTCTGGGACATTTACAACAACTACCACATGGGCATCACCGGCGAGAATGTGGCGGAAAAATACGGCATCACTCGCGACGAGCAAGACCAGTTCGCTGTGAACTCGCACCGCAAAGCCGTTGCCGCGATCAAAGAATGCCGCTTCAAGTCGCAGATCGTTCCGGTCGAGCTACCGTCGAAGAAAAAAGGCGAAGCCCCGGTGATCTTCGACAAAGACGAATCGCCGCGCGAGGACACGACCATCGAAATCCTGCGCGCCCTGAAGCCTGCCTTCAAGAAAGACGGCACCGTGACAGCAGGTAACGCGCCGGGAGTGAACGATGGCGCCGCCGCGGTCGTCGTCACCAGCGCCAAGCGTGCCAAGGAGCTTGGCGCCACGCCGATGGTCAGGATTGTGGCACAAGCCACCAGCGGCATCGAACCTAAATGGGTCATGCTCGCTCCCATCAACGCGGTGAGAAAAATCTGGGAAAAGACCGGCTGGAAGAACGAAGACGTTGATCTCTACGAGCTGAACGAAGCCTTTTCCGTCCAGGCGCTGGGCGTGATGCGCGAGCTTGCCCTCGATCCCAACAGAGTCAACGTGAACGGCGGCGCCGTCGCCATTGGACATCCCATCGGAGCCAGCGGCGCTCGAGTGCTGGTGACGCTGATCTACGAAATGATCCGCCGCGACGTGCATCGCGGCATCGCCGCTCTCTGCCTCGGCGGAGGGAATGCCGTGGCCATGGCGGTGGAGAGGTAGAGATTGTAGACGCGGGCGTCCTCGCCCCTGCGGACCGGTCTAGGCGTTAGGCCCTGCGATCGTCGTGCCCCCATCCGCCACCGGAAGCGTTACCGTAAAGACGGCGCCGCCGCCCGGTCCGGACGTCGCCTCCACGTTGCCGTTGTGTTCGCGCAGGATCGCCTTGCAGATGCTCAAGCCGAGACCGGTGCCACGCCCCGGCCGCTTCGTCGTGTAGAAGGGATCAAAGATGTTCGGCAGAATCTCCGGCGGAATTCCTGGCCCGTCGTCCTGCAAAACCACGGAGATGAATTTCTCGCCTTTTTCAATCCGGATGCGCAATGTGCCGCGGTCCCGCACCTCGCGAATTGCCTGCTCGGAATTCAATATCAGGTTCAGAAATACCTGCATGAGCTGATGTGCGTCTCCACTTACCGGCGCCAGCCCTGTTTCCGGCAGAAAATCGACACTAATGTTGCTCTTGCGCAGTGAGTAGGCGTGCAGGTGCAATGTCCTTTGCACCAGGTCGCTCAGATCGATCGGCGTTCTGCCCGGCGCCGGCGGGCGGGCAAAGTACATCAGGTTCTGCACGATCTCCACCGCGCGGCGGGCCTGCTGCTGCAGCATCTCGAGCTGCTTTCGGGAAGTCTGCGCCACTTCACCGTCCTGCAGCAGTTCGCTCATGCCCAGAATGCTGGTCAGCGGGTTGTTCAGTTCGTGGGCGAATCCTCCAATCATTTGTCCCATGGCCGCCAGGCGCTCGCTCTGGATGATTTGCTGCTCCAACTTTTTCTCCACGGTAATGTCGCGCGCCGAGACGATCACGCCGCTCACCCGGTTGGCAGCGTCAAACAAGGGACTCGCCGAAGCCCGCATGGTCCGCCAGCTTCCATCGCGATGGCGCGCGCCATACTCGCAGGCCCCGAACACTTTACGTTGCGCGATCAGGTCACGAACCAGCCCCAGCAATTCCGGCGAGTGGTCCAGTTCCGCGTCGAGCTTCTTCCCCAGAAGTTCGTCGGGGGTATAACCGAGCAGGTCGTGAATGCGGGAACTGATGAAGCTGCAGCGCTCATCCAGGCCGATCACCAGAATCAGGTCGGGGAAGCTCTCCAGCAGGTAGCGGCGAAACTCCTCCTGCCGTCGTAGCGCGTTCTCCATCTCGCGCCGCTCGGTAACATCGACCAGCGTCCCCTGATAACGCACGATTTTTCCGGCCGTGTCCCAAACTGCACGCGAGGTGTCAAGAAAAGTTGCCAGGCTTCCATCCTTGCGGCGCAGCGTGATCTCCCGTGCGCGCACGCCGCCTTGGTCGTCAGCAGTTCGCCCCAGCACCGGACTTTGATTGGGATCGGAGTTCAATGCCGTGGGATCCAGGGCCAGCAGCTCTTCCTTGCTCGTATATCCCAGCACCTTGACCAGGGCGGCATTGCTGTCCAGCAGCTTGCCTTCCGGCGTGCTGAAATAAACCCCTTCCTGCAGAGTTTCAAAAAGCTCTGTGAAGCGCCTTTCCTTCTCCAGTTGCTCGGTGACGTCGCGGGCCAGGGCGCTTACGCCTACCACCTCATCTCCTTTGACGATGGCGTTCAGCACGCAATCGAAGTAGAGCGTCCGCTTGCTGGATCGCAGCCGAACCCGTGCCATGCCTGACCAGCGCCGCTTTTCCAAAAAGCGGGCGAGACCGCGCTCCACATCTTCGCGTTTCGGTTCGTCGACAAATTCGTCCAGCTTATGTGCCACCACCTCGGTATAAGCAATCCCCAGCAACTCCGTCATGCGCCGGTTGACGGTCTTCAGCGTCCCATCAAGCGAGATTGCGAAAGCCACCTCATCAAACGAGTCGATGAGTTCCTTGAAGCTGCGCTGTGATTTCGCAATCAACTGCCCCAGTTGATCGAGCTGCTCTTCGGTGGGAGTGCTGGCCCGCTCCTGCAGATCGCGGACCAACGTCTTTAATTCAGTGACCCGCTTTCTTCTTCCGTAGGCGAAGCCGGCAAAGGCGATGGCGACGCAGAGCACCCCGATGGAAAGCAGGCCAAGGTGGTAAGGGAGATTTTGCAGCCGCTCCCAGGACTCGGCCGCCAGGGCCGTGGCCATCAGGACCAGGAAGAGCAGCGCAGTTCGCCAAAGCCAGTTTTCCTCCTTTTCCAGGTGGGAGGGCGTGCGGGACTGCGGGGCCTGTTTCTCTGGTTCCATAGACGCTGGCGTCTGCCAGGTTAGATGAGGCTGTAGCCGCATCGTAGTTCACTCGCTTGTCGCAAACAATCGAAACCCTAGTGGGAAACTTGGTTCACAGGCAAAAGTACGACCGCCGGTCATTAGTCACAGAGTTTTGGTGATAGCAGTCACCACGGCTTCGACGTGCCTGGCATTACTGTGAATTCGCCGGTAGCAGCGTGAACTCCGTCTGAACATAACACCCATGCTCTACAAAACCATGAGTGCGGCGGTCTATGGCATTGATGCCAACATCATCGAGGTTGAAGTCGATGTGTCTGGAATCAAGACTCTGGAGGACCACTTCCACACGGTCGGCTTGCCCGATGCTGCCGTGCGCGAAAGCCGCGACCGGGTGCGGGGCGGCCCTCAAGAACTGCGGCTACGACATTCCTCCGACCCACATCACCATCAACCTGGCCCCGGCCGACATCCGCAAGGAGGGCTCCGGCTTCGATCTTCCCATGGCCCTCGGCATCCTGGGCGCCTACGGCGGCCTCAATAAGAAGGGGTCCCGGACTGCCTCTTTGTCGGGGAGTTGTCGCTCGATGGCGGAGTCCGTGGCGTGCGCGGCGCGCTGCCCGTCGCTCTGGAAGCCCGTCGGCGGAAGATTTTGCGGCTGGTTGTCCCGGAACTGAACGCGAGGGAAGCCGCCATGGTCCGCGGCGTCGAAGTTTATCCCATCAAGTCGCTGCTCGACGTGATCCGCTTTGTGAACACCGGCAACGGCATCGTTCCCTTCAAAGTGGATGGCGAAACCCTGCTCAGCGAGGCCGCGCATTCCAGCGTGGATTTCAAAGACGTCCGCGGCCAGCAAACCGCCAAGCGCGCCCTGGAAGTGGCCTGCGCAGGCGGCCACAACATCCTGATGATCGGCCCACCCGGCTCGGGCAAAACCATGCTCGCCAAGCGCATGCCCACCATCCTGCCCCCCTTCACCTTTGAAGAGGCGCTGGAGACGACCAAAATCCACAGCGTGGCCGGCGTGCTCGATTCCGGCGCGGGGCTGGTGGGAGTGCGGCCGTTCCGCTCGCCCCACCACACCATCTCCGATGCCGGCATGATCGGCGGCGGTGCCGTGCCGCGGCCCGGAGAGGTCTCACTGGCCCACAACGGCGTCTTGTTTTTGGACGAACTGCCCGAGTTCCCCCGCAACGTGCTCGAAGTCATGCGCCAGCCGCTCGAAGATGGCACGGTCTGCATCGCGCGGGCCGCCATGTCGCTGACTTTTCCCGCGCGCTTTATGCTGGCCGCCGCCATGAATCCTTGCCCATGTGGCTACTACAACGACCGCTCCCGCGAATGCCACTGCACGCCCGCCATGATCCAGCGCTACATGTCGAAAATTTCCGGCCCGCTGCTCGATCGCATCGACATCCACATCGACGTGCCCGCCGTGAACTATAAAGAGATGCGCTCTACCGTCGTTCCCGAGGGTTCGTCGGCGATCCTCGAGCGGGTGATGCGTGCCCGCGAAATTCAACTCCAGAGATTTTCCAGCGTGTCCCGAGATCGCCTCTACTGCAATGCCCAGATGGCTCCGCGCAACATTCGCGCCTTCTGCGAGCTTTCCGCCGACTGCGAACGCCTGCTGGAGCGCGCCATGGTCCAGCAGGGACTGACTGCCCGTGCCCATGATCGTATTCTGAAAGTCGCCCGCACCATTGCCGACCTCGAAGGCGAAGCCTCGCTCCAGCCCAAACACATCGCCGAAGCCATCCAGTATCGCACTTTGGACCGCACGTTTTGGGCGTGAGGCGGGTTCCTAACCCCACAATCCTCCGCAAGTTTTACCTTGACTCCGCGTTCTCTTTGACGTAGGGTAGATCGTTCCGACGGCTAGGGGTACCTGACTCGCCCGACGAATCTCTGCCGACAAATCGGTCCTACACCCCAAAAAGGGAAGAAACTTTCGGATACGGCGGAGCATCTATACTAGAAGTCAGAGCTTTCCCGTACAACCCATCTGAAATGAGTTACTTACGCTCTCTGGGTTTGCCTCTTGGAGGCCAAGGTGGGTGCGCGGCGGGCTGGCTCGGATCAGGAGAAATCATGAAGACTATGCGTTCGGATCGCGTTTTCGATGCTTTACATACTTTACGGAATCGTTATATGCTTTGCCAGCTTGCCTCCAAAGCTACTCGTAAGTTTCACAAGCCCAACACTCGAATCCAGGAAACCATGAACGAAGTGTTGGATCGGATTGCAAGCTCGGAACGGCAGACGGTTCTGTCGGAACCGGAAAACTTCGCCGAGGCACAAAGGCGGGCTGCTTAAAACAGCCCCGCTTTTCCCTCGCATGGGCAAGTCTTTCCTGAGTTACCTTCCCTTGAAAATCTCCCTTCGCAGGTGAATTGACCAAATGACCATCGCAGAATTGAAAGAAAAGAACATTACGGAGCTGACCAAGATCGCCCGATCCTTGGACCTCCCTGGCGCCAGCGGCCTACGCAAGCAGGACCTGATCTTCAAAATCCTTCAGGCGCAAAGCGAAAAAGAAGGCCACATCTTCGCCGAGGGCGTGCTCGAAATCCTGCCTGACGGCTACGGCTTCCTCCGCTCTCCCGACTACAACTATTTGCCCGGCCCGGACGACATTTACGTTTCGCCCTCGCAGATTCGCAAGTTCGACCTCAAGACCGGCGATACCATCAGCGGCCAGGTGCGTCCGCCGCATGAGGGCGAGAAGTATTTCGCCCTGGTGAAGATTGAAGCCGTCAACTTCGAGTCGCCCGACGAAGCGCGCAATAAGATTCTCTTTGACAACCTGACGCCGCTGTATCCGCAGGAGCGAGTCAAGCTCGAAACCGTCCGCGAGAACGTCAGCGCCCGCGTCATGGATCTTTTGACACCGCTTGGCAAAGGCCAGCGCGGCTTGATCGTTTCTCCGCCACGCGCAGGCAAAACCATGCTGCTGCAGAACGTCGCGAATTCAATTACCACCAACCATCCGGAAGTCGTGCTCATGGTGCTGCTCATCGACGAGCGCCCGGAAGAAGTCACCGACATGCAGCGTTCGGTGAAGGGCGAAGTGATCTCTTCTACTTTCGACGAGCCCGCCGCCCGCCACGTGCAAGTTGCTGAAATGGTGATTGAGAAAGCCAAGCGCCTGGTCGAGCACAAGCGCGACGTCGTCATCCTGCTCGACTCGATTACCCGTCTGGCTCGCGCCTATAACACGATTGTTCCGCCCAGCGGCAAAGTGCTTTCTGGCGGCGTTGATTCCAACGCCTTGCAGCGTCCGAAGCGGTTCTTCGGATCGGCTCGTAACATCGAAGAAGGCGGCTCATTGACGATCATCGCGACCGCGCTCATCGACACCGGCTCCCGCATGGACGACGTAATCTTTGAAGAATTCAAAGGCACCGGCAACTCGGAAATCATTCTGGAGCGCAAGCTGGTAGATAAGCGTGTCTTTCCGGCCATCGACATTCAGCGTTCCGGCACCCGCAAAGAAGAGCTGCTGATCCCGAAGGAAGACCTGACCCGCATCTGGGTGCTGCGCAAAGTCCTGAACCCGCTTTCGCCGGTTGAAGCCATGGAGTTGCTCATCGACAAGCTCAGCAAGACCAAGTCCAATGGCGAGTTCCTGGCGAACATGAGTTCGCTGTAAGGCTGTGTAACCTGTGTAGGGGCAGGTGTACTCACCTGCCTGGATTCTCTACCTCCTGCAGTTTGTCTCTGCGACCTCTGCGATCAGCTTTTGTTCTTGAATGTACCAAAGTACCATGGTAAGTTCATTAAATGAATGGCGCCACTCTCATCGTCGAACGCGTCCAGACCGGCGTCCGCCTGGAGAAACGTCTGCTCAAAGTCCTGAAAGCCTTCGCCGAATTCAAGGACATGACTTTGGGCGATCTGCTCGAAGGCATCGTGTTGCAGGCCTTTGACGGCAGGGCTCCGTTCAGTGAGGAGTCGCGCCGCCGCATCGCAGAGCTGAAAAAATTCTACGGGTTGAACCTGAATTCCAGCGCCAGCCACCGGCTGCAAGAAGCACCAGTTCCTCCAACCGGGCGTGTGATGAAAGTCAGAAAACATAAATCGAGGTAGGGAAGCGTTATGTCTGCAAATGCCAACAAGCTCGCCCGCACCGGTTTGCAATGGTCGCTCGGCCTCGTGCTTATCTACGAATGTTCCCGCCTGCTCTTCTCGCGCGGCGCGCACAACCACATCCCGCACGTCCTGGTAATGTCCATCGCCGCAGTCGAACTGCTCGGCGCCATCCTTTTTCTGATTCCTCCGGCGAAGGTGACCGGAGGCCGTGTGCTGCTGGCTACGTTCGCTGTCGCCGCTGTGGTTCATCTCCTCCACGGCGAGCCGGACGTGGGTTTCCTGGTGATTTATGCGATGGCGGTGCTGACGGTGATCACGGCCTGACGCTGTCCTCGCGTAGCGACGGCTCCCGACGAAGGACCTGTGCCCTCCGTGGTAGATTCTAGAGAGCCATGCAAGACGCCGCTTCCTGGGCCCTCAACATTGCTGCACTCCGCGGCGCGTCCTACGCTGACGCGCGCCTGGCCGACGATCGCAGCCGCGCACTTTCCACCAAGAATGGCAAAGTTGGCAGCGCCTCGGACTCTGAGTCTCTCGGGATCGGCGTGCGCGTCATCGCCGATGGAGCCTGGGGATTCGCCGCCTCAGACGACCTGAGCCGGACCGCCGTCGAAGCTACAGCCGCGCGTGCTGTCGAAATCGCCAACTCTTCCGCCCGCGTCAAACAGCACGATATTCACCTTGCCCCGGAAAAGCCGGCCACTGCCGAGTGGACCACGCCGATCAAAATCGATCCCTTCACTACTTCGGTCGAACAAAATCTTGATCTGCTGCTGAAGATCGATTCTGAGCTTCGCTCCGTAAATGGCGTCACGCTGGCCGAAACCAATCTGAATTTCCGGCGGGAGGAGCAGTGCTTTGCTTCTTCTGAAGGCGCTGATATTCACCAGACCAAATACACCACCGGGGTTGGCTACGCCGCCTACGCCTTCGCCGGAAGCGAAATTCAGAAGCGTTCGTATCCCTGTTCCTACGGCGGGCAGTGGCAGAACAAGGGGTACGAACTCATTCACGAATTAAAGCTGGTCGAGAATGCCCGCCGGATCGGCGAAGAGGCCGTCGCCCTGCTCAAAGCCGATCAATGTCCCGAGGGTGTGTTCAACGTCATCCTCGAGGGCTCGCAGCTCGGGTTGCAGATTCACGAATCGGTCGGGCATCCGATTGAGCTTGATCGAGTGCTGGGCATGGAAGCCAACTTCGCCGGCACTTCGTTTCTCACGCTCGACAAATTACGCACGCTGCGCTATGGCAGCGATCTGGTCAACTTCGTGGCCGACGCGCGCCAGGAGCACGGACCGGGCCTGGGAACGTTTGCGTTCGACGAAGAAGGCGTTCCGGCGCAATGCATCCCGATCGTGACTCACGGCCTGTTCACCGGTTATCTCAGCTCGCGCGAAACCGCGCACACCATCGGCCTCAATCGCTCCGGCGGGACGTTACGGGCCGAGGGCTGGAACCGGCTGCCGATTATCCGCATGACCAACGTCAGCATTTTGCCCGACGAAAAACCGCTGACCTGTGAACAGCTCATTTCCGGCACCGACCACGGCATTTACATGGAGACCAACCGCTCCTGGTCGATCGACGACAAGCGCTACAACTTTCAGTTTGGTTGCGAGCTTGGCTGGGAGATCAAGAACGGCAAGCGAGTGCGCATGTTGAAGAACCCCTCGTACTCAGGGATCACAACGGAGTTCTGGAATTCGATGGACGCCATCTGCTCGCGCGACGAGTGGGTACTATGGGGGATCCCGCACTGCGGCAAAGGCCAGCCGCAGCAGGTCATGGGCACCGGGCACGGGGCAAGTCCAGCGAGGTTTGCGAAGATCAAAGTCGGTTCCGCTTATCGCGGAACTTGATTCACCACAGAGACACAGAGACACAGAGAACCGAAACACCTATGCTGACGCAGGACAGAGCCAGCGACGTCTTCCAAAGAATCAAGAGGTACTCCGCCGCCGCCGACGAAGTCGAAGTGTTGTTCTACGCCACCCATAACGCGCTCACACGATTCGCGAACAACACCATCCACCAGAATGTTGCCGAAGAAAATGTTGTGGTTTCGGTGAGAACGGCCTTTGGCCAGCGCACCGCCCGCGCCACCACCAACAAGCTTGACGACGAAAGTCTGAAGCGAGTCGTACAGGCGTCTGAAGCTCTGGCGAAAGTTCAGCAGCCCGATCCTGATCTGTTGCCCATGCCGGACGCGGGCGAGGGCGCCCGCGCCACGCAAACGAACAGATATTTCGAGCAAACGGCCGCGATCACGCCCGAGCAGCGCGCGGAAATCGTCAGGAAGATTGTCTCAATCGCAGAGAGACACAAGCTCACAACGGCCGGAATCGTTTCCAACTCCGAGTTCGTCGAGGGCATCTTCAACTCGCGCGGCTTGGCCGATTGGCACACGCAAACTTCCTCTGAAATCTCCATCACCATGCTGGCGGCGGATTCCTCCGGCTGGCAGAAGGCCAACTCGCCGAACGTGGCCAATCTCGACGCAGTTCACCTAGCGGAAACTGCCGCCCGCAAAGCGCTGGAATCGGCCGGCCCGCGCGAAATCCCCGCTGGAAAGTACATCGTTATCCTCGAGCCCGCCGCCGTACTCGACATGGTTGGCTTCATGTTCTACGACTTCGGCGGACAGGCCGTGCTTGACCAGCGATCGTTCCTGAACAATCGTGTGGGCACGCAGGTATTCGGGAAGAACGTCAACATCTGGGACGACGTCGCTCACCCCTTGCAGTCCGGCGCGCCCTTCGATGGCGAGGGCGTTCGCCGCCAAAAGGTCCAACTCGTAGAAAACGGTGTCGTCAAACGCCTGGTGTACGCGCGGGCGACGGCGGAGAAGATGAAGCAATCCGAGCACAAGGATAAAGTTGGACCGATCGCTCCGACAGGACACGGATTTCCGCTGCCCAACGAAATGGGCGAGGCTCCGATGAATATTGTGTTCGGGACGGCGGCGGACCCGAAGACCACCGACCAGATGATCGCCTCAACCGAACGTGGCGTGCTGGTAACGCGCCTGTGGTACATCCGCGAAGTTGACCCGTATGAAAAGATTCTCACCGGCATGACTCGCGATGGCACCTTCTACATCGAGGACGGAAAAATCCGCTATGGCGTACGCAATTTTCGCTTCAACGAAGGTCTGATGCACATGCTGTCGAACGTCGAGGAAATGGGCACTCCGGTGCGGGCTAGTGGTGAAGAGTCATTTGATATGGTCGTGCCGGCCATGAAGGTAAAAGAGTTTAATTTCACGGAAGTGACAAAGTTCTGAAATAAGCACTTGGCACTTGGCACTTGGCATTTAGCATTTGGTCACTAGGCGCTCATGCTTCACTTTCTGAATCAGAGATTTCAGCATCTTTCTCAGTTGCAGTAGTTGACCTTCGAGCCTGTGGTAAACATCGTCGGCCAAGATCCCCAGGTCATGTGCCAGCAAAAGATGGTAGTCGAGTTCACTGGCGGAGGCCGCAGCGATTTGCAGAAAACGCTGGAACTCGGTGTTTCCGCGCTTACCACAACCCTCCGCAATGTTCGCCCCGACTGACGCGGAACAACGACGAATCTGGCTGGTTAAGCCGAAAAGCTCCTCTCGAGGAAACCGGCTTGTCACTTTGTACACTTCAAGGGTCAAGTGATGTGCTTTACCCACACAGTCAGATTGCGAAAGTCTTTCATCGGCTACCCTCAAATTGAGGACCAAGTGCCAAATGCTAACTGCCAATTGCTTAACACGCAGTGACCAATGACCCTGACCCCAATTTCCCCCGCAAGTCCATGACCCTCAAGAAGTTAAGCCCTACAGTTCCATGACTTCGGTAACTTTCCTCGCCTGGTTCTGCGGTGTAATCTTCGGGCGTGATGTCCAACACTGGTCCATCTGCGGGAAAAGGAGACGCGGGAGCGTCTGCCGAAAAAAAGGACACGCCTTCTACCCGGGAAACGGAAAAGGTGGAAGCTGCGTCCGGCAAGGGCCGCAGCAGTCGCTATCCGGACATGCAGAGCGCGGTGCGTTTCCCCATTCATCTGCCCATATCGGTGAAATCGAAAGCCGGCGAGAGCCGCACCGAAACCCAGAACATCTCTGCCAACGGAGTTTTGTTTCAAGTGGTGGACGCAGATATGCCAGTCGGCTCGATGGTGGATTTCACCATCTCGCTTCCGGCCGACGTAGTGGGAGCCGAGACCGATGTGCGGCTCGACTGCAAGGGCCGCGTGGTGCGCAATTTTGAAGAATCCGGACGCCACGGCGTCGGCGTCGTGATTGACGAGTATCGCTTCGACCGCCATTAGATAGCGAGGATTGATGGCAAGCAGTCCAGTTCGAGCGGAAGAAAATATCGGGCAGCTACCGCCGGATGAGGGCAACGGCCAGTTCATCCGCGTGATTGTGGCGGATACCCAGGCCATCTTCCGCGCCGGCCTGCGCAAGATTTTCGCCGTTGAAGACGATGTTCGGGTGGTAGGACAGGCCGAGACCCTGTCGCAGACTTTCTCCGCTGCCAAGAAGTTTTCCGCCGATGTCATGCTCTTCGAGGCGGCCCTGGCGCCCAACGTAATCGAATCCGTCTCCGACCTGCTGCGCCAGAATCCTGAGCTCCGCCTGGTGGTCGTCACCCAGGAGCCGGACGAGGAGCTCACCCTGGAACTGCTCCGCCGCGGCGCTTATGGCATCGTATCGCGCGAGGTCGAGCCGGAGTTGCTGGTGGATTGCCTGCGTAAAGTAGCGAAGGGTGAAGCGTGGCTCGACAGCCGCGGCATCAAGTGGGTGCTGGAGGCGTATCGCACCCAGAGCACACGGGCCGGATCGGCGCGGACCAAGGTTCAACTCACGCCCAAAGAGTCACTGATTGTTTCCTGCGTCACGCAGGGGATGAAGAACAAAGAAATTGCACACCGGGTCGGCACGACTGAACAGGTGGTGAAGAACTACCTGCGCAAAGTGTATGACAAGCTGGGCGTCGCCGACCGCCTCGAGTTGGCGCTTTACTGCCTGAACAACCGCGTCGTGGAAAACTCAGTCAAGCCGCCTGCCGTACCCGCGGAAACCGCGGTCACAGAAGTTCCCAATCCGGTTCCGGAAACCACGCAGAAACCCTCCTAACTTTTGAGATTTGTCATCCTGAGCCAGCCGCTTTTGCGCCGCGAAGGATCTGGGCGAGCCGCGCGGCGTGTCGCGCTTCTTGCGACACAAAAATCGCGCGTCTGGCTCGCTTCCTTGCTGAACTACGCCACGGCCTAGTCGTTAATCTCCGCGCAGTGCTATAGTTTTCAGTGGCCTTCAGCCTTCTGGCTAACGGCTGAGTGCCAACTGCTAATCTGCGAGGCGAATCGTGAAAGGTGACGCAAAAGTCATTGCCGTGCTCAACCAGGTATTGAAAGCAGAGCTCACCGCTATCAACCAGTATTTCCTCCACGCTGAAATGTGCGAGAACTGGGGCTACTACAAGCTGGCCAAGCACACTCGCGCCGAGTCGATCGAAGAGATGCAGCACGCGGAGAAGCTGATGGAGCGCATCCTGCTGCTCGACGGCACTCCCAACATGAGCGATTACTTCAAAATTAATATCGGCCCGAACGTCAAGGCGCAGATCCAGAACGATCTGCAGGTGGAGTTCGACGCGGTGAAGCGTCTGAATGACGGCATCGAGACCTGCGTGAAAGCCTCGGACAACGGCTCGCGCGAGCTGCTGGAAGAAATTCTGACCGACGAAGAAGAACATATCGATTGGCTCGAGGCCCAACTGCAATGCATCAGCGAGATGGGCATCGAAAACTACCTGGCCGAGCAGATGGGCGAGCAGGAGAAGAGTAGCTAGCAGCGAGTAGCTCGTAGTGAGTAGCCAGTAGCTAGGATTGGCAGCTCGCTACCAGCTACTAGCTACTACACTGGAGAGATGGCCGAGTGGCTGAAGGCGCACGCTTGGAAAGCGTGTTTACTCGAAAGGGTAACGTGGGTTCGAATCCCACTCTCTCCGCCAGTTTCCTACAGGCGTCCTGCTTGAAATTGATTTCCAGGTTAGCTCCCAAAACCAGGCCGCGAACCTGGGCGCGTGGCCCGGCCTTTCGCGTTCTATGCGAAGGCCAGAGCGGTTCATTCCTCGTCAACATGAAAATCCCCGCCCTGTCCCTTCCACGACGGTGGCACACGGTTCGTACCATCCGAAGATTTGCCGGCGGGACGCCGGCGCTACAAAATCTCAGGAAATCTCTGCCAGTGCTAAGACTTGCTCGCGCGTGACTTGCGCCGCCAGCTTCCGGTTCTCAAAGGTCGCGGCTTCCGCTGCAAACTGCACCCGCGCCTGAATGGCTCTCCGCGACAACAGCCGGAGCAGGTGGGCGAAGAAGCTCATCTTATTACCCCAATAACCAACGTCACTGGCCGAGCCTTCGTCCAGCCGGTAGCTGATATGGGCGGAGCAGACATTGGCTCCGGTTTCGATGGCGGGTTCGAATAAGGCCGGCTTGAAGGGCAGTATCGTGCTGCCGTCGGAAATCGTTCCTTCGGGAAAGAGCACCACCACCATGCCGCTGGAGAGCGCGCGGGAGACTTCGGTTTTCGCGCGATGCGTATCGGTAGAACGCTCGCGATCGATAAACACTGTGCCCGCTGTCCTCGCCATGAAACCAAACAGCGGCCAGGAAAGCACTTCTTTCTTGGAGACAAACACGCAGGGAGACAGCGCGCTGAAGACCAGAATGTCGAGGTAGCTGAGGTGGTTCGAGACCAGCAGACCACGCTGCGGAAACGCACCCTCGGCCTGGACGTTGATACGTAATCGCTGGAGTGCCAGGCTGCACCAACGATGCAACCACTGCGCCCGTTCCGGCTCCGAAAGCGGTCCTCGCGCACGCAGGAGCAGGAAATGAACGCAGCCCTGCAATGCCGTGGAAAAAAACAGCAGCAACCGGAATACTGTCCGCCCGCAGCGAACCATGGTTTGGCTGGTCTTCATTTCGGAAGAGAAATTCCTGATTTGCGAAACTTGTGCATCCACCCAGGGTCGCCAAAACTCAAATACTAACGTACCGTGCGCTCTACCGCCAGTGGGAAGTGCGTACGCCAGTCGCCGTGTGAATCACCAGCGAGCGTGCAACGGCATGGAGGTTTTGGATTGAAAACCGTCGGCATTATCGGAGGGGTTGGCCCGGAATCCACGATTGACTATTATCGTTCGATCATCGCGGAGTACCGCAAGCAGAAGCCGGACGGAAGTTATCCGCTCATTATCATCAACAGCGTTAACTTGACTGAGATGATCGACCTGCTTGAGTCTGGCCAGTTGTACCGTATGGCCGAGCGTCTGGTCGATGAGATCGACAAACTTGCCTGCGCTGGCGCCGATTTTGCTCTGCTGTCCTCGAACACGCCACACATTGTCTTTGATCAAATTGTCAGCCGGTCGTCCCTTCCGCTCATCAGCATTGTGCGCGCGACCTGTGATGCTGCGAAATCCCTGGGTCTGAAACGCCTCGGCTTGTTCGGCTCAGGGTTTACCATGCGGGCACGCTTCTTTCCGGAGATTTTCGCTGCGGACGGTATGCAGGTCGTTATGCCCTCGGCGGACGAGCAAACCTACATTCACGACAGATACATGAATGAACTGGTCAAAGGTGTCTTTCGCGATGAAACCCGTGCGGGACTGCTCGCCACCGTGGATCGAATGAAGCAGCAGGAAGGCATTCAGGGCCTGATCCTGGGAGGGACCGAACTGCCGCTGATTCTGCGGAACGTTACCGACCAGGGCATTCCATTCCTGGATACAACGCAGATTCACGTGAAAGCGGCGGTCAAAGAGATGCTGTCCTGAGAAGGTCGTGGCCGAGTAACAAAAAATGACAGGCAGCAGATTCGCAGTTTTCGGGGCTGGCGCCGTCGGTGGCTACTTTGCTGCATTGCTGGCGCGGGGCGGCTTCCAGGTTGCAGTGATCGCCCGGGGCCGAAACCTGGATGCCATCCGGCAAAGCGGGCTGCAGATCGAAAGCCCGAAGGGCAACTTCAGTGTCGTGCCAGCGCAGGTCTCCGACAATCCGTCCGAAGTCGGTCCAGTCGACGCCGTTATCCTCGCGGTCAAGGCCTGGCAGGTGATCGAAGCTGCCCAAGCCATGCATCCTCTGCTGGTGCCTGCGACCCGTGTGCTGTGCTTGCAAAACGGAGTCGAAGCCTATGGCCAGCTAGTGCAGGTGCTCGGCAGCCAGCATCCATTGATGGGGCTGTGCCGGATCATCAGTTCGGTGGTTGCGCCGGGACACATTCGTCACGGAGGTTTGGAGCCGACCATCGCTCTCGGTGAGCATGACGGTTCTCCGCTCTCGGCCAACGCACGCGCATTGGCCGACACGCTCAAAACCGCGGGTGCAGTTGTGGAGACTCCGCCTGACATCGAGGCAGCGTTGTGGGAAAAATTGCTCTTCATCGCCGCTGTCAGCGGCACTGGCGCGGTGTCCCGCGCCACAATCGGCGAGATCCGCGAGTACCCTCCGACGCGTGAACTCTTGCGTCAGATCATGGAGGAGGTTGCGGCCGTTGCGCGCGCACGCGGAGTCAGGATCGCTGATGACGCGGTGCCACGAACTCTGACTTTCGTGGAAACAATTCCGGCGAGTGGCACGGCATCCATGCAGCGCGATATCACTGAAGGCCGGCCTTCGGAACTGGAAGCGATTATCGGCGCGGTGGTCCGCTTTGGCGATGAAGCCGGAATCTCGACCCCTGCGATTGACTACGTTTACGCCAGCCTGCTGCCGCAAGAGCATCGCGCCCGCAGCTCGAACTAGCGCTCACACTCAGCGAGAAACTTACTCGTGCAATACCCAGTCTTTGGTCTTCTCTTCGAAGCGGCAGCCGTAGCGTTGCCACGGTGCTCCGCCCGCTTCTTTCCGCACGACCCGCACTTTTCCGGCGTAATGTTCCTTCCCGCCTGCTGCGACAAACACTTCCAGAATGGTCCCTTGCAGCAGGGGCTGCGCACAGCTGCAGAGAAATCCGTTGGAGCTCACATTCTCCGTTTCTGCCAGCTCTTCAAAAGCTTTGCCGCTGGCGTCAAACCCTTTCACGCGTAAGGGGACCCGCATCCGCACCCGCACTTCCGAGCGCCGCTCCGGACGGCTGGTTTCCAGCTCGATCCTCAGCCTTTCTTTCAGCTTCTTGAAGTCGATGGGCTTCTCGAAATAACCGGCAGCGCCCAGTTGATCACAATGCTCTTTGTACTTGGCGCCGGATTGTCCCGAGATGACGAAGATCGGCAGGTAAGACGTATAAGTCAGCGCGCGGAAGCTCTGACACAGCTCGAATCCGGAAAACTTCGGCATCATCAGGTCCAGCAGGATCGCATCCGGCTTCTTCTCGAGCGCCAGCGCCAGCGCCTGCTCCGGGTCCTCGGTGTCAAACACTTCGTAGGTATCGGAAAGGCGCATGCGCATCATCCCGCGTAAGGCGCCATCGTCGTCGATGATCAGTAGTTTTTTCATAATTAGTTCACCCCTTCAACCAAAATCGCATCACTTCACGGCGGCGGCCGGTTCTCCGGTCAACGCGTCTCTTACCTTGCGTGCCAGGCTGTCGCGGGTAAATGGCTTGGCCAGAAAGTTGCTTCCTTCCGGCAAAATTCCTTGTCCCACGCCCTGGCCGGTATGTCCGGAGATATAGAGCACCCGCATGTCCGGCCGCTGTTTCACCAGTATTTCCGCCAGGCTCCGGCCATTCATTCCCGGCATAATCACATCGGTCAGAAGCAGATCGATGACTCCGGCGTGACCTGCACTGACGTCGCACGCCTCCTTGCCATGGCCCGCTTCCAGCACGGTGTATCCCAGTTGCTTCAGCACGTTGCTGGTCAAGGTACGCAGCGCTTCTTCATCTTCCACCAGCAGAATGGTCTCGTTCCCATGCTGCGCGCCCGACTCGCCAGTGGAACGCTTGTCCACTTCCGCCGGCTCCTCATCTACCTGGGGCAGATAAATCCGGAACCTCGTGCCCACATTCACTTCGCTGTCCACCCAGATGTACCCATCACTCTGCTTGCAGATGCCGTACACCGTGGCCAGGCCCAACCCGGTGCCTTTGCCCTTTTCTTTAGTAGTAAAGAAGGGCTCGAAGATGTGGGCCTGCGTAGTTGCATTCATGCCGATGCCGGTGTCGGTCACGGTGAGCAGGACGTAGTGGCCCAGCTTCACCGGGTAGGGATACTTTTGCGCCTCGTCCTGGCGCAGTTCCGCATTTTCCGTCTTGATTGTAAGTTTGCCGCCGCTGGGCATGGCGTCGCGGGCGTTCACCGACAGGTTGAGGATCACCTGTTCGAGCTGTCCCTGGTCGGCCTTAACTCTTCCCAGATTCGGCTCCAACACAGTGTTGAGCTCAATGTCTTCGCCGATCAGGCGGCGCAGCATTTTCTCCGTGTCCTGCACCACGGCATTCAGATCGACTACCTTTGGCTCGAGCACTTGCTGCCGGCTGAAGGCCAGCAATTGGCGGGTAAGCGATGCCGCGCGCCGCCCGGCTCGCAGAATTTCCGCCACGCACGGAGCCAGGGGGTTGGCACGCTCCATTTTTTCCTCGAGGATCTCGCCGTATCCGATGATGACGCCGAGGATGTTATTGAAGTCGTGCGCGATCCCTCCGGAGAGCCGTCCAACCGCTTCCATTTTTTGCGCCTGCCGGAATTGCTCTTCCAGTTTTCTGCGGTCGGTGATGTCACGGTTGACAATCACCAGCTTGCCGGCGTTCTTCTGAACGTCTGAAATCATGCTGGCGCTGAATTCCAGCAGCCGCCAGCTGCCATCCTTGTGGCGGGCGCGATATTCAATTCTGCGTCCCGCGCCAGTGCTGCGGACCTGCTGCATCTCCTCTTCCACCTGCGCCCGGTCTTCCGGATGGATGAGATCGAACGCTGGTGTCCGCTCCACTTCCTCGTGCGAGTAGCCAAGAACTCTCTGGTAAGAAGGACTGCTGTAGAGCAGTTTTCCTGCGTCATCGACTACCGTAATCATGTCCGCGGCGTTTTCCGTGATGAGCCGGAACAACTCCTCCCGCTGCAGCAACTGCCGCCGCATCCGGTAGATCTGCAGCTGCTGGTACACCACGTAGATGTCAAACAGGAATACCAGTGCTACCAGACCGCGGATGGAGTGCGCCAGCTCTAGCCAGTCGAACTCCTGCTGATGAAGCATCGGAACTACGAAGGAGATCAGGCCCAGCGTCAGCAGCAGGCTGACCGCAAATGCCGCCGACCACAGCCACCACTCCCGCCGTTCGATCTTCCGCATTCCGGTCAGCAGCCCGGGTGTGGACGGAATGAAACTAGCCGCATCGTTTTCTGTTGGCATGCACTCACCCACCAGGGTTATGTGCACCTCCCCTGCCACTCGGCGGAATCCGCTAAGCACTTTGGTTCTAAGTAGATACGAGGAGCTACTGGGTACTGGAAATAGCCCGCGGACTGTCTGGACCGTGGAACCGCGTCTGTGATCTGGACAGGCGGAAAGCGATTGATGAAAGGGAGTTTAGCCCCTGTGTGTCAGGAGTGGGCGCGGGCCGCCCGGGCCTAGTTCATCGCGGAGTGGATTCGCCCGATCTCTTTCACGATTGCGTTGTGCACCTTCTCCGAGCGACGAACCCCATTCGCCACCAGGCTGACGTAAGACGGACTAACCCCGAGCCTGTCAGCTACGCGCGCGTAAAGTCCCAGGTGCAGTTTGTGGATGTGAAGCAAGTGGCTACCATTTTGCAGTTTCGACTTCATCGATTTTCCCATGTGGCGCCCCCTCTGACGTCCCACGAAGCCAGGTTCTGTGCGGAAATCTATGTAACTCTACATGACACAGATCAATCCACGCTGTGATCTAAGTCACACGTGTTATGTGACTAAGGGTCGAGGGGGCCAGCGCCGGAACCGGGGCCACCAGCGCCGTCAAAGAAATTCACAGTCCTGATCCGCGCGAGACTGTCAATTCACGCATCTTTAACCGACGCGTCAAATTTCTGACACATGCAGCCTTTAGTGTTGTTCTTCCCCGGTCGGCAGCCTGTCATCTCCGCAGCGACCCTTTACAGCCAGCCGGAGGATGGAGGAACAGATGTTCAAAGAACTGAGAGCATCGGCCGCCCCCAGGAAAATGCTGGCATTGCTGACAGCGTTCATGATCGCCCTGGGACCGAGCGTGGCGCCGGCGTACGCCGCTTCGCCCACCACCACTGCAAGCCCCATTCAGCACCTGGTCGTAATCTTCCAGGAAAATATTTCGTTCGATCACTATTTTGGAACCTACCCCAACGCCACCAATCCCTCCGGTGAGCAACAGTTCCACGCTCGCCCCGGCACGCCGACCGTCAACGGCTACAGCCCCGCTTTGCTGACCAGCAATCCGAACTTGAATCCGGCGAACGGCGCGGGCGCGACCAATCCATTCCGCCTCGATCCCAGCCAGGCCGTAACCGCTGATCAGGACCACGATTACACCCCTGAGCAGCAGGCCTACGACATGGGCGTCATGGATCTCTTCCCGTTCTATGTCGGCACCGCGGGGCCACACCCCCGGGCGGCGGCATTCTCAGCACGACCGGGCTGAACATGGGCTACTACGACGGCAACACCGTCACTGCCATTTGGAACTATGCTCAGAACTTCGCCATGAATGACAATTTTTACGGTACGACCTTCGGCCCCTCGACCCCTGGAGCCCTGAACGTGGTTTCCGGCCAGACCAACGGCGCCGTGCAGACCTTGAACGGAACCGGCGACGAAGTGGATGGTGGCAATGGAACTCTGAGCGTCGTCGGCGATCCCGACCCGCTCGGTGACACCTGCTCCAACCCAACCCGCAATCAGGTGCAGATGGGCGGTCAGAACGTCGGCGATCTGCTGAATGCCGCCGGCGTGACCTGGGGATCGTTCATGGGTGGTTTCAACCTGAACATCAAGAATCCCAACGGGACCACCGGCTGCAGCCGCAGCTCCACCGGTCTCGCGGGTACCACCAACGATTACATTCCGCACCATGCCTGGTTCGAGTACTATGCTTCCACCGCCAATCCGAACCATACGCGTCCCGCGTCGATCTCCGAAATCGGGCACAATGGTCCGGCCAATCACGAATATGACCTCAACGATTTCTTCACCGCGTTGAGCGCTGGCAATCTCCCCGCCGTCAGCTACATTAAGGCGCAGGCTTATCAGGACGGCCATGCGGGTTACTCGGATCCGCTGGACGAGCAGAATTTCCTGGTGAGGATCATCAACAAGCTCCAGCAGTCGCCCGAGTGGGGAAGCACCGCCGTCATCATCATGTACGATGACTCCGACGGTTGGTACGACCACCAGATGGGTCCGATCGTGAATCAGTCCACCGGCACGGCGGACGCTCTCACCGGCCCCGGCTTCTGCGGCTCGGGCGCCATCGAACTGCCCGGCTATACCTCCAGCAATCCCCATGCTCTGGGCCGCTGCGGCTATGGCCCGCGGGAACCATTCCTCGTGGTCTCGCCGTTTGCGCAGGAGAACTTCGTCGACCACACCGTGGCCGACCAGAGCTCCGTTGTCCGCTTCATCGAAGACAACTGGCTGGGTAGTCAGAGCATTCAGGGTTCGTTCGACGCCATCGCCAGCCCAATCACCCAGATGTTTAACTTCAATCGCGCCAGACCCAACAGCACCCTCATTCTGGATCCGGCCACCGGTCAGCCAGTGAAATAACAGTCTGGATGATCGCGGCTTTACCGTACAGCACAGGCATGTGAGGATGGCTTCTTCACATGCCTGTTCTTGCGTTTGATTCATGTAAGATCGTTTGTTTCTCCGGAGGGATGGTTGTCAATCACCCGCAGAAAGTTTCTGCAACAAAGTGGGATGGCCGCAGCCGCGATCATGCTGCCGCAGCACAGTCACCGCTCGGCCCCGCCGATGGCGCGCCCCGTCCTTGATCCGAACTCGCTTGCGCCTTTTGTAGACCCGCTGCCGATTCCAAAGGTGCTGCACAGCACTCAGCTTCGTCCCACTCCCGGCAATCCCGCGGTCAAACTTCCTTACTATCGCCTGGCCATGCGCCAGTTCCAGAGTAAGGTGCATCGGGATGTAAAGCCCACACGCTTCTGGGGCTTCGATTCATCGCTGCCGGGACCAATAATCGAGAGCCAGAGCGGAAAGGGAATCCTGGTGGAGTGGGCCAATGAGTTGCCCACCTCCCACTTTCTTCCTATCGATCACAATCTTCACGGCGCCGATGCCGATAAGCCTGAAGTGCGTACTGTGGTCCACCTGCACGGCGCAAAAACTATGCCGGAGAGCGACGGCTATCCCGAGGATTGGTACGTTCCTGGAAAGTCGGCCGTTTATCACTATCCGAACGAGCAGGATGCGGCGCTGCTCTGGTATCACGACCACGCGTTGGGAATTAACCGGCTGAATGTTTACGCGGGCTTGTTCGGGCTTTTCATCATTCGCGATGCCGCGGAAGACGCGCTCAATCTGCCGCGCGGAAGGTACGAGGTGCCGCTGGTTCTGTGTGATCGTTTTTTTGATCTCGACGGACAGCTTTACTATCCGGTCTCGCAATATCCCAAGTTTCCCTGGATTTCGGAGCTTTTCGGCAACGCCATTCTGGTCAACGGAAAACTGCTTCCCTATCTCGATGTGGAGCCGCGCAAGTACCGCTTTCGTGTCCTGAACGCGGCGAATGGCAGATTCTTCCACCTGTCGCTTTCCAATGGCCAGAACTTTCATCAGATCGGGACCGACCAGGGACTTCTTTCAGTGCCGGTCCCACTGAAGATGCTCACTCTGGCGCCAGCCGAACGCGCGGATCTGATCATCGACTTCGCCGATCACGCTGGCGGTGAGGTCGTTCTTCGAAACGATAGTTTTTCGCCGGTGATGCAGTTCCGGGTCGCACGCAAGAAGGTCGCCGACGAGAGTTCGCTCCCATCTTCGTTGCGGGTGATTCCGAAAATCGCCGAATCTCAAGCCGTAGCCACCCGCAATCTCATGCTGGTCGAAATCGACGATCTCCGAGGCGACACCGCCAGCTTGCTGCTCAACAATGCCCACTGGAAAGATCCCATCACGGAAACGCCGGCACTCAACTCGGTTGAAATCTGGAACCTGATGAACGTCACCGACGACGCGCATCCCATTCACCTGCACCTGGTGCGCTTCCAGATTCTCGACCGGCGCCGCTTCGACACCTTCGCTTACCAGAATCAGAACATCCTTCGTTATCGCGGCGAGCCCGTTCCGCCCGAACCGAACGAGGCCGGATGGAAAGACACAGTCCGCGCCGATCCCGGCATGATCACCCGCATCATCATCCCGTTTCAGGGATACCCGGGGCGCTACGTCTGGCACTGTCACATCCTCGAACACGAAGACAACGAAATGATGCGGCCCTACGAAGTTGAGGCGTCTTTGCGGGCGTGAGCGTAGCGGGAGCCCGCAGCCGAAATCCCGAGCGAAGTGAGGGATCTGGCGTTTTTGTGAAAGGGTGGGAGACAGCCGCCTGTCAGTTTGATTTGTCATCCCGAGCGAGGGTTTTGCCGAGTCGAGGGACATGAGCGAGCCGCGTGACGGCGTCGCGTTCTTTGCGACGCATCAATCGCGCGTTTGGCTCGCATCCTCGTTAATCCAACCACCCAGCTTGAATTCGCGTCCAAAACGCGAAACACTAGTGAGTGGTTGCCAGCAGCCACGCCATCTAGTTGCAAGGAGTTCATCCATGGCTCTCCAGGCTGAAAGAACCTTCCCCCGACCTATGAATTTTGCCCCGGCCGATCTGAATCCGGAGCGCGATCTCCCGCGTGGATTCTTCGAATTCCTCTTGCCGCTGCACCGCCAGTTCACGCCCCGCCAGCAGAAGTTGGCCGCTCGCCGCGCCGAGGTGCTGCAGGCTTCGCATCGCGGCCAGCATCCCAATTATCTGCCGCCATCGGAGGCGACCACGACCAACTGGCGCATCGAAGTTCCCGATTGGTGCGCTGACCAGCGCAACCAGATGACCGGTCCCGCCGACGATGGCGAACTCACCGTGAAGCTGCTGAACTCCGGCTCGCCCGCCGTCATGATTGATATCGAGGATTCCACCGCCAATGCGTGGCCGAACATCATGCAGGCGATCTCAAATACTCTCGCCGCCTACAAGTACGAGCTCGGCTACTACGACCAGAAGCGGCAGAAGAGAATTACCGTGCAGCGTTCGAAAACCGTGACCTGGGTGCGTCCCCGCGGCCTGCATCTGTCGCAAGGTGGTGTGATCAAGAACGAAATCATCTCAGCCTCGCTCTTCGATCTGGCCCTGATCTGGTACCAGCTCGATCCCGCCTGGCTCCCGCACAATTTTTCGGTCTACATTCCCAAGAGCGAGTCGGCGGAGGAAGCTTTCTGGTGGCGCGACTTGTTTCAGGTACTGGCCAAGTCTAAGGGTCTGCCTGCGAATTACATCAAATGCATGGCGCTGGTCGAGTCGCATCCGCTGGCTTATCAGATGGAAGAATTTCTCTTCAATCTGCGCGACCACTGCCTCGGCCTGAACCTCGGCCGTTGGGACTACATGGCTTCTCTCATCGATTTTATGTTCGAAGACCCCGACTGGATTCTGCCTGACCGCAACACCATCCCGCATGACGTAGCGTTCTTTCAGAATTTCCGCGTGCTCATGCCGGAAATCTGCCACAAGCACGGCGCGCACGCGATCGGGGGCATGACCGCGCTTTATCCCAGCCGCACGGACGCGGAACTAAACGCCCGAGCTTTGCGAGTTCTGGAAGAAGACAAGAAGAACGAAGCCGTTTGCCTGATGGATGGCGCCTGGACCGGACATCCCGATCAGAATGAAATTGCGGTTGCGCAATTTCCATATCCCAATCAGATTGCGAAGCGGCCGCAGCTGGCGAGCGCGCATCTCGACCTGCGTCCCGTGCCGAAAGGTGTCGGCGCAACCACTCTGGCCGGCACGCGTGCCGCGGCCCGCACCGTCATTCGCTATCGCAATGGCGTGCTCAACGGCAAGGGCGCCAGCCTGCTCGACGGATACATGGAAGACCTGGCCACCGACCGCATTTATCGGCTGATGATTGCGCAACGTCTGCGCCACAAGATCGAAGTTCCCGGCGACGATGGCAAGCCCGTAAAACACAGTCGCGAGTTGGTGACGCGCGTCTTTGATGAAGAGCTGGCAAAAATCCAGAAAGACTTGCCGTCGGAAATCGATCGCAAAGCCGCAGCCACTTTGCCGGAGGCCCGCCGCATCGCCGAAGAGATGATCGTGCACGGCCAGCACTCGCCGGTGTAGGAAGGGCTTGGGGAAGTTGCGTGAAACCAGCACCGGCCATGTAGGGACGGTCTCTGACCCGTCCAGCCGAGCGCAGCTCGGCAGTGCCTCCAATTTGCATCTCCCCGCCCAGTCTGGGACACTAATTATTCAATCCGAACTACGCGCACAGAGAGCGAGCCTGATTCATGAGCACCACACAAGAAGTCCCCACCCCCACACTGTCCCCGCTGCAGCCGCCCAAACGCTATCTCTTCGGCCCCGGACCGAGCATGGTCCATCCCCGCGTCTATGAAGCGCTCTCCAAGCCCATCGTCGGCCATCTCGATCCTTATTTCTTCCAGATCATGGGAGAGATCGAGCAACTGCTGAAGATGGCTTACGGCACCACCGCCGGCATCACCATGGTGATCTCCGGCACCGGCAGCGCGGGCATGGAAGCCTCGGTGGCAAACTTCTGCGAGCAAGGAGCCAAATTCGCGGTCTTCGCCAACGGATACTTCTGCGACCGCATCAGCGAAATGGGCAAACGTCAGGGCGCCAATGTTGTGCGGCTCGAAAAGCCGTGGGGCGAGACCTTCACCGATCAGGAAGCCGCCGAGTTCATTCGCCGTGAGAAGCCGCAGGTGGTCGCTTACGTTAACGCTGAGACTTCAACCGGAGCGTTGCAGCCGGGCGACGCCATCTGCGCTGCCGCCCACGAAGCCGGCGCTCTCGTCATTGCCGATTGTGTCACCTCGCTCGGTTCGATGCCGGTCAACGCCGACAAAACCGGCATCGACATCGCTTACAGTTGTACGCAAAAAGGATTGAGCTGTCCTCCAGGCCTTTCGCCCATGTTGCTGTCGCCCCGGGCTTGGGAATGGCTGCAGACGCGGAAGTCCGTGCCGCGGAGCTGGTACTTGGATCTCAAGCTCATCCGCGATTACACCACCGTCTCGCGCCGCTATCACCACACCGCGCCCATCTCCATGTTTTATGCGCTGCGCGAAGCACTGGCCGTCATTGCGGAGGAGGGAATTGAGAACCGCTGGCGGCGGCATCGCCACTGCCACGAAGAATTTGTGCGCGCAATCGAAGCCATGGGATTGAAGATGCATGTTGCTGAGGGACACCGCATCTGGACCCTGAACACGGTCTGCGTTCCGCCCGGCATCGATGACGCCAAAGTCCGTGCGCGACTACTGGCCGAACAGGGAATCGAAATCCCCGGCGGGTTTGGGCCGCTCGCGGGCAAAGTATTTCGCGTCGGAATCATGGGCCCACTGGCCACCGACGACAACGTGCAATTTCTGTTGAGAGAGTTCAAGAAGGCGCTGGCCGCGGAGGGTTACCGGCCCTAGCTGGGTGCCCCCGTCTTAACCGCGTGCCCCTTTGCTGTCATCCTGAGAGCCCGCGCTTTGCTTCGCGGGCCGAAGGATCTCAGTCTCCACAGCTTGCCCGGGGAGACACGCCGAGGTTGGCAACCATTACCCCCGTCACCTGCGCCTGCCCCTCCGCCTTTGCTATTGTCTAAGCGGGATCACTCTGTCCCTCCCGTTTTCTCGCCGTAGTCTATGCTTGCTTCTGGCGGAATCGCGTGCCTGAGACTGAAACATCACGGTCGGAGTTGCAGGAACTGCTGGACAAACCGATCCGCGACCTGGGCCTCAAAATCGAAGGCTCGCTGGTGGAACGTTTTGTCGAGCGGTTGTACCGCGAACTCGAGCAGAAGCGGCTTACCAAGTTTCGTCCTGCGGTCTATCTCACTGACGAGTGGGGGTGTCCGTCCGGGGAGCCGGTCATCGGCATTCCGTTCTACTTGGCGCATCCGCAACTGGCGCAGATGGAAAAAGACACCAACGATCTCGAGGACCCACACGAGATCATGATGTACCTGCGGCACGAAGCCGGGCACGCTTTCAACTACGCTTACAAGCTGCACCGCACGCCGCAATGGAAGCAGCTCTTTGGTCCCTTCCGCCGCCCATATCACGACAACTACCGGCCGGTCCCGTTCTCGCGCAATTACGTCCGCTATTTGCCTGGGTGGTACGCGCAGAAACATCCCGATGAAGATTTCGCCGAAACCTTTGCGGTCTGGCTGACGCCGCGTTCGGCGTGGCGGACGCGCTACCGCGGCTGGGGAGCGATGAACAAGTTGCGCTACATGGACCGGATCGCCCGCGAACTGCGCAACATTGAGCCGCTGCGCCGCCGCGCCCACACCGACCTCACCGTAGAAGAAATGGAAACCACGGTCGCCGAATTTTACCGGCGCAACGGGCAAGGGCAAGGCGGTCCTCTGGAAGACCTGGCGCTGGACACCGATCTACGCGATATTTTCGATGCTTCCCGCAGGCGCAAAACCGCCATCCCCGCCCAACAGTTTCTTCATGCGCATCGAAAGCCAGTAGTGGACAAAGTTGTCTACTGGACCGGGGCGCAGCGGCCGTTGATCAAACAGCTCGTCGAATCGATCGAGAAACGAATCGGAGAACTCAAACTGGTGGCCGATTCCGCGCGCGAAGCCGAGCACCTGATTCAGGTCAGCGTTTACGCGACGGCGCTGGCCATGAATTACATGACTCGCGGAAAATTTGTGCAGCCATGAGGGCTCGGGGCGAAAGAGGCAGCCACATCGAGCCGAATCGGACGATAATGTTACAAGGAGCCCCATGATCGGCGCCAAGCTGAAAGTCGCCGTGCTCTACGACGTTTGGGGAGACGACACTCCCGAGGTCGAAGAGAAACCGTCCCCGAAGAAGAAAAAGCGCGGCAGCAAGATCAAACGCGAAAAAGAAGACCGGGAAGAGATCTTCGAAGCTCTGGAGAAGCTCGGGCACGAGCCGTTCTATCAGGTTCTCGATGGCACGCCGCAATGTCTGACCTCCCTTGCCAAGTGCGGCGCCGACCTGGTGTTCAATCTCACTGAGGCCTTTGCCGGCGACGACACCAAAGAAATGAATGTCGCCGCCTACATGGACCTCCTCGGCATGCGCTACACCGGCGGCGGCCCGCACGCGCACTTTCTGGCGCAGGACAAGAGCACGGCAAAAAAGATGTTCGCCTTCCACGGCATCAAGACGCCGTTTTTTGCCACGGCGTACCGCGGACGCATCGAGCACGCCCACGACGTTTCGTTTCCTTTGATTGTCAAGCCGATGTGGGAAGACGGCTCCATTGGCATCAGCGTAGAGGCCGTCGTCAACAGCGTCAAAGAGCTGATGGAGCGGGTCGAGTACATCCAGAACGAATTCGACTCGCCGGCGCTGATCGAGGAATACATCGAAGGACGCGAAATCTATGCCGGCATTCTGGGCAGCTATGAGAATGCCCAGGCGCTGGCGCTGGTCGAACTCGACTTGTCCAGGCTGCCCGAAGGCACTCCCAAAATTGCCAGCTACGACGTGAAGTTCGAGAAGGACACCCAGGCCCACAAGCTGACCAAATCGCATCTGGTCACCGACCTCGACGAGGAGACCGTCACCAAACTGCAGGAGACGGGGCTGGCCGCCTATCACGCGGTCAAGTTGCGCGACTACGGACGCATTGACATGCGCCTCACCGCCAAGGGCGAAGTCTATGTCATCGAGGCCAATCCCAATCCCTGGCTCTCCAGCAAACAGGAGTTCGCTATGGCTGCGAAGGCCTCGGGGCGCTCTTATACCGACTTGATCGGCGAGATCGTGGAGTTGGCAATGGCCCGCTACACCGCTCCCGCGAGAAGCGAGAGCACGTCCTGACAAGTGCAGGCCACTCGATGATCCAACTCTCCTGCAGCGCCATCCTGTTCGACCTCGATGGCGTGCTCATCGACTCCACGCCCGCGGTCACCCGCGCCTGGTCACGCTGGGCGGTCCGGCATGGGCTCGACCCGAACTTCGTGACCCACTTTGCGCACGGGCGTCCCAGCCTCGAGACCATCCGCGAATTGCTGCCCCACGCGAATATTCAACAGGAACACGAGTGGATGGAACGAGCCGAGGCCGAGGACGTCGAAGGCATCGTCCCTTTGCCTGGTGCTCGTAAATTGCTGCAGTCGCTTCCGGCAGAGCGTTGGACGATCGTCACCTCGTGCACGCGGGCGCTGGCCGAGATCCGCTTGCGCGCCGCCGGGTTGAGTGCACCGGAAAAACTGGTGACCTGCAGCGATGTGGAGAACGGAAAGCCGCACCCCGAGCCGTATTTGAAGGCAGCGAAGTTGCTCGGGTTCGCAGCAAGCTCCTGCGTGGTGGTGGAAGATGTCGCAGCCGGCATCCGCTCAGGCAAGGCCGCGGGTGCTCGCGTCATCGCGGCTCGAACCACAATGGCAGATGTCGACCTGACGAGTGCCGGGGCTGACTGGATCGTGGATGCCTGCAGAAACATCACCGTCGTCGGCATCAATCAGCAGCTGACCATCGCGCTCAGGGTGACCTAAGAGGTTAGACGGTGCCCTGTTGACTGTCGCTCCGCGTGCTCTGCGGTTCTTCTCGGCGAACTCTGCGTTTCTGCTTTTCGCGCGCTAATCCTTGAAACGCAGAGACCGCGGAGAATTTTCGCAGAGTACGCAGAGCAAAGTTCCCTAGGGTTCGTAAGTCATCCCCGTGAAAGTTGGAACTCCGCCCGCCAAAGCTGCGTATCTCAAACCGGCGGGAAGTGGCCCGGCCGGGCTCACTTGCAGCAAGCTTCCCGGAATTGGGGTACACTTTCACGCGTTGCCCAAGAACCTGCGCGTCACGGCCTGAAGCCTGACGGTCCTTTAACTGAGTAAAATCCGCAGTCGGAGATTCTTCATGCAGATTTCGAGATTCGCGATCCTAGCCGTCATCCTTTGTCCAGCCCTGACCATTCTGCCTGGCCACGCGCAATCGCAAACCGCGCCAGTGAAAGCTGAGGCGCAGCCACCGAAGCTCGAACACTTCGATCCCAACGTCATCGACAAGACACTCGATCCTTGTCAGGACTTTTATCAATACACCTGCAGCAAGTGGAATGCGGCCCACCCAATCCCGCCGGATCAGGTCGCCTGGGGCACAGCGAGCGGGCTGCAGTATTGGAATGAAGGCATTCTTCGCCAGGCCATGGAAAGCGCTTCGGTGCAGTCCAGCAAGCGCAGCGATTTTGAGCAAAAGATCGGCGATTACTGGGCAGCTTGCATGGATGAGCCGGGACTCGACGCCGCCGGCAGCCGCGATCTGAAGCCCGATCTCGATCGCATCGCCGGAATGAAGAGCAAGTCTGAACTCGCTGCGCAAGTGGCGCACATTCACATGAGCCTTCCGGGAGCGTGGCAAGGCAACGATAACCAGACCCCAGCGGCCTTGCTGGGATACTCATCGACGCAGGATCTGGACGATGCCAGCAAAGTTGTCGGCGGAATTGACCAGGGCGGGCTGGGGCTGCCGAATCGTGACTTTTACATCAAGGATGACGCCAAGTCGAAGGAGATTCTGACCAAGTACCAGCAGCACATCGGCAAGATGCTGCAGCTGGCCGGAGAGAATGCGCAACAAGCGGCCGCCGATACCAAAACCGTGATCGCCATTGAAACTGCGATGGCGCAGGCGCAGATGGACAACATCGCCCGCCGCGATCCTAAGAATCTGAACAACAAAATGAGTTTCGAACAGGTGCAGGCGCTTACGCCATCGTTCGATTGGAAGCGCTACGCTTCAGATATCGCCTCACCTCCGTCCTCCCCGCATTACATCGTCACTTCGCCACAATTCTTCAAAGAAGTGGAACAGCTCATCCAGCAGCGTTCCTTGGACGATTGGAAGGCTTACCTGCGCTGGCACCTGGTGCACGGCTCAGCTCCGTACCTGAGCAAGGCCTTCGTCGATGAGCACTGGGATTTCTACAGCCATACTTTGCTCGGCTCCAAGGAACAATTGCCACGCTGGCGACGCTGCGTTCGCGTGGCCGATCGTGATCTGGGCATGGCGCTCGGGCAGGCCTATGTCGCCGTTGCTTTCCCTCCCGCGAGCAAGGAGCGCACCGTCAATCTGTTGCATAACGTGGAAAACGCTTTGGACCAGGACATCAGCAGCCTGGACTGGATGCAGGCAGCGACCAAGGAGCAGGCCAAAGTCAAGCTGCACGCCATCGAGGACAAGATCGGCTATCCCAATCAGTGGCGGGATTACTCCAGCGTGAAGATCACCCGCGGAAGCTATCTCAACAACGTTCATGGGGCGACAGCATTCGAGTTTCACCGGCAGCTCGACAAAATCGGCAAACCGGTCGATCGCTCGGAATGGGGAATCACGCCGCCAACCATCGACGCTTACTACGATCCGCAGCTGAACACCATTAACTTTCCCGCGGGAATCCTGCAGCCGCCGTTCTTCGACAGCGGCATGGAGGACGCTGTGAACTACGGGGCGATCGGCATGATCATTGGGCACGAGATCACCCACGGCTTTGACGATGAAGGCCGTAAGTTCGATGCGCACGGCAACCTGCGCGACTGGTGGACGCCGGAGGATGCCAAAGCCTACGAAGCGCGTGGCGAGTGCATCGCCCAGGAATACACCCAGGACATCCCCGAAGCTGGGGTCAAGCAAAACGGACACCTGACCCAGGGCGAAGACACTGCGGACAACGGCGGCCTGCGCCTTTCATTTATGGCATTGACCAGTAAGCTCCAGGCGGAGGGCAAGTCTCTTGACGAGAAAGAGGCTGACGGATGGACGCCGCGACAGCGGTTCTTCTTGTCGTACGGTTTTTCATGGTGCGAGCAATTCCGGCCAGAGCTGATGCGGACGCAAGTGCTCACCAATCCGCATTCACTCCCGAAATATCGGGTCAATAATGTGGTTTCGAATATGCCCGAATTCCAGCAGGCGTTCTCCTGCAAGGCGGGCACGCCGATGGTGCGGGCGCAGCAGTGCCGGGTCTGGTGATTCGAGGGGCGCGCGTTCTTGCGTTCCCTGCGGCTTTTTCTCGGCAAACTCTGCGTTCCCGCTTTTCGCGCGTTAGACCCTGAAACGCAGAGAGCGCAGAGAATTTTCGCAGAGTACGCGAAGGTAGTTTCGGATCGAATCTCGCCTGGCCAGGCTTGTTTCTATACCCTGGCCAGGTGCAGCGCGAACCACTTGCGCTCGTCAAACCAGGTGCGGTCGAGCACGAATCCGGCAGGTTCCAGCAGGTCCCTCACCATGGTCAGCGTGTATTTGTAACTGTTCTCGGTGTGGATGCGTTCTCCATTGGCAAACTTCACACTCAGGTTCAACAGACCTAAGTGCGCGATTTGCGGCCGCAGGCTCTCCAAATAGATTTCCATGCGTGACTGTTCCGCATTCCACAGCGCCACGTGGCGAAAGAAGTCGAGGTCGAAGTCCGCACCCAACTCACGGTTGAGCCTGTGCAGGATGTTCTTGTTGAACTGCTCTGTGATGCCCTGGGCGTCGTCATAGGCGGGTACGAGGACCGACTCGTCCTTGACCAGGTCCGTCCCTAGCAGCAGCGCATCGCCCAGGCTGAGTTGGCTGCGAATCCCGGCGAGCATCATGACCGCATCTTCCGGATCAAAATTCCCGATGCTGGATCCCAAATACAGCACCAGCTTGCGCCCCGGAATGTCGCGCAAGAACGCAAACCCGTGACTGAAGTCAGCGATGACGGGCCGGATCGAAACCTGCGGACACTCCACTTCGACCCGTTCCCGCGCTTCACTGAGCGCGGCCGGAGAAATATCAACCGGAAAATATGGAACTCGAATCTGGCGGCGTGAGATCGCTCGCAGCAGCGTGCAGGTCTTAGCCGCAGTCCCCGATCCCAATTCGACCACGGTGATGCCAGGCCCACTGGCGAGCGCCATGTCACTTGCGTGATGGTCGAGGATCGCCAGTTCGGTTCGCGTCAGGTAATACTCCGGCAGACGCGTGATCTCCTCAAACAGGGCTGAGCCCACGCTGTCATAAAACAGCTTGCAGGGCAGAGTTTTGGGACGGTTGGTCAGCCCCTCGGTCACATCCTCCGCGAACGGAGGCAACGCGATCAGTTCACGAGCGATCGTTTCACGGACGATCATTTGGCTAACCTGAGTCCTGAGAATTGCCACCGTGCGTGCGGCGGGAAGAAATTGCGGTAAGTTGCGCGGATGTGACTGGCCGGTGTGGCGCAGGAGCCTCCGCGCAGCACCAACTGGTTGCACATGAACTTGCCGTTGTACTCGCCAATCAATCCGGCGGCGGGCTTGAATCCCGGATATGCCACGTACGGGCTCGCGGTCCACTCCCATACGTCGCCGAACATTTGCCGGCCGTCGCCGCGGGCGGCTCGCGGATGGAAGACGTTGTCATCCAGGAAGGTGCCCTTCGTTTGGGCGCGAGTGGCAGCTACTTCCCATTCTTCTTCACTGGGCAAGCGGGCGCCGCACCAGCGCGCGTAAGCATCGGCTTCATAGAAGCTGATGTGACACACCGGTTCGGCGGGATCCACTTCCCGCGTGCCAACCTGGATTGTCCCATTCATCGCGAACTGTCGCCATGAACCATCTTCGCGCTCCCAATAGAGGGGCGAGTTCCAACCCTGAGCACAGATTGCATCCCAACCGTCGGAAAGCCACAGATCAGGACGCCGGTAACCGCCGTCCTCCATGAACTCCAGGTAGTCACCATTCGTGACCGCGCGCGAGCCGATGCGGAAGGGCCGCAGCAGAACTTCATGCCGCGGAGCCTCGTTGTCGAAGGCAAAGCCGGGGTCGTCATGACCCACGGAATGGATTCCGCCTTCAATCTCAACCCAGTCGAGCGGCACTGCGGAAGCCTTGTGATGTGCGTCCGCCAGAGGCTCTGGCCGCAGCGGGCTGGACCACAGCGCATGTTTAATGTCGGTGAGGATCAACTCCTGATGCTGCTGTTCGTGATTGATCCCCAGTTCCACCAGTTCGAGGATCTCGTCGCCGGCGTTTGCTAGCAGAGGCGACAACGCACCCTCCACGTGCGACCGGTACGCATAGACATGTTCCAGGTTCGGTCGCGACAGCAGACCACGCGCTCCACGGTTGGGGTGCGTCCCCAGTTGCTTGTAGTAAGAATTGAACAAGTATTGGTAACGCGGATCGAAAGCTTCGTAACCAGGAGCATGCGGCAGAAGGATGAACGTCTCGAAAAACCAGGTGGTGTGCGCCAGGTGCCACTTCGTGGGGCTGGCGTCAGGCATCGACTGCAACATCTGGTCTTCGGCAGAGAACGAGGCCGTAATCTGCAAGCTGGTGTTGCGGACCTCCATGAAGCGTTCTTGCAGCGACGCTCCTACGCGAATCGACGGAACTGCGAGGTTTAGGCTCATGAGATCCTCATTTCCCCAGGGTGCGGACGCGAACCCAATGCGAGTCGAGCCGACATCGTACTATTGATGCGGATTGGAATCCAGGCGGCGTTGAAAATTTGCCCTTCCGCCTCTTCTAAGTCGTCCAGCCTGCGCACGTCCTTTCTTTTCAAGGTATTGTGGGCCTGCACCGCACACGGTCCGGTGATCAGCGTCACTGCTGGCAGTGTGCAACCGGCGTAGTAGTGGAAGAGAGAACTTGTTTTGATCTCCTGTCTGAGGAGGTGGGTATGGGAACTCTTCCGGTCACAACGCGCATAGCACTCAGCAATATTCTGTTTGCCACCGATTTCTCCGATGTTTCACAGGCCGCCTTGCCGTACGCCGTCACCCTGGCGCGCTGCTACGAGGGGAAGATCTTTGTGACCCACGTCGTCCCCTTCGAGCCTTACCTCAGCGTGCCCCTGGAGCCGATCCCAGTCGATCTCGATCTGTTCTGGAACCGGGAGAAGCAAAGCATGGCAGAGTTTGTGGCGGCAAGCTCTTTCGGAACGGTTCCTCATGAAGAGATTCTGCAGCGCGGCGAACTGTGGGACGTTGCGTCCGAGATCATTCGCAACAAGAATATCGACCTGGTAGTGGTGGGGACGCATGGACGCCACGGGTTCAGCAAGGTGGTGCTTGGCTCCTCCGCAGAAAAAATCTACCGCAAGGCGAAATGTCCGGTGTTGACCATTGGTCCTGAGGTTCACAAAGAACCCGGAAACGGCTGGCCGCTTAAGCAGATCCTGTTTGCTACAGATTTTTCGGAGAGCTCGTTGCATGCGTTGCCCTACGCGCTCTCACTGGCCGAAGAAAACCAGGCCACGCTGATCTTTTTGCACCTCATCCCCCTTGTTCCACACGACGGTAAAGACCCACTCAAGCAGACCACTCGCCAGCGGCTGGAAGCATTAATGCCGCCGGAACCGTGGTGCACACCGGAATTCGTGGTGCGGTGTGATTTTCCGTCGCACGGAATCCTGCAGGTCGCGCGCGAACGCGAGGCCGACTTGATTGTGATGGGAGTAGGGAAGCCGGCAGTCGCGCCGCTCGGAACCCACAGCCCGTGGTCCACCGCGTCGGACGTGGTCAGCGCCGCGCCGTGTCCAGTGCTGACCGTGCGAGGATAAAGAAGAAGAGAAGATGAGATGATGGAGGACGGGCGTCCGCGCCCGTCCTGCGCACTATTCGAACTCCACCAGCACCTGATTGACTTTCACCGCGTCACCCGGTTGCACGGTGATCGATTTAACTTTCCCCTCGGCCGGAGCGGTGACGGTTGTTTCCATCTTCATGGCTTCGAGCACGATCATGAGGTCGTGGGGCTGAAGCGTTTGCCCGGGCTGCGTGTTCACTCGCAATACCACACCCGCGACCGGACTGCGGCACACCTTGGCCTCGTTGACGTGCGTCTCAGTGGCATGGGCCGGCCGGGGAGCAACAGGCGTGTGAACCGACGGCACACTCGCCGAGCCGGGCATGTGCGGCAAATATCCCGCGGTGCGCGGCGTCGAATCGTCTTCCAGAACTTCGACCTCCACTTCGTACTTCTTGTCGTCGATGCCAATCTGCAGCTTCAAAGTAGATCTCCTGTACTGCCGGTCAGCAGCCCGCGCCGCTCATTCCCAATGCGCCCGCGGAATCAAATTATGTGAAGCCTGAACCACTACCCGTCCCTGCTGCGCCCATGGATTGATGATTTCGTACGGAGTCTGCAGCACTTTTGCCGATCGAATTCGGACTTTCTTTCCGAGGAAAGCCGTCACTGCCGCGGCGATGACCGCCAGCACTTCAGGCGTGACCTCGCCTCCACCGCCCGAAGTAGTTCCAGCCTTCGCTTCGACCAGAACAGCCGAAGGCGTGCTTTTTCCCGCGGCCGGCGCTTGGGCTTGCACCGTCCGGGCCAGCGCCACCGCTGCGCTGATCTGCTCGTCCATTTCGCGGCGCAGGTCCGCCATGGCTCGCTTCAGCTTGCGCTGTGCCGCAACATAAACCAAAATCCATCCGGCAACCACGAGTCCCGCGGCCATCAGCCAGGTCAACATTTGTGAGGACGGCAACGTCATGCCATTTCCTTCTACAACGGAATCAATCCATGTTTCTTCGGCGGACGCAGTTCCCGCTTGGTATGCAGGGCCTCAAGCGCCTTTGCCAGATACTGCCGCGTCTCCGCCGGTTCAATGATGTCGTCGACCAGCCTGCGCCCAGCCGAAACGTACGGATTGGCGAACGTCCCCCGATAAAGCTCGATCAGTTCCTTGCGCCGCGCCGCTTGGTCGGTCGCGGCTTCGATCTCCCTCCGGAAAACAATTTCAGCCGCCCCCTCCGCGCCCATCACGGCAATTTCCGCAGTGGGCCAGGCCACTACCCGGTCCGCGCCCAGATCCTTGCCGCACATCGCAAGGTATGCCCCGCCATAAGCCTTGCGCAGGACAACCGTCAGCTTCGGTACAGTCGCGGCCGAGTAGGCGAACAGCATCTTGGCCCCATGGCGAATGATTCCGCCATATTCCTGCTCCACGCCCGGCAGGAAGCCGGGAACATCCACAAACGTCACGAGCGGAATGTTGAAAGCGTTGCAGAAGCGGATGAACCGCGCAGCCTTGTCAGAAGCATCGATATTCAACGCGCCCGCCAGAGCTTTCGGCTGATTGGCGATGACGCCGACGGAACGTCCCTTAATGCGGCCAAAGCCAATCACGATGTTAGGCGCGAAGCCAGGCTGGATTTCCAGAAAGTCCTGGTAATCGAGCACGCGGAGAATCACGTCACGCACGTCGTAGGCAACCTTGGTCTCGACCGGAACGATCTGGTTCAGTTCGGGGTCAGAATCCAGAGGCAGGTTGTGTTCGAGCCGAGGTGGATCTTCCAGATTGTTCTCGGGCATGAAACTCAGCAGCCGGCGGCACAGATAAAGCGCTTCTTCGTCGTCCTCCGCCACCAGATGAGACACCCCGGAGTGGTTCATTTGCGCTTCGGGACCACCCAGTTCCTCCGGAGTGACCACTTCGCCCGTGACCTGCTTGATCACCTGCGGCCCGGTGATGAACATCTGCGCACACCGCGTCTGGATGATGAAGTCGGTGAGCGCCGGACTGTACGCGGCGCCGCCAGCACAGGAACCGCAGATCACCGAAATTTGCGGCACTAACCCTGACAGCACGACGTTGTTGTAGAAGACCCGGCCGTAGCCTGCCAGGCTGTCAATCCCTTCCTGCACGCGCGCTCCGCCCGAGTCATTGATGAAGATGAACGGCGTTCCCGTCTTCAGGGAAAGCTGCATCATTTCGGAAATCTTGTCGCAGTGCACTTCACCCGCAGCGCCGCCGGCGACGGTGAAATCCTGGCTGGCCAGATGGACCAACCGCCGATCAATGGTGGCGCAGCCGGTGACCACTCCGTCGGCGGGGAACTCCTTGTCCGCCATCCCGAAGTATGTGCAGCGGTGCTGGGCAAAGATGCCAATCTCCTGAAAGCTGTCGGGATCAACCAGTTTCTCTACGCGCTCCCGAGCGGTGAGCTTTCCGGCGGCATGTTGCTTATCGATGCGCTCCTGCCCGCCGCCCAGTTCCAATTGCCCCCGCCGGTCATGCAGATCGTCGACTTTCTCTTCTATCGTTTTGTGCGTCGGGTTCGTGACTTGTGTGGACATGTTTTGCTCCGTCTGGCTCAGCGTCGTCAACTTGATTTCGCCGGCGCGACCGTAACTTTATGTTCCTTGCCCTCCAGCGTGATCACATACGTGACCGGATTCGACAATCCCACTCCCGTCCGGTCCTTGCCATTCGTTTTGGAGACAACCGCTGCCGGGGCCAACGGCTGCGGATCGCGGCCCAGGTTTTTTGGACCCTGATGACGCGTCTTGAAAAACTTCGGCGCGACTTGCGGGAACATCGCGTAGGTGAGGACGTCTTCGTCCTTTCCGTCGCAACCTTCGAGTGCCACCGCCTCCGCTCGCAGGTGCTCCCACTCTGGTTTCAGCAGGTCCGCCGGACGGCAGGTGATGGGCGGCTTCTTCCCGTGCGCTGCGGCCAGCTTAAGCACTTCAGGATTTTTTTCTCCCGGCGTCGCGCCGTAATAACCGAGCATCATGTCAGCGAATTCACCAGTGATTGCTTTGTATTTGCCCATCAGCACGTTAAACACGGCCTGCGTGCCAACAATCTGGCTCGTAGGCGTGACCAGAGGCGGATAGCCGGAGTCCCGGCGCACGTTGGGCACTTCGTCCAGCACCTCCTGCAACCGGTCGCTCGCGCCCTGGCCTTTCAACTGGCTTTCCATGTTCGAGATCATTCCGCCGGGAATCTGGCTCTTGAAGATTTCCGTTTCCACTCCGGTGATGTCGCTGAGAAATTCGCGATAGCGCGGACGGATCTTGGCGAAGTGACGTTTCACCCGCTGCAGTCGCTCCATATCCAGCCGTGTGGTGAAGCCAGTGCCTTCCAGCATCTCGACAAAGCTTTCTGTCGGATTCTGCCCGGGGCCGAGCGAAAGCGAACTGATCGCCGTATCGACAATGTCGCAGCCCGCTTCGACCGCCTTCATCAATGACACCAGCGTGACGCCGGTGGTGGCATGGGTGTGAACCTGCACCAGCGTATCGGCGCCGCACTCCTGCTTGATTCCCTTCACCAGATCATAAGCAGGTTGCGGCTTCAGCAGGCCGGCCATGTCCTTGATGCAGATGGAATCGCTTCCCATTTCCTTCAACCGCTGCGCCAGCTCCACAAAGGCCGCGACCGTGTGGACCGGACTGATGCTGTACGAAATCGTGCCCTGGCCATGTTTGCCGGTCTTCTTTACGGCTTGCATACTGGCCTTGAGATTTCTGACATCGTTGAGCGCGTCGAAGACGCGGAACACATCGATTCCGTGCAGCGCGGCCTTTTCTACGAAACGCTCCACCACGCCATCTTCGTAATGCCGGTATCCCACGAGGTTTTGTCCGCGGAGAAGCATCATCAGCCGTGAGTTGGGCAGCAGCTTGCGGAAGGTGCGCAGGCGCTCCCAGGGATCTTCATTCAGAAAGCGGATGCACGAGTCAAAGGTGGCGCCGCCCCAGCATTCCAGCGCCCAATAACCTGCTTTGTCGAGGTCCTCGCACGCCGGCACCATGTCTTCCATGGCCATGCGCGTGGCCAGCAGGCTCTGGTGGGCATCCCGCAAAATGAGGTCGGTCACTTCGATGACCCGCGCCATATTTGAGTATTCTCCCTTCGCGACTAGTCCAGATTAGCTGGGACGAGCCGGGCAAGGATGTGACGCAGCGCACACTGTGCAAACTGAAGGCGACGGAAAAGCGAACAGAGGACCCGCCCTGGATCTACGGCAATACCTGAAATGGAACGTTACTCGTCAGCGTACCGCTCAGAGTGGCCACGGTGACATAGCCTGTTGTCGCGCCTGCGGGAACCGTAGCCGTCAAGAAAGTGCCGCGCCGAACGGTGAATGTCGCCGGAATCCCGTTGAATGAGACACTCGTTGCCCCGGTGAATCCTTGCCCAAGAATCTGTGCGGTCTGCCCGCTTCGGCCAGAGCTGCGAACAAAACTCAGAAAAGGCCTCAGACCTGTAGAAAACTCGAAGATGGTTCCGTAAGCTTGCGGACCGCCCTGGTTTGTCGTGCCGTAGAAATTTCCGTCGGTGGCCTGAAGTAGTCCGCCGAGAACCGCCCCGCCATTCGCAGTCGTAAAGTCGTAGACGGGTGTTACCGTTCCCAATGTTGACACTGAAAAGATCGTACCGGCGTTGGAAACTCCGCCAACACTTGCGGTACCGTAGAAGTTTCCGTCCGTGGCCTGTATGAGACCGGCGTACGGGTTGGCGCCGTCAGATCCAGTGAAGCTATGCAACACGGTCAGGTTACCCGCCGGCGTAATTCTGAAGACTGTTCCGCAGCCGTCATTATTCGGGCATGGCACGTTCCCGCCATAGGTTGAGGTCCCGTAAAAGCTCCCGTCCGGCGCCCGAACGAGTGTGGAAAAAGGGAAGGCTCCGTCAACATTGCCGAACCGATGAAGCGAGGTTAGGGCGCCCTCTTGGGTGATCTTGAAGACTGTTCCGCAGCCGGGCAGCAGGCCGAATCCGCACCGTTTTCCACCGCCATAGGCCGTTGTGCCGTAGAAGATTCCGTTGCTTCCCTCGACCAAGCCGCCGTAGGGGCTGCTTCCGTCTGTCAGGTTGAAGCTGTGCAAGGTTGTGACCGAGCCGTCCAAGCTGGCCTTGAAGACCGTTCCGTAGCCGTTTGCCCCCCCAAAAGCGGTCGTGCCATACAAACTCCCGTCGCTTCCCTGAATCAGGGCGGCCGCTGGGCCGGCCCCGTCAACGTCTGAAAAAATGTGCAAGGTTGTGAGGCTGCCCGCAGAGTCTATCTTGAAGATCGTTCCGGCGTCGGCTGTTCCGCCCCCAGCGTACGTTGTTCCGTAGAAGTAACCATCGATTGCTAGGAGCAAGCCTGCGAAGGGGTCTTCACCGTCCGGACCGCCAAAACTATGCAGCGTCGTCAAAGTGCCACTTGGAGTAATTTTGAAAACTGTACCGGGGCTGGCTCCGCCTCCGGCAGTAGTTCCGTATAAGGCGCCATCCGTCCCCTGAACCGGCGACATATAAAGAGGGTTAGCGCCATCCGTGAAGTCGAAACTAACCAGCGTGGTGAAGGTTGGCGGAAGGCTGGTGTTAATGAGCACACTAACAACGCCATCGCCACTGCAGTTGCTCACTGCGCATTCGTTTGCCACAAGCAAATCGGGCTTGCCGTCTGCATTCACATCCGCAGCAGCGACCCATAGGGCACCGCATGCGCCAGAGCTAAGGGACACCGGGCTCTGGAAGGATCCATCTCCGTTTCCTAGGTACACAGCGACGATCCCGTCGCAGTTGTTGGTTCTGCTACTGGAATTAAAGGCTACGACGGCGTCTAATTTCCCGTCTCCGTTAACGTCTGCCAGCGCCACAGAAAGGCCAGCAAATCCACCAGAGCCATAGGTCATTGGTGCTTGGAAAGTGCCGTTGCCGTTCCCTAGGAGCACAGCTATGTTCCCGTTGCAACTGTAGTCGCTGCAAGCAGAATCATTCACCACTACCAAGTCTGGTTTCCCATCCCCGTTGACATCGCTTACCGCTACCGAGTTTGCCTGCGTGCCACCCGAGCTGTACGTGACCGCGGATTGGAAGGTCCCGTCGCCATTGCCCAACAGCACGCCGACGGCGCCGTTGTTCGGGGTGCAAGTACTGTTGCCACAGACGTTGGCCACCACCACGTCAGGCCTGCCATCCCCATTCACGTCGGCCACGGCCAACCCTTGCGCGGAGAAGCCGCCGGAGCTGTAGGTCACTACGGGTTGAAAAGTGCCGTCGCCATTTCCAAGAAGAACGCCCACTGTTCCATTCTCCGACTCGCTGCAGTCGGGACCCTGACATGGACTGGCCACCAATAGGTCCGGTTTACCGTCCCCGTTTACGTCCGCTACCGCTAGTGAGTAGGAACCGCAACATCCCCCAACCCAACCCCCTGTCGAGTAGCTCGTGGCCGCTTGGAAGGTTCCGTCGCCGTTGCCCAAAAGAACGCCCACAACGCCACTGCTACAGTTGCCGCTGATCGGACAGAGGTTCGCGACAACAATGTCCTGCTTGCCGTCCCCGTTGACGTCGGCCACCGCAATTGCGTAGGCCCAAAAACCGCCGGAGCCGTAAGTTACAGCTTCCTGGAAAGTGCCGTCACCGTTGCCCAAGAGAACACCCACCGTTCCATCACAGTTAGGGATCCCGGCGCAAAAGTTCGTCACTAGGAGATCCGGCTTACCGTCCCCATTCACATCAGCCACAGCGACCGAGTAGTTATATTCTCCGCCCGAGTCGTAGGTCACTGCCGGGGCAAAATTTAACCCTGAAATCGGAACCACCCTCTCTCGGTCCGCCGTTCGATTCATACGAGAGAAGTTCGGATGCCCTTCGGGCCGAACGAGCGGTATCCCGTTCAGAGGACGGTGAGGGTAGGTTTGCGCGGTCGCTAGCGCGCAGAGAAGAATTACAGGGAACCACGCCAGCTGGAGAGATTTCATGACATTTCCTCGGGCGGACAAACTAAACGGAGCTTACCTCGTTCGAACCGCACGGGGATGCGGTAGGCCGAGCGTTTAAGAATTATCCTCCGCCCAGCAAACGTGGTCAACGGAATTTACGCGAGTCTAGGCTTTTGCGCAGTCGCGCGCGCACGCATTTCAGGGCGTCATCGTGAGCAAAGCCGTTCTTCAGGCGGAGCGAGAGCCGGCCCTGAGCGCTCGACGAGCGGAGCGAGGAGGAGTCGAATGGGGATCTTGCGCGGGGCGCCTGAACACTCCGCGCGAGATTCCTCGCCCCGCTGGTGAAAGCGCGGGCTTCGGAATGACGTCTCGGTGCGGGATAAGCAGCCGAGGCGCTAGTTCCTTTTCCCCCCCAGCAGCCCCGTAATGCCGTTCACCAAGCCTCCCTGGCCCTGCTTGCCCCCAAACTGGCCGCCCACCATGCCTTTCACGTCAGGAACAAATTTCGGGTCCGCCGTCGTGCCCTGGATAAAGAAAGGGATTCCCGCACTGTTCTTGCCGCCCATTCCAGCCAGTTGCGCGATCCCGCCTGCCGCGCCGCCGCTGACTTTCGCGTTCATGTGATAGCTCAGTTCATTCTGCGGGCTGATGGTGCCACTGCCCGTCACCACGCCCAGCGACGGTATGGTCAGGTTCACATTTTGTGTGCTGATGCCCTCCGGCGCCACGTGCGCATCGGTGCTGAAATTTTCGATCACCGTATCCGACCCGGTCTTCGCGCCGCTTAACGCTGAAATCGCCGACATCTTCGATCCCAGATTGAAGCCCACCAGCTTGGTGTTGGACAGTTGCACCGGCCCGTTGATGACCAGCTTGTCCAATGGCCCCACGATCGTGAAATTGGCCGTGAGGGTTCCACCTTGCAGCGAAGAACCGGACGGCAAAATTACGCCCAGCGCGGGAAGCATGGCTTCGAGATCATCCACCGGCATGTTCGGCGCATTGAGCTTCATGTTCAGGACGGTGGTCTCCGGCTCCATCTGATAAGTTCCAGTCATCTTGGCCAAAGCCTTGCCGATGGTGACGTCTCCCTCGGTGAGATCGCCCGACTGCTTCTCCAGTTCATGCGTGGTCGCGAACTTCACTTCCACCGTGCGTCCTGCCGGAGAGCCTTTGGGCGACACTTTTAACTTGTCTACGCTGGCGGTGCCGCTGCTGCGCGCCTGGCGGCCGTTCGAGATGACCGTTCCGTTGAAATCCACGATTCCCGCAATCCCCGATGCCGCATCGACAAATCCGGAGGCTGCCAGGTTTAGCTTGCTGACCGTGATCTTGGCTTGCAGCGGCGTGAGTGCGGTGTCCGACGCGGCGATCGGGCCAGCCGTGCCATCCAGTTTCGCGTTGCCTCCGCCCGGCAGGTCGGCGGAAAGCGCGAACGGGAAGCTTGAGGTGAACGAAAAATTCTGCACGGTAATATTCACGTTCTGATAAACCTGCGGCTTGGCATGAGTACTGACGTTCGCCATGGTCACGCTGCCGTTTTTGATTTCCAGCTTGCCCACAGAAAGATTGGGATTGGAAGCCGCGGCGTGACCCGTATTCGCGGACTTCGCGCCCAGGCTGGAGAAATTCCACCTGCCTTTCGCGTCTCGCAACAGCGAAACCTGCGGCTGATTCAGGGTCAAGTTGGTGACGTTCAGAGTCTTGGAAAAAATCAGCGGCATCAACTCCACACCTACATCCAGTGCCTTGGCTTGGATAAACGGCCCCTTATTGAACGCCGGATCATCCGCAATCGACAGATCCGAAGCCGAGACGCTGCCGCCCAGGATGGACAGCTTCAGGTCCCCAACTTTCACCTGGCGGCCTAGTGCTGCCGTCAAGTTCTGCTCGATCTGCGGCCGGAACATGTTGACGTCGATCACAAACGGGAGCGCCAGTGCGATCACGATCAACACAGCGATGACGATCCCAACGATCTTCAATACGCTTTTCATCGTGTTGGTCCTCCCCGGGGTTACGGTGTTGTCTTAGGACAGTGGGTCAGTTTGATTGTCATCCTGAGCAAGCCGCTTTTGCGCAGCGAAGGATCTGGGCGAGCCGCGCGACCTGTCGCGTCTGGCGACTGAGCATATTCGCGCGTTCGGCTCGCTTCCTTGCCAAACTGGCCCACCAACCTACGACCGTTCAGAAGTGACG
>Ga0116217_10000178_pt1 | contig 75531 bp, 74 predicted proteins | sample Sb_taG_6_FD_89697 | JGI IMG/M metagenome (GOLD analysis project Ga0116217, IMG submission 89697) | Peat soil microbial communities from Weissenstadt, Germany - Sb_50d_4_PS metaG | ecosystem: Environmental > Terrestrial > Soil > Wetlands > Peat | place: Germany: Weissenstadt | collected 2010-09-21
CGGGCCTCGCGGCTCAGTTCTTTCCCCGCGCGCGCCAGCTGGCGCGCACGGGGAAGTTCTCCATTGCGAACTTGCATTTCGACACTCTATCGAGTGTCAACAATCATTCTGAACGGGAACAGGCGGGCAGATTCTCCAGCGATGGAATGGGCAACGTGACGGGCGGCGAACTCGATATGAATTCGTCGGTGGCTCCCACCCTGAGCAATGTAACGTTCAGCGCGACGGATTTGGCCGTGGCTCCCTTTGGCCGCGGCACTGTCACGTTGAACGAATCGGGAGGGGGAACAGCCAAGATAATCTTTTACATCGTCAATTCGCAACAGCTATTCGCGCTGGCACTGGCAGTGCAGCCCCCCAATTCGACGGATCAGTTCATTTTGAGCGGGCCGATTATCCAGAATGTCGGAGCTCCATACAGCAATAGCTCGCTTAACGGGATAAGCGTGCTTGGATCGCAAGGGGATTCCGGGGGCTCTGCTATTGCGCAAGTGGGGCTGATCACGTGGAACGGTTCCCGCGGCTTTAGTGTAACCGGCGACGAAAACAATAACGGCACGTTGAGTTCGCCCAGCTATTCGGGAACGTATAGCGTTGCGGCAAATGGCCGCGTCACTTTGACCGCAACTGGCCAGTCAACGCCCATCATTTACCTTACGGGCCCAAATCAAGGATTTGTGATCGGCACGGATGCGACCATTAGCGACGGCCAAATTTTCCAGCAAACCGGCAGCTCTTTCAGCAACGCATCCTTCTCGGGAGATTACTTGGGACAGATGCTCCCAACGTACCTATACGCCCAGGCTTGCTGCAGTTCCAACACAACTATCGATCTTGAACTAGATGATTTCGCCGCCGATGGATCCGCTAACCTGACAGGCACAACATACCTTGAAGACCTAATAAACGGCCCGTCGGTGAACGCCGTTTCGGGGACCTACAGCGTTTCGTCGACCGGCAGAGGAACGGTAACACAGAGCGGCACAACAACAAACATCTTCTACGTCGTCTCGCCGACGCAAGTGCTAATGATTCCGGCCACGGGAAGCTATCCAAAAGTGATGAGCCTATCACACCCGTGAAGCTTGGGGCGCACATCGGCCGTTCGAATAAACTAAAGTGTGGTTACGTGGAGTGGCTGTTCACTGCCCGGTGGTGCTATTTACTCGGAGTCGAATTTCCCATAGGCTGAGAGTCTTGGCTGCCGCGCATCCTTCACCGGACGCGGACCTCGGTTGAAATGTTTTTAAGAGTTGTGTTGCAATCGCCGTTACAGCCATTTCGTCAGCGGGCCGCCATTTCCGGGTCTCAACGGTTTGGCCATCAGGTAGGGTGCCGCTAGCTTCGTCATTGGTCCTATGGCCCACATAACTGCGCTTCCCAATCAAGACCGCGTTCGGGTGTTAGCTGCGGACAACACTTCCATGAGCACTCAGTTGCTGGTGGAAGCGCTGGGGCGAGAGGCACAGTTCCAGATGATCGAGTCTCCCTCCAGTGTGCCGGCTCTTCTCGCATTGGTGAAGCGCGAGAAGCCTCAAGTAGCTGTACTCAGTGCCAAACCTGGAGAAACCGGTGTCGGAGGATACGACCTGGTGCGCGAAATTCGCGCAGAGTCGCCCTCCACTCGAGTAGTGATGCTTCTCGATGCCTCCGAGCGTGCGTCGGTGATCGAGGCTTTTCGTGCGGGCGCGCGAGGCGTATTCTGCCGGACCGAACCTTTCCGCCTGCTGGGCAAGTGCATTCAATGCGTTCACCAGGGACAGGTGTGGGCCAGCAGCGGCGAATTGCACTATGTACTCGAAGCCCTGGCCAAACCCACTCTGGCGAACTTCCAGATCAACGGCAAATCCCTGCTCTCGGTACGTGAGCTGGATGTCGTTCGCTGCGTCGCAGAGGGTCTCACCAACCGCGAAATCGCGCAGCGGCTGAAGCTCACCGAGCACACCGTCAAGAATTATTTGTTCCGAATCTTTGACAAGCTCGGAGTATCCAGCCGCGTGGAAGTCGTGCTCTACGCTCTGGGCAATAGCACTCCCAGTAATTCTGCCGCGCCGAATACTCGCAGGGAGTCACAATCAGCAGGCGCCCCGTTAAAACCTGGGTCAGAGAAAACTGGTATGTCGAAAGCTGGAACACCGCTGCCGGTCATGATCCGCAAAAGCGCAACGTAGATTTCACTGCAAAGCTTCTCGAATATTTCGAACCGGCCTTCTTTTCTATTCCGGCAATCTGAAGTTCAGGCTAACTCTGCTTTGCATTTCCACCGGACGACCATTGTTGGTGTGAGGCTTGAATCGCCACTGTTTTACGGCATCGGTGGAAGCCTTGATCAGTAGCGGCGGTCCGCTCACTGCCTGCACGTCCTGCACCGCCCCGTCTGCGCCCACGTGCACCTCAAGCACGACCACGCCCTGTATTTTCTGCTCACGAGCCTGCTCCGGATATTCCGGCTCGACGCGATAAAGCAGAATGCCATCGGTCTTCAGCGAAGCCAGCTCAGATGCTTTCTCCGGTACTATTGATGCACGCTGCGTCGCGCTTCCCTGCCCCACGCTTCTCTGACCCATGCTTCCCTGACCCATGGACGACGGCTCGACCGCAGGCATGCGAAATACTTCCTTGCCGTTCTCGAAGACCTGCAAGCTTCCCGGTAGAACTGGGGTCTCGGTAGTTGGGTTCGTGATGGGTTTCTGTGCAGAAGAGTTGAGGCCCTCATCTTGATGAGATGCGTCAGGCCTAGGCGCAGGGGTGACCGGAGCGCTGGCGGGCGCAGCCGATACGGCCTTTGGATAAGTGCGCATCATCACTTTCTGCAATCCGAACGGCCGGCCTAACAACACCCCAAGCCATATGGCACACGCGACAACGGCGGCTGCGAAGGTCCACGTAACGAGGTCGAACCGGCGTCGGGAGGAACCCTCGGACCCCTCTGCGGTAATTTCTCCGAGAGGTGCTGGCCCTGGCGAAGCCTCACTCGCGCTTTCGATCTGCTTGGGTTCGGATCGCTCCTTCTCGACCTGCCTATTTTCGAGTTGCTCAGGTTGGAGCTCCTTATGTTTGAGCTGTTTGATCTGTTCGGCCGCACGATCGAGATTGCGCACTGTTCTCTTAGCCAGGGCCTCTAAAGTCCGTTCGTCGCGCTCTCCAAAAGCGTTTGGCCGGAAAGAAAACAATTCAACCACTCCGACCATCTCAGCTCCGCGCAAAAGAGGCATCACAATCACCGACCGCACCCCGAGCCGCTTCGAAGCTTCGAGATCGACCCTGGGATCCTCCACCACGTCGTCGCAGCGCTGAGTTTTGCGAGTCTTGACGCATTCACCGGAAATTCCCGAGGCCCTGTCGAGCCGCGCGCCCAACTCCGGCGCAGTCGCTCCGCTGCTGGCGCGACAGACCATTTCTCCGTCGCGCTGCAACACGATGGCTGCCCCGGTTGCTCCTGTGGCCAGGCATGCTTGTTCCACAATTTCGTTGAGCACGATTTCCAGAGCGAGGTCCACACAAAGCTCCAGCGACAGAGTGCCGCCGCTCTGTGCCCCGAAGCGCGACGCCAGATTCGCAAAATCCGTATCGAAGCTGACATCATCGTCCACTTGCCCATGGAGTTCACTCTCGGTGGAAGGGATTGGCTGTGAGGGATCGGGCCCCGACTTGGCATGCCGATGCATAACGAAGAGGCGCAGAACTGAAAAAAACCACTAAAAAATCAACTACTCGCTGTAGCGGAGTTTCGCCTTAAACCCCAAGGTTGTCAATATGTCAGTGTGCTCCTTTACTCCGACTCCCGCTTCGGTTCCAAAACGGCTCAAAAAAGTCAATACTCGCGAGTGCGCAGAGCCTTTTATCTCCTCCCATTGTTCGATCTTTACTGTTAGAATTCAATAATCTTGGGGACGAGATTCAAAGGTCACCTGAGCCGTTTGCTGGTCACCCCCGTAGTTAGCTTCTTCGCGGAGCATCCCGATTAAACCTGCTTCAAGATATTCGAACATGGGAGTTTGAAACATGCGAATCGCTGTGGTTGGTTCCGGATACGTAGGATTGGTCGCGGGCGCCTGCTTTGCCGATCTTGGCCACGATGTGATTCTCGTCGACAACGACGATCGCAAATTGACCGCCCTCAAAAATGGGGAGGTCCCCATCCACGAGAAATTTTTGCCCGAATTATTGGAGCGCCATCGCGGCAATCGTCTGCAATTTTCCGACGATCTGCATGGAGCGGTGCGGGCCAGTTCGGCCATCTTCGTTGCCGTCGGCACGCCGCCCACCGATCGCGGCGACGCCGACCTCTCCTACGTTGAGTCCGTCGCGCGCGAGATCACCGGCGCCCTCGGGGAATACAAAGTTATCGTTGAAAAGAGCACCGTGCCGGTTTACACCAGCGAGTGGGTGCGCAGAATTATTCTGCGCAACGGCGCCGATCCGGACTCCTTCGACGTCGCCTCGAACCCTGAGTTTCTGCGCGAAGGCACTGCCGTAACTGATTTTCTTTTTCCCGACCGCATCGTCATCGGTTGCGACACGGAGCGCGCCGCCCACGTTCTGCAGGAAGTCTACGCGCCGCTCACCAGCGGCAGCTACTATGAACGCACCGACGCCATCCCACAACCGGACCGCACCTCGATTCCCGCTCCTATCATTGTCACCAGCAGCAAGAGCGCCGAGCTGATCAAGCACGCTTCCAATGCATTTTTGGCGATGAAGATTTCCTTCATTAATGCGGTCGCCTCGGTTTGCGAATCGGTCGGCGCCAATGTGAACCAGGTTTGCCACGGCATCGGGACGGATTCTCGTATTGGCCCGCGCTTCCTGAATCCCGGTATCGGCTACGGTGGCTCCTGCTTTCCCAAAGACGTGATGGCATTTCGCGCTGTTGCCCGGGAATGTGGATACGACTTCCGCCTGCTCGACGAAGTCATGCGCATCAATGAAGATCAGCGCGACCGCTTCCTCCGCAAGGTGCGCAGCGCCCTGTGGACGCTCCGCGGTAAACACCTCGGCGTGCTCGGCCTCGCCTTCAAGGGCGGTACCGATGACATTCGCGAATCACCCGCTGTTTTCCTGGTGCAATCTCTGTTGCAAGAGGGCTGCAAGGTTACGGCCTACGACCCGGCCGCGATGGAGCGCACTCAGGAGGCGATGAACAGCAATCTCAAATATGCCGGCTCAGCTTACGAAGCGGCCAGCGGCGCCGACGCCCTGCTCATCCTCACCGAGTGGGAAGAGTTTGCCAACCTGGATCTCAATCGGCTCAGCCGCGAACTGAAGTATCCCATCGTGATCGACGGGCGCAACCTGTATGATCCCGACGTAATGGCGGCACACGGCTTCACTTATTACAGCGTGGGACGTGCCGCCTGTCATCCCGACGGAGTTCCCGCCGCTGCCATGCGCAACGGCCACAAGAAAGCATGACCCCACAACGCGCGCTGGTGACCGGTGGCGCCGGTTTCCTCGGATCCCATCTCTGCGATGCCCTGCTTGGCGAAGGCTGGAGTGTGGTTGTCGTCGACAACCTGCTCACCGGCCGCCTCGCCAATCTTGACCATCTCCGAAATGATTCACGATTCGAATTTATAAACAAAGACATTTGCGAATCCTTCGACGTCGGCCATGTAGATTACGTCTTCCACTTTGCCAGCCCCGCCAGCCCGGTGGATTACATGATCCACGGCATTCCCACGTTAAGAGTTGGATCGCTCGGAACTTTTCACGCACTCGATATCGCGCTCAAATACGGGGCGAAGTATCTCGTCTCGTCCACCTCGGAGTGCTACGGCGATCCGCTCGAGCATCCGCAGAAAGAAACTTATTGGGGTAACGTGAACTCCCTCGGCCCGCGTTCTGTCTACGATGAAGCCAAGCGCTTCACCGAAGCCGTGACCATGGCTTATCACCGCTATCACAAAGTCGATACACGCATTGTCCGCATCTTCAACACCTACGGACCCCGCCTGCAATTGAACGACGGTCGCGTGATTTCGAATTTCATGAAACAAGCCCTGCGGAGTGAACCGCTCACCGTCTATGGCGACGGAAGCCAGACCCGCAGCTTTTGCTATGTCAGCGATGAAATCGACGGTTTCATCCGTCTGTCGAAGTCTTCCGAACATCTGCCGGTTAACATCGGCAACCCAAACGAGTTCACCGTCCTCGAGTGCGCGCAGCGTGTGCTCAAAGTGACGGGATCAAAAAGCAAAATCGCTTACGAACCACTGCCCCAAGACGACCCCAAACAGCGCCAACCCGATATCACTAAAGCTCGTACGCTCCTCGGCTGGGAACCAAAGATCAACCTCGAAACCGGACTGCAAATGTCGCTGGATTACTTCAAGAAAGCCGTAGCAGAAAAAGCCGCCACAGCAAGGTAGCCACCACCGCCCACGTAGGAAACAAGCGGCCATGTGGGAACCTCCGGCTATGTGGGGACAGCCGTCTTCCGCTGTCCAGCGGCCCAGGTGTATCGGGGCCTCAGTCCTCATCCTCACCACCGCGTGATAAATTAATTCTCTCAATCAAGAAGGAAAATTTCCCTACGTTTCCACAAACGGAGAAACGAATCGATGCGAACGCTCATCTTGAGGATCATCCCACTCACCAGTTCGGCGAGAATCGCGAATACAAACCGGAAATTGAAGTCTTCAAATGGTGGAGTTTTACGCACAAGCCTCCTGGCGTCCCTTTCCCCTTGCCGGGAGCAACAAATGTCATGCTCGATCTCGCCACTGCCATGAAGTACAACCCAACCCTCAAAATCCTCTTGAACGCCGGTTATTTTGATCTTGCGACCCCGTTCTACGAGGGCATCTACGAAATGCAACACCTCCCGATTCCGCCCGAATTGCAAAAAAACATCGAATATCAATTCTATAAATCCGGGCACATGGTCTACGCGCACGAGGCCTCACTGAAGGCAATACACGATAACGTCGCGGCCTTTATCCTGAAGAGCTATAACTCGAAGAGCAAGTAAGACGAAGAAGTAAATGACAGGCGGGGCGGCTGCCCCATAACTGAGGGTGTCCTGCCCATCGGGTCCTTGCGAAGAGCCTGCCCTGAGCTTGTCGAAGGGGCAGGAACCACGGACCTCGACGATTGGGTTGCAAAGCCGCCACTGGACTAAATCGAGATACCCACCCTTGCAAAGAACGCAAGGATGGGCCACCGGCCCGGTGTTGCCATTGACCTCATTGCAACTTCGCGTACTCCGCTTTGGCTTCCTTCAGGATGGGGATGTCGGGATCGGCGTCTTTCCAGAGTGCAAGGAAATTCCGATAGGCGGAGCGTGCCTTGACTGTGTTCCCAGACATAGCATAGGCGCGGCCGAGTTGGAGATGCGCCAGGACGCCGATCGGTTCATTCAGCACAATGCCCTTATGATCGAGGATTTTTTGGAACTCGGCGACTGCTTCGCCGCCTTGATGCGCGGCAAGATAGGCTTCACCCCGCACGTAAACGGGGTATAAATTTGGCCAGTTGTAAAAGCTATTTGACGGCAACCCAAGTTCATAGGGAGCAGCGCGCTTAAGAATATTGAGCGCCTGCTGAGGGTTTGAGCGGCGGATCGCAAGCTTTGCCCGAAGCGTGGGCAAGTAATTGAACTTTACAACTGTATCTTCGGGGAACCTCCTGCCCAGGTCATCAGTCAACGCTTGGGCTCGATTTGCGTCCCCTGCGCAGGCCAGGGCGAGCGCTATGCCGTAATCCATATCTCTCCCAGTCGAATGCCCCTTTGCGGTCATGGCCTGTTGTCGCGCTTCGTATACATTGCCGAACAAAGCCTCCCGGACGGCAGATGCAGCAGAGTAGCCCGCAGCAGTTTCTTTCTCTCCGGCTCGCGCGGCAGAATCTGCAGCGCGGCGCGAGAGCTCACGGGCTTCTCCAAGATGGCCAAAAAAGGCAGACGTATCGGCTTCTAATGCTAAAAGCAGGTCTTCCACTCCCGGTTTTCCAGCTGCACTTGCGGCTTGCCACGCCATTTCGCCACTGTCATTCTGGTAGAAAGCGATTCCGTAGAGGACGGGCGCCAGATCAGAGTCCAGACCCATTGCGTGCGCCTCTTTCGCCTCAGCCGCAGCGTCCGCGACTCGATTTAAAAGCAGGTATGAAAAAGCAACGTAACGATAAAGAATGCTCTTGTGTGGGGCGAGACGAAGGGCTTCCTGGTACTCGTTGAGGCCAGCGTCATATTGTCCGAACATGTTGGAGAAAGTTGCCAGTAAGTTATGAGCGTAGTCACTGTCTCTGAACAGCTTGGCATAGACTTCAAAGCTACGACGTGCGCTGATGAGGTCTCCCATCACATAATAGTAGTAGTCACCTTCAATGACCAACTTCTCCCGCTCGCTCACCCCCGCGCGCAACTCGAATGCCTTCCGTGTATAAGCTGCTTGGGACGTGGTCTCGCCAAGGGCTGCATAAGTGTCGCCCATGGCCCAGTAAGCTATGGCGAAATTCGGATCGAGTTCGATAGCTTTCTGAAACCAAGGCAACGAAGCCGCGAAATCGCCGGTCTGGGTCTGCGTTTTAGTACCTAAAGTGTAAAACTGTAAAGCTTCCAGGGAAGGCGTTGTCACTTGTACAAGGGGTGTGCTGTATTTCTGCACGGTGCTTAGCGATTCTCCGAGCTTCTTGCGCATTTCTGAAGCGGCTTTGTCAAGCGCATCGAGTACACCGTTCTTATGGTCTGCCTGTGCTTTTGTGCTCGCCAGCAAGTTTCCGCTGGTACAATCTACGGCCCTGAGGATCAGATCGTATTGATTGCCGATCAGGGCGATTGAACCGTCCAGGGTTGCTGCACTATTGGTTCGTTGACAAACCTCCCGAGCAATTTCATGCGTGAGTTGCACATCCGGCTCTTGACCCATCATCCGCAACGTCTGATGGATCTGCTCTTCTGACACCAGGTTCAGGAAAGGAGACTGCTCCAGTTCAACAGAGAGGCCCCGCCGCAGCGTTCCGTCGAATACTCTGTCTCCTGTCGAATTGGCGAAATCGCCAAGAATGACGGTTTCTTTCTCCGTGACATGACGCGTTAGCCGCGAGCGCCAGACCAAGCCTCCGGCTATAAGCCCTGCAATCAGAAGGAACGACAGAGGCGTCACGATCTTCCAACGTTCCGTCTGTGATACCGCTAGGACGACCGGGGCCAGTGCGCTCTGTCCGTCGCTCGTGACCGGCGCAATAAACTGGTATCCGCGCCGAGGTGGTGTTTTGGCAAACTGACGGTTGCTGGAGGAATCGCCGAGCGCTTCGCGCGACTCAAGCAGCATTTCGGAGGTAGGGGCCTCATCCGACCACTCCACTTGACCTATGAAGCGGTAACCACGGCGAGGGACGGTTTCGACCCAGCGTGGTTTTTCCGCTGAGTCGGAAAGGCAGTCCCGCAGCCGCTGGACTGCGGAGTTCAAGCCATGATCGAAATCGACAAACGTGTCGTCGGCCCAGAGCTTCGCCCGAAGCTCCTCACGGGTCACCAACGCCCCTTGGGCTTCGAGTAGCACGCGCAGTATCTGAAAAGTCTGCTCGCCCATTTTCACTTTTGTTCCGAACTTCCGCAGTTCCCCAGAGCGAAGATCGAGCGCGTATGGATCGAACAGTGCGGTTCGTGTGGTGGTCGTCTTCATGTCCGAAAAGGCCTGGAGAAGGGGCTTTGCCCCCGGAGATACAAGCAGAATTGTGAGCGCAGTGGAAGCCGCGGTCAAGAACCGAGTTAGCCTGTCCAGGAACGCATTTTGTCACCCCGGAAGACATTGAATGTGAGCAACTTGCGGGGTGTTCCGAAAATGTCCAGGAGGTGATCCAGTTTGCATTGCGGCCTCTTAGCCCGTGGGCGATAAGTGTTGACGCGTTTCGCCAGCTGCCGGAGGGTTGGCCACTTTCACAAGGAGAAGTCCATGAAATCGACTCAAACTTTGAAGCGGTTCAAGTTTGCCGCGTATATGGTTTTGGTAGTTGCACTCAGCGCAAGCGGCTTTGCTTCGTGCGGTGATTCACTATTAGCGATGGCGGCGTCGGCTGCTTCCGTCGAAAGTCAATCCCGCGAGGCGCAACCCGACGCGCAATCTTCCAGTAGCGATGCCACCAACTCGTCTATTGTTGGCCTTTGGCACGTCCAGTTCATAGTAGGCGGTACAGCCATTCAGGAGGCGTATCAAATCTGGAATGGTAGTGGGACCGAAGTTCACAATCCCAATGTCGATCCAAGAACGGGGAATGTTTGCCTCGGCGTGTGGCAGCAAGCACCGGGCGGGGTCTACAAGCTCGCTCACCGCGTGTGGAGCTACGACGCGAGCGGAAATTTCCTAGGAACCATCCACCTCAGGGAGAAGATTACCTTGAGTAACGCCGGGAATAGACAAACCGGTTCCTTCACTTTGGATTTTTATGACCCGTCCGGTACGTTCCAAATGGAGGTGGCGGGTCACGTTACGGGAGAGCGCATCTCGGTTGAATGATCCGGAGCGTTTTGGCGAATCAGGAGGCCGCAGCAGCTGCGGGGGGCTGGCCCGTCCTTCGGGTCTTTGCGATGGGCGGGAACCACGGACCTCGACGATTGGGTTTCAAGCCGCCACTGGAATAGATTCGAGATACCCACGCTCCCAAAGAACGCAAGGATGGCCACCCTCAGATGTTCGGACGACGTCAGGGAGTAGCAGGAGGCAACGTGAGTTTCCGCGAGTTGTCTCCAGTGAGAGTGGAAAACTGAGAACTGCCCCCTAGGTGGAACTCTCAGCCGCAGCTGCCACGAAATCAATCAACTGCTGCACACCGTGGCGTTCGTCCTTGGTATTCAACTTGAATGAGACCCCCATCCCGTAGCCGGGATGCGACGCTTTGACCTGACCGCTCACGCGCAGCTTCATCTCGTGGGTGCGCACGATAATTTCGACTGCCGACCCGGTCGCGAATGCAAGGGACATTTCAAGGTAGCATCCGCCGGGACTCAGATCGCTCAGATGGCAATAGTTCCGCACCGAGCTTCCCTGCTGATAAACTTCAGCTCCCAGTCGGCAGGAATATCGAGTCTGTCCGCGGCGATTGCTCGGTTCAGCGCGTAGTCGAGCCACCGCCGCTCGCTCGCGAACCTTCGTCTCTTGTTTCTCCTCAGGCTTCTGCTCCGGTTTTTGCTCGGGCCGGTTCGCTACAGTTTCGTCACCCGGCTTTATGGAGTGCTCCACTTCCACCGGCTCTGCGGCCAACTCCCGCGTTGTGGCATCGCTTAGGTTTCTCTGCAGCCATTCGGACAAAACGCGCCGCGACGCTTGCGGCACATCCACAAACTGAATTCCCGCGCGACCGTTCCAATCCTGCCACATCACTTGGCCGGAGAGGCGCACCATCGCGCTCTGCCCAGGCAATTGAAATTGAAAATAAACTTTGCAGGTCGGCGGCAGCCTCTTGCCAAAGTTCACCGCCATGCCGTCCTCAGCCAAATCCACCAGCGTCGCTTTGGCTTGTTCGACGCCGGCGTAATCGATCGTCGCATGCGTGTGCACCGGCGCTCTGGCCTTGCGGCGTTTATCCCGGTACAGCACATTTTGCGCGGCGCGCAAAGTACTCAGCGCCCGTTCGTAGGACATCGGTTTGTACAACACAAAGTTCACCCCGAGTGAAAACATCTCACGGATACTCTCCTGCCCCGCCACTACGACCACTGCCAGCGTCGAGCCGCTCGCGCGCGAAGATCGGCTCTCGTTCAACAATGCGATCACTTCATCCTGCGTTTCACAATCGAGGATCAGCAGATCAAAGCGTTCCTGCGCCAGCCTGACCGTTGCACGCACCGGGTCCGCACACATCTCCGCCTGAATGTTGAGTTCTTCCAGGACGCGGCGCAGCACCTGTACCGAAACATCATCCGCGCAAACTAGGAGCGATGAGAGATTCATACCTCCATGCATCGTAGGGTCACTCCAGTTCTCCCGACAAGTTACCGGAGTCATCGCCCTTTGGCTTCGGATTCCGCAAAATTTCTGTTAACTCCAGCGGCGTCAACCGAGTGACCTGAGTCACCAGCGCCATTACAAAAGACCAATGCTCCAGCGTTGCACCGTGGTGCTTTGACGCTGTCACCCCTGCTCCCTACGATGAGATATGCCGACACCGAAAAAGGTGTCTGGCGGCCGTGCTGCACTTCGCTGCGTCGGCTTGGCAATGGTTTTGCGGCTTTACCAGACGACTCCCCCTCGACAAGGAATGACTTCGATGAGGCAACGCGGCTTTTCAATGCTGGAACTGGCGATCACCATGAGCATTTCGTTGATCATCGCCGGGGTTACGTTCTCGACGCTGCAGCCCCTATTGTTGCAGAACCATGTCAATTCCGCTTACGAAACGACCTTGATGGTCTTGCGCAACACTCGAAACCTGGCAATTACCCAGGGCCACCAATACCAAATCAACTTTTTCCCGACTGTTGGCAACCCTGCGGCTGGTGGCACGCCAGCCTACATCCAGGTCCAATACCAGCCTCCGGTGGTGGGAGGAATCGCGCAACCCATACAGCAGGTTCAGAACTACTCACTGCCGCCGGACGTGAATTTTGCAGCGCAGGCCGGCATTCCTACCGCCAATACTCCGGACGGCTTCGGTGCCGGCCTCACTGCCATCGATTTCGAATCAACAGCCGCGCCAGGTGTCCCCCTGAATCCACCTTATGTGGTGTTCATGCCCGACGGTTCGGCGCAAGACAACCTCGGCAATCTTATTGGTAGCGGAGTGGTCTACATCAGTCGCCCCAGCGGAAACATGTACACCTCGAAAGCCATCACCGTTTGGGGAGCGACGGGCAGAATCCGTGGATGGTTTCTCGCTCAGCGGGCAGGCGGTCCTATTTGGGAACAGCAATGAAGCAAGCAGACAAAAAATTCGGGAAGCGTCTCGGCCAGCGCGGTTTCGCGCTGGTCGAAGTGATGATCGCCATGGTAATTCTGAGCGTCGGCATGTGCGCCGTGCTGGCAAGCTTTGGCGTGGCGATTACGGCGACTGAGTCGGCTCAGGAAGACCTGATGGCCCGCCAGAAAGCGCTCCAGACTTTGGAGAGCATCTACACCGCCCGCAACAGCCAGCAGATCCCTTGGTCATCGATCAACAACACTAGCGCCAACCCCCCCGGAATCTTCGCAGTCGGCCCCCAAACAATGCTGTGTGCCGGGCCAGTCTATGGAATTGTCGGCGTCCAGGGCGACACATCTCCCTGCACTACCGCATCCGGAGCCACCTGCCCCAACGGTGGGGTGGAGTGCATGGTCCTTCCTGGTCCTGATGGCATTCTCGGAACGGGCGACGACGAGACTCTTACCCTGAACAACTTTACTCGTACCATCGCATTCACCCCGGTGAACCTGCCCGTCGCCCAGGGTGGAGGACTCAACACGAACCTCATCAGCGTCACCGTAACCGTCACTTATACCAAACCCAATTGGCCAGCCCGCAGCTACGTGGTGAATGGCCTGATCTCGAACTATCACTGAGCCCCGGCGAAAACATGAAACTACCTATATCAAGATCGCAAGACGGCTTCTCACTTCTGGAGTTGATGATCGCCTCTGTCATCGGTGTCGGCATGATGGTGGCCGTGACCAGCGTATTCCGCCAGGCCAACACCGCCGCTTTTACCATTACCCAGCGCGCCGAAACCCAGCAGAACATGCGAGCCGGCATCGAGTTGATGGCCAAAGATATCAGCCTGGCTGGCGCAGGCTTGCCCAACGGCGGCTTGCAGCTTCCTGGCGGCGCCGCGGATCTTAGCAGGATCGCTTGCAACCAGGGCGGCACCTGCTATGTTCCCGGCGCTACCTACCCCAACGGAAATTACATGACTGGCATCATTCCCGGCTTCGGCAACGGCGTAGAGAACGCCGCAGTCATTCCGAGCGCTCCGGCCGCGGTCAACGACAGTATTACCTCGATCTATGCCGACTACAATTTTTCCCTGAGCAACTTCACGTTCAGTTTTCCTCCGGGAGTCTCGACGCCTGCGACGGTATCCTTAGTCGCTGTTCCCAATGCCTCTCTTCCTACGAACATCCTCGCACCCGGCGGCCTCAATGTAGGTGACTTGCTCCTGTTCAGCGTGCAAAACGCGGGCACGGGTGTGGGCGCGGCGAATGGCCAGGGTACCAGCTCCGTGCAGATCGCCTCCGCTGTCGCCGAGATCACAAGCATAGCTGGCACAGGCCCCTGGGTCATTGGTTTTACCAATCCTGACCCGCTCAATTTGAATCAGGCTGGCGCAAATAGTCTTAGCGCCGCCCTTGTCGCTAGCACAGGCGTGGGGGACACGATAAGCGTCAACCGGCTCTTCGCCGTCACTTATTTCCTTGAGGTTCCTCCCGCTGGCGGCACGGTTCAGACTCCGCGTCTGATGCGCCAAGTCAACGGCCTCAATGCAGTTCCAGTCGCGGACAACATCATTAACCTGCAATTCAGCTATGACGTGATCAATTATCTGACCGGCTTTTTAGATCCGAACCAGGCGAATCCATTGGCCGCTGGAGATAATCTCGCCCTGATTCAAAAGACCAACATTTGGGTGATGGGGCAGAGTTTGAATATCGGAAACAACCGCGCTCAGAGCATGTATCTGACTACCTCCGTGAGCGCAGGCAACATGAGCTTCTGCAATTCCTTGAGCAATAGCGGCACTGTTTGCCAATGATTCAATGATCGAATGATCGAATGATTGAGTGATTGACAGTCCGTGTCGGTCGTAGGAGTTTGAGGGGGGTAATATGGGGAAAAGAACCACAGATTCGCGAGGCTTCACGCTCATCGCAGCGCTTCTGCTGACGCTCTTGTTGTCGGCCATGGCCGTAGGGCTGTTGTACCTGGTCAACAACGAACAGCGCATGGGCAACAATGACCTGGAAGGCAATGTCGCCTATTATGGGGCGGAGGCTGGCATCGAGAACTTAACCTCACAGCTTTCGCAATTGTATCAACAGTCGACGACCCCCAGTACTGCCGACATTAACGCTTTGAGCAACGCGGCCAACTACCCCACAGCGCTTACCGGTTCTACCATCACCGGCGTTAACTACCCCACGTATAGTGTCACTTGGCCATCGGCGACACCTAGCGGAACAGCCTGCCCAACTCCCAACTCGTGCTCAACCTGGGACATCGTTGGCTCCGGTCAGAATGGAGGCATGGTTGCGTCTCTCATCCCCTTTACTTTGACAGTGACTGCTCAGCGACAGTCGACTGCCGGTCAGGTCGGCACGAATGCTCTGGCAGCTACCGGCGCAGCCATAACCCTCACCCGTACGGTGGAAGTCGGTCTGCTCCCTGCTTTCGAGTTCGGAATCTTCTGCGATGGCGATTGCGATTACTTCGCCGGCCCAAACTTTAACTTCGGCGGCCGGGTTCACACCAACGGTAATCTGTTTCTTGCTTCGGGATCGAGTTTAACCTTTACCGACAAGATTGCCGCAGTGGGCCAGGTTGTCATGGACCAACTCGAAAACGGTCACCCTACCAACACCGGTTACGGCGGCCAAGTCTTCGTGCCCGCTGCCGCCGGCGCTTGTCCTAATGCCCCTGCAGCCGGACCCGCCGCGAATTGCAACGCGCTCGGCGAGGGCAGTTGGACGGGTGGCTTTCCGCCCATCGCTGGCGCGGTGAATAACGCCCCAATCAGATGGCAAACCGTCTCCACCGGAAACACAGCAGCCGGCGGATTCAATAGCTTCATCACCACCGGAGCAACCGGCGCAACCAAGCTGCAACTGCCCTTCATGCAGTCAGACTCGATTGGAGCCATAGAAATCATTCGTCGGCAACAAGCGAGCGACAAACCGCTACTGGCCAGTGCCCGCCTCTACAACGAGGCTGCGATCCGCATCCTGCTGGCCGATACCGAGGCCGACCTCTACCCGGGGAGCGCTCGGGCCGACGCTGCCACGCAAGACATACAGCTCGGTACACCGAGCGCTAGCCCATTCCAGAATGTAGCGACTGTAGCGACCGGCAACGGAGTTACTGCCGGAAACATGTACTACGCCGCAGCCGTGCCCAGCGCGGGCTCAAACAATTGGACTACCGCGGCCCCGACGGGATGCGCCGCCGGCACGGTTGCGACATGGCCGAATTGGCCCCTGTTCGGACAAGTCACCGTTGCGGGCAAACAGTGTCAGGGTGCATGGCTGCGCGTGGAATATTGGAACAACACCACCCAGACGTGGACTGGCATTACGACGCAGTGGCTCGGTTACGGTTTCGCTCGCGGCTACGACTGGCCTCCCACTCATCCCTACTCCACCACCACCGCCACCGTTCCATACTGCGTCAACTTCCCCAATTACCCGACGGGCCCGTGCCAGAATCCGATCAGTCCCGCCATCCTGATCCTCCAGCAGCTTCAAAGCGCCAAAACTCCAGCCAACTCAACTGGCGCTGCGGCAACCGCCAACAACTTTATCCCGATTAACTTCTACGACTCCCGCGAAGGAGAGCCTAGGGATAGCCGCCCCGCAGGTGACGTGGCGCCGCCCAACTCCGACTGCAGCCCGAACGGAATCATGAACGCCGTTGAGCTCGACGTGGGCAATCTATGGCTGTGGCTGCAAGCGTCAGGACCCTACGCCGCCGGCAGCGGCAAACTGGTGAGCACAACCAACCAGAATAGCACCGTCGAGAATGGCTACATCCTCTATTTCATGGACCATCGCGGCATGATGCCAGATCTCCACCCGTTTCCCGCTCCAGCCGGTCCCTTCTATAACGGCTTCTCCGGCATGTCCGGTTTGAACGATGTAGTTAACAGTGGCTCAGCACCGGGCGTGCCCGACGGCAAACTGGAAGCAATCACGGACTACGCCACTGCCAAACCAACACCATATTCGCCGGAAGATACGGCCGTAAAAGGTACCGGGATACTTGGCACGAACGTCGACAACTGGGGCCAGACAAACTTGGGGGCCGGTTTTGGCATTACGGCTGCGAACATGGCCAAACCCTATTACATTCCCGGTAGCGTCACGGGTAATTTGATCCAGTGTTATTCTGGTAGCCTTGCGGGAGTTCCCACGTATGGCACCGCCACGGCTGAATGGAATATGGTCACTGGCCCACGGCACGTCCTGCGCCTCGTAGACGGTGGCATGGACACCGCCGGAAATAGTTTCGTTCCGCCTACGGGCGCCGCGACTCTTCCTAACGGGCAGGTGCTGCAAGGGACGGGTGGCTTCACCGTCGCCTCGGAGGAACCGGTTTACGTCTATGGAAACTACAACACCGGCTCCGCAGATCCCTTCTGGCCAAGCGAAAACACAACCACCACTCCACACTCCGCAGCTGCAATCATTGCGGACGCAGTCACTTTGCTCTCCAACCCACCCATCAACAATGCGGCGACCCAACTCCCGACAAACCAAAGGGGCTGGTACGATCAGGAGAGTTTCAAATATCCACAGCAAGCGGTCTGCATCCCGACGGCTCCTGCGTGTACCACAAGCAAGGGCCGTCAGGCTAACACCAGCTATTACCGGGTCGCCATCGCCGCCGGCAAAAGCATTCCATTCCCTCAGCCAGGATTTGCTGCTGCCGTACCGTGGAATGACTTCGGCACTGACGGTGGCATGCACAACTTCCTGCGCTACCTCGAAGACCGAAGCGACAGCGGAGACAGCCCCGCGACCGCAGCGACGGTCAACTATGCCGGTTCCCAGATCAGCATGTACTATTCGCAATATGCCACCGGCATATTCAAGTGCTGCAACTCCGTCTACTCTCCTCCCAACCGTAACTACTTTTTCGACACGCAGTTCCTGAACCCGAACAATCTGCCTCCCGGAACACCGATGTTCCAGGACGTGGTCAGCCTAAGCTCTCACGAAAGCTTCACCCCACAATAACTGACGGAACCGTTCTAACCAGCCCCGGTCCGCACTGCGGACCGGGTTTTTCATTTGAGAGCTTAACTCGCTGGATGGTTTCGCTCGGATCAACAGCTAGAATCCGTCGCCACATACTCGGCCTCAGACTGGCGCCGCGCTGAAACCTGCGTTTGCAGACATTCATTGTGGACCGGGTGAAGAAGCACTTACGCCCAATCGCCGCAAAGAATCCATTCACGCCCCTCGCCCAGTCCTTCCAGAACACCCGCCCATCGCCAGTTAGTTATTAATGGAGGACGGACTTTTTCTGCTACGTCCTATCCCGCAGCAAGTTGAGACTGCTCGCTGACGCGACCAGTGCAGCAGCAAATCGCAATTTCAATCGAGCGTTCTCAGTATCAATTGTTTGGGTGGTTGGCGACTCGGCGACGACGACCTAACACCTCTCCAAGGTTCAATTCTTCCAGATCGCTTAAGGAAGGACATAACCCAGAAGCTCATCCGTCATCTGACCTTCGCATTTCGGGTCTTTACTGACGAAATGACCTCGAGAAGGAACTTTCCCAGCGCTGCAGCGATATAGCGCCACTAGGTTGAGTCCAGAAACCGGTTGCGAGTATCCATATCCCTCCTTGCCGAGAATCCGCTGACCTTCGCAGCCAATATCGAGCGATATAAAGTAGTCCTTTTGCCCACCAACGCAGCCATAAAGCGGTACCGTCGCGCCGTGAAGGGGCCTGGTATAAAGATGGCCTAGAAGTTCCTCCAATTGAAACCGGCCAACCGGGCTAATCCAGCCCGTGGTGACCTCATGCACACTTCCGTTGAAGTAGCGATTGAACGGAATTGTTGCATTAACATGTGGTGCCCACTGCATAGGCATCAGTATCCAGTTGGCGAGCGTGGCTGAGTTTCCCGCTTCAGCCGGTGTTGCATCCCAACTTGGCTGCGGATAAGAGACTGAAGTGTACATCTGGATTGTGGGATAAGATGCCACATTGACGGTGCCGTAAGAATCTCGTACGAAACCGGCAATGAAGTTCGATTCGAAGCCCGTCGCGTTCGTGTCGATGATGACCAGCTGTTGCCAGGGCGAGCTTCCTGTCAAGAGCGCGTGCTGGGGAATCTTGTAGAGTTCAATGCCATACTGTCCTCGCTCTGGCACCTCGCCCGTAGTCGACGGCGGGCGAGTCGGGCGATTGAAAACAGCGTACCATTCATCCGCTTTCGAATCGTAAGCCATGTCCCCCCATGTCACTTGAGGTTCGTCTGGATCCAACCCGTTGGTCGTCAAGGTCCCTTGCACCGAGAAGTGGAGCCCGTCGGTTGAGATCGCAGCTACGTGATGTAAATTCGGATTGTTATCCTCATAAAATACATGTATCGCAGCTGTGTGATCAGCGTTGTAGACAGCTGGCTGTCCAACGCCATAACCAGTCTGGGAGCTGGACGTGATGACCGGTTGCGGATATTTCTTCCAGTGGATGCCATCGTTGGAAAAGGCCACACCGATATTGTTACCAACCCCGTTCGCCGTGCCTACGTAGTACATCGCATAGGTGTAGGTCTGCCCATCCGCAAGGGGGTTCACGAAAACGCCGCCAATTACCTTAGGATTGCATATGTAAACAGAATCCCAAGCTCCAGGAGTCTCGGCCAGCACCAATATCGGTTCAGAGGATTTAAGTGTCGCCAGATCGATCGATTCATAATAGATCGCATCCGTATTGCGAGGACCGCCGTAACCGCACCACCAGAATTGCCGTGTACCTCCCGTCTCAATCACCGAGGGCGAATAGTTATAGTGCCCGGGGTTGCCAACTGCACCCTTGGGCAGCGACTGCGACTGCGAACAACCGGTCGTGACAAGCGTCGTATTGAAGACAGCCAAAATAGCCATCGTCACGAGACTCCGCTTCGTTCGAATATTCATGTTTACCTGCGGTAAATGATTTTTGTTGATCTCTGCTCGAAGGCCTGGGCGACCACGTCACTGAGACAACTACTAACGCGACATTAGTTGGAACCATAAGGTTTCCGCCACCTTTTTACGTCGGTCTTAGAGGCGGCGTCAATTCTTTTTTATCGAACCGATTTCTGCGTTCCTGAGTGGACGGCACCCGTGCAATTTCTTGCGATGCCGTCAGAATTTGTTTTTAACGTTTTTGGCGACGCTGAGCCACTGTCGCCAAAGAGTAAGATTCTTTCTGGTCACAAGCCGAGCGTAGACTGCCCCCTTTTGCTTCTTGCAGCGGTACAAAACGAAAGGCAGCAGGGCGACGGCGTGATTACCCTAGCATTGGGATCTCCTGAGGCGAGCAGCAACACTTGTGTCGGCGACCCGGTCGGCGAGACCGAACACAAAATTCCGGTGTGGTGAGGCCACCTTGGATAATCGTCCTACGGCCGTTCGAGAAACAGCATCGGTGCCGGAGACCGGAGTTGAGGCTGGGCCGAAGGGATAGAGAAGAAAATCGGTATCCGAGGTGCCGGTGATCTTGCTAGTGCCCTAACCGTACAAAACGACAGGTCGCCTCGACCGTTCTCCACCGCCACCTGAAGGTGCCCATATTACTATTGGGGCTTTGCCTCATTTGAGATAATATCTTGCACCAACGGATAATCACCGCTGGTGAATCGGCTGTTGCGACGGCCTTCCCGGGTTTCTCCCGGGCCTCGCGCAAGTGAGCAGCTTGCGGCCCGGGCGGAATTGTGCTGATTCTATCCGCCAAAGGTGATCGTTCCCAACCTCAATCCCAGTGACGAACAAAATGAAAGCAATTTTCGTATCGAAGGCAGTCCTTTTGATGGCGGTGTCAATCCTGTGTATTGCGATGGCTGGATGCGGAGCAGGATCCGATGTTGCCCCGGCGCCTCTGGTGTCGGTGTCGAGTACACAGAATCCTTTGGTAGCACAATTCACGGTGGCGGCAGCATGTGCTGGGCAAGCCATGGTTGAGTTTGGTCCTGATACGTCCTATGGAAGAAGCACAGCGTGGTATCCGGTGCCAGGCCTTTATCAGCAAACCCCAATCCTGGTTGCAGGAATGAAGGCGTCCACAACCTACCATATGCGTTCGCAAACACAATGCGCCGGCAATACCGCGACCAGCGGGGATCTGACTTTCACAACAGGTCCATTGCCTTCGATCAGTTTTCCCACTTTCACAGTAACGCGACCCAATCCCTCGCTAAGCTCGATGGAGAATCCGGGGATCGAGTTGTTCGACGCGATCGACTTAACGATCTCGCCAACCACCGACTTAGTTCAGGCTACGTTTCTCGACCGCGACGCCAACCCCATTTGGTATTACGACGTGGGTCCCGGAGCTTTCCCTACACCATGAAGCCGCTCCTCAACGGCCATATCCTCTTTAGCATCACGCAGGCAAATGTTCCAACGATCTTGCGAGAAGTAGACTTGACCGGCTATACCATCCGCGAAATGAATGCACCCATTTTAGCGGCAAAGATGCAGGCCGCTGGATTTGATTTTGTTCCCACTGAATATCACCATGATCTTTTGCCCCTTCCCAACGGACACGTGATCGTGCTCACGAACTTCACCAAGCAGTTCAACAATCTTCCCGGGTATTCCGGCACGACGGAGGTTATCGGGGATGGCGTAATCGACTTGGACGAGAATTGGAACCCCGTTTGGGCGTGGAACACCTTTGACTACCTCGATGTGAATCGCCATCCTTTTGGCCTGCCTGATTGGACGCACGGCAACACGCTTATGTACTCACCCGGCGACGGCAACATCGTGTTTTCGATGCGCAATCAATCGTTGATTCTCAAAATCGATTACAACAATGGCGCTGGCAGCGGGAATATAGTGTGGCGCCTAGGCTATCAGGGCGACTTCGCTTTGACTGCCGGTGGTGTCCCGACGGATGACCCGAGCATGTGGTTCTCGGGCCAGCATTTTCCCTCCCTCATAAGCCAAACCTTACCGCAGACCACACTGGCGATATGGGACAACGGAGACAATCGAGTCCTGGACACAAGTGGGGCAACGTGCGGGCCGCGCCCACGTTTATCCCCTGCTATTCGCGAGCAACCGTATTTCAGATTGATGAAAGTTCCATGGTGGCCAATCTGGCCTGGGACGATCTACCAGGAGAGTACGGGCTATGGGGCGGGAGCATTAATCAATTGGCGAACGGGAACATCGAATTCGATGGCAACGCCCTCACCCCTCCGCCAATTCCAAACAAAGCTTCCCGGGTACGAGAGGTCACACAAACTTCCTCTCCGCAGGTGATTTGGGAACTTCAGATTCCCCTTCCGTTCGATGCTTATCGCTGTTATCGGGTGCCAAGTCTCTATCCGGGAGTGACCTGGCAAAACTGACGATCTCGCGTCATTTCCTTGTCAGAGGAGTGGCTACTCTATAGCGAGGGCGCTTCGAGGCATACCTATGCAAATGTTCTCATCTTAGTTGGCGCATATTGGCAAGCTCCCGACGACGATTGAAGATAGCGGCAACGAGGAAGGTAGTCCTGATCCGGCGCAATTCTCGGCGGACGGCTCCTATTCGATTCTCAATAGACTGATCGGCGAAAAGCTGCGTCGGCATCCGCCCGCGCATGCTCACTCAAGGCTTGATCAGAAACGGTGGCGAGCTGCAGCGCTTGCCACGTTCTACGGGCAGTTTCATCCCAGGAAAAGACTCTCGCCCGCCTGAAACCTTTTTCCCGCAACGCTGCCCGCAGAGCGGAATCGTGGACCAACCGTTTAATCCCGTGAGCAATTTCCTGGACATCGAGTGGATCCACCAGAATTGCGCCGTCGCCCACGACTTCAGGGAGTGAGCACACCTCGGAAGTGAGCACGGGAACCCCACAGGCCATGGCTTCCAAAGGTGGCAAACCGAAACCCTCGTAGAGGGATGGAAAAACAAAAGCAACTGCACCTCGATAAGCGTTGGCCAATTGCCCGTCGGTCAACAACTCCTTGAAAAGCACATCGCCTTCCAAACGAAGCCGATCTATTTCCCCAACCAGCTGTGGGTCCGGCGGACCGGAAATGATCAGGCGCACGTCCTGCCGCACTCCGGAGATGGAGTACGCCTGGAGAAGACGGAAAAGATTCTTGTGCACCTTTCTGCTGCCGACGTAGAGTAAATACGAAAATCCCGGATCATACTTTGGCCCAACCGGGGAAAAAGCGGGCCCCACGCCATTCCCGACATTAATGATCCTGCTCTCCTCAACCTCCGCCCAGGCGGCAATCTCGTGCTTCGAATATTCGGAAACAGTAAGAACGCATTCCGCTCGATGGCATGCCGGCTTAATAATGTACTGGTAGTACGCGCGCTTCAGGGCAGTCGAATTTTCTGGCACGCGAAGATGATTCAGATCGTGCAGAGTAAAAATAAAACGGCCCGGCCAACCCACTGGCGGGTTATAGCCTGGACTGAAGAACAGCTTCGGTTTCCTGCGCCACAATGCCGCCCCCAAGAGAGCCGGATCTAAGGGATGAAAGGGGGGAAGGCGCGCCTCAAATGGAACCATGCCAGGCAGCAATTTTTGTAGTTCATCCGCGAAACGGCCAATCCCATGGTTGCCGATCCAGCGTGCGTCGTAAAGGATGTCGACCACGTTATATGCTCCTCGCACTCAATCTCCTAGGCGGCGCGCTCCGCAATCCACACGAGTCGACCCTCATCCCCCACTGGCCCTCGCACGATCCTGACGTTCAGTCCCGCGCACGGAATCACAACTGGAAGATCCGGCCCAATGTCCCAGAAAGCCAAAATCCCGTTGGGAGACAGCGGATCTCGATGATACTCCGGCGGTTCAATATGTCTTGTTTGGCCTTGGATGATCTCCGCGCGTTTTCTCGTTCTCGTTCGGGGCGGCACCGTGAATAGATGCGCCCCCCCCGGTCTCAGAACCCTAGCGGTTTCACTTAATGCTTTCTCCAACTTTGGCACATGCTCAAACACCTCCGACGACACGATCAGGTCAAAGGTATTCTCTCTAAAGCTCAGGGCCGTGATGTCCTCGCAAACGGCTCCATCCCGCCGCTGCAAAGCACAACCGTCGCCGTAGAATGATCTCGTGTAGGTACGCGCTATCGACAGCAAAGTTCTCAAAGGAGAATGCGGATCTAATTCCAACACGTCCATTTCCGGCAGTCTATTGCCGTATCGGATTCGAATCTCTGTAGCCAACAGCTCGTAGCGTTCGTTTGCCGAACAAAATAGGCAAGAACGAGACTCAGAAGATCCGTTCGGCTGCGCTATGAAGATCGTCGCGCGCTCACAGCACTGACATCGTCCCACCCTCCAGTCACGGATTCCAGCTAGATACGCTGGCCCAACTGTGGTCACTTTCTTCCAAGCATGGCGAGGCCCATATTGCCGGACCGTCCTCCAGACTTTCAACAAAGCCATTCCTTCCTCCGCTACCAACGGCGAACTGCCGTTGGGCCGACAAGCCCCTGCCTTCATGCATCCTAACAAAAAAAGATGTGCTGACGTCCGATGAGAAAAGAGGTAGGCAGACAAGGCGCTCGTCACGCTGTGTAAGCGACCGCCTTGACAGCCTGATGCTTCTTGCTAGACTCTGAGTCGAAATCATGGTCAAAGGTGGTTAATGCCTGATTACGTGGCCGAACTTTCCAGACTCTATCGCCTCCAGGCTGATATTAGCGACGATCGCTATCTTCGGTCTCACTCCCGGAACTCCGCCGTAATCCGCCGGCAAGTCAGCATTTTTGAGCGCTGCCAGCACGCCCTCAAAGGCGCGCAAACTGTGCTGGATTGGGGCTGCCGGCAGGCCGCGGATGCGTGTATGGTTCGCATGCTTCTAGGAGACGAGGTAGAGATCCATGGGTGCGATGTGGATCCTCTCGAGTATCGATCTTTCTTCGATTTCAGCGGCTTGAAATATTCGCAGTTGAGCCATCCATATCGCCTGCCCTATGAGGATAACTGCTTCGATACCGTGATTGGAAGTGGCGTGCTTGAGCACGTTCCTATCGACTCTGAGTCGCTAAAAGAGCTGTACCGGATCATTCAGCCTCAAGGATGCTTCGTCATGACTCATTTGCCAAATCGGTATTCCTATACAGAATGGCTGAACCGAAGGCTGGGAAATCCGCACCACATCCGACTCTATTCTTTGGCCGAGGCTCTGCACATGTTCATCCATCATGGCTTTCGCCCAACAGCTTTTGGCTACCATCAGATGGTGCCCAGCTTATCAAGCCCGGCGGGGGGGGGTATTCGACCTTCCGGTAGCAAATCGGCTGGTTGAATCGCTGTTTGGATTGAACTCTTTCCTGGAGCGCCTCTGGCCGATTAACAAACTGTCAACCAACATTTTTGTCATTGGCAGAAAAGAACTGGCCATTAACGGCTAGGAGATCCGGAGCCTACAGCGTTGTGTGCTTTAGGTCGGCGTTCTTTTCCGGGAGCAAAGAGCACGACAATACCCACGATTATGACGGCATTCACAAATATCTTGGCTGGGATTATGTATCCATCGCGCATAATTCGCAGTAGGCAATCGCAGGTGAAGTAAACGTAAATAACGGCCCAGAACGAACTCTCTCTTGCGCGATTAAGCATCCAACTGGCCGCGCTTCCGAGCAAGAAATATAAGAGAGGAAAGAGAATACCAAAGTAGAGCAGTCCGGCAGCATACCCCGAGAAAGCGCCCAGAGGGCTCAAATCATTGTATTTGGCGATAAATAACAGACTGTCTTTTTCCGGAAACAGAAACCTTGGAGTCGAAAAAAAGAGAATATCCGATAAGAATCTCTGGGGAGAACCAAAGAATTGCCATAGATGTGGATCTCGCACCAATCCGATCAGCGAAAGCTGGGAAAAAACGCTTTCGTACATCACCGGGCTGATGATCCCGGCGAAGGAGAAGGTTTCGCCGCCGACTTCAGCATTTGACCGCGAAAGATGCACCAAATACCCCGCCATCAGCAGGAAAACCAAAGCCAAGCTCACGCGCCGGAACGTGAGAGCCCCGCGCAAGTAGAAGTACAGGCCCAGAGAAAATGCCCCGACCATGAAGAAGATGCGGGTTCCGTGCAGCAGACTGATCGCATTGATAGCTGAAAGAACCAAAAACCATTTCACATTTCGACGGGAGCGGGAAAACAGCACCACGATGGATAGTAACATCAAAGTTTCGGAGCAGAAGATGGAGAATGACCAAAGCCCCCCCGTCATGTTCTCCGTTTCGAAAGCGTACTGCGAATAGACACCCAACCGAATCAATAAAATTTTCGACAAGAGGAAAATTGCAATCGTGATACAGCACATCAGCCGAAACGTCCCGTTCAATTCGAATAGGCAGAGCCGGGATTCTTGTCGTTTCGGCTCAGAGTGAAAGAGTCTTAGTTTGGAACCGAATAGGAATCCGAGCATTCCGGCCACATAGACCCATGCAATTGTTTTGGCTGCCGCTGGATCCAAAGCCGCCGTTGCCGAGGTCCCTCCCGTGGAATATTCGAAGACCAGCAGCGCTCCTAGGGGAAAGAAATACAAAATATTCAGACCCAAGAAAAGTAGTGAATGCGGCGCCAACATTCTGACTTTGTAGGAAAGCGACGAGCGCGTTGCAGGCACTTGGTTCCGACGACTTTCGCCCGATCCTTGGCTTCCACCTTCGATTGCATCCTCCTATAATCCACTGTAGTCGCCCGGGACTATTGTTCGGGCGAGAGCACACCTGGCTGATTCCGCAGCACGGAAATGAACGATAAATACTTCATAAGAATTGTATATCGATTCGGACCAACCGTTCTAAGCAACACTGATAACAGTCTATTTGCCATCCGCACTTTGTTTGCCGTCTTCTTATACGTAGCGAAATTATATTCCGCACTGGTGTCGGAGGCGCCCAACAGGCGTCGTGAGCGCGCCCAGCGGTAAAAATCGCTTGTTGTCGAAAACGGGTCATCGTTGGGAAAGTTGCGCTCAGAAATTGCAAATGCGGATCTAGCGATCTGCGTTACCGGACTGCCATCAGAGAAGGATCCAAAGCTATAGGAACACTTCTTAAAATTCGAATAGTCTCTTGCCAATACTCGCTCACGATAGTTCTGAAACAATGGCGCAACATCCGGACGCTCGCCCAAGTGGTGGCGACTGGAATGCTTCGAAAGCTGAGATTTGTCCTCAAGGTCAATCCCGCTAAAATGAAAAAAACGTAGCAGATAACGCCCATTCACCACGTAGTTTCCTTCCACCGGTATGATCGCTCTTTCGTGCAAATTCCAGTAGGCCATATTGCACCCTAAATCCCTGATGATGTGCACGGAATCGAAGAAGCACGGCACGAGGTTCACCCACTTCTGGTCAACGAACAGGCCGGAGCGCAATTCGCTGTAGCCCGCCTTTAGACAACGCTTCTCCCACCAAGACAGAAATTGTTCCGTTTGTCCCGACCGGCGAAGTCCAATAAAACCGAGATTGAAGGCGCCCACTAACAAAAAATCGATTTCCGACGGACGCTGACCGTCATCCTCGATGGGCGATGTGCAGTGGGGCGTCAAAACAATGCCATGGTGATCGAGCAGATCAAACAGTGGATTAAGCGAGCTACAGATAAGGATGTCTGGATCGAAATAAAGGAGCTTGTCCAGACCTTTCTCCGCGAATAACTTAGCCAAGAATGTCGGTTTAACATTTGTATTCATCTCCAACTGGTTGTATCGGAAAGCCAGCTGGCGGAAATTTGGAAGGTTGAGATGCGCAACGTTGATTACTTCGAATGTCTCGCTCTGGTCCCGTGCATCCACTCCATCCACCATCAGGACGTAAAACTCACACTCGGGGTGATGAGTCCGCAAGGACTCTGCCAGCACTCTTGCGTATGGCAGGTAATTCCTCGAGATGATCGTGCATACCGCTATTTTCATGGCTGAGAGCTACGGCTCCCCATGCTGCCACTTGACTTGGTCCCATTTGCCGAGATGAAGGGTTGCCATTCTGTTCCGTGCTTTGGTCCAACAAACTGCTGTACTCTGGATTCGGTTTTCTCGATCACGACTACATAAGGATATAGATGCACGGAGTGTATTGCGGCCTGAAATGGGGTTGCTGGCGAGGAAATCTTGTCGTCCTGCCAATCCAAATCACTTGCGTTTAGATTCGCAGCAAAACCGTTCAGATATTGCGCAAACCTGTTCGTAGTGTCGTGCACGTCCTCGCACACATACACGCCGCCAGGATTAAGCTGTGGCAGAAGCTCTTCGAAAGTAACGATTTGATCTTCCGGTCGATGGCTCCCATCGTCAATGACGACGTCCAAACGCGGAGCTTTTGCTTTGAACTCCTTCCAAAATCCGCGATCCCCCTGGTCGCCGATCACTACTGTGACTGAATCCGACTGATATGCGAGACATTCCGGCTGTATGTCCACGCCATGAATGTGGCACTTATCACCGAAATAGTTCTTCCACATCCCCAAACTGCCGCCGCTGAAAATACCAATCTCGAGCACATTTACGGGGCGGCCAACAAATTTCTGGAAATGGCGATGGTAGATCTCGAAGTAATGCTGCCACTTCCAAATGCCCCGACCTTGCGTGTGGGACTCAAAGTAATCGCGCAACGGATTCGACACCTCCGTAAGTTTGCCTGGAGGCGCCTCCGGTCGCAGATCACGCGCACCCAAATAACCGCGCGCTTTCATCACAGGCCCGCTAAACTGAGAGAAACTTGCGCGTAAGAACCGCCGCACCGGTTTCAGAATGGCCTTGGTTGTCATTTGCACTATATCTATCCTGACGACCTTCAAGATCGGTACGGCAACAGGGAGCTTCGCCAACTTCTCGTGCCGAGCATCTTTTCGGATGCTATCGCTGAGGACGCTGCACCAGGTCCTTGGCCACGCTCTTCCATCCTGCCGAGTAACGCCAGTAATCGCCCTTCAAAACCTCACGTAGAACTTCCGGGATTCGCGCAACGTTTCGGCCCGGCAATTGAACGCGCCGCTCAAGGTGAGAGATTTTCCTTTTGATTTCCCTTTGGGCGAGGTCAGCATACCTAAAGTTCGCTTTGTGTTTCTCTAGCTTTTCATGCAACTTGTGAAATCGTTCAATCTCCCCCAGATAGACATTCGCATCCGTCTTCCTTATTCGCATGATCTCTTCGCGCACGGTCAGGCTCCCGGGACCGAATTGTTGTCCCTCATGTCGCCGATACTGCATGAGCCGATCTGCAATCGGCTCAAACTGGCCGCACGTCGCTAGAAGAAAGGCCAGCCATCTGTCATGAAAATCGTGGAAGGGGGCCAGAATATCAAAGAATTTCTTCCGGAAGGCCATGGTTGCGCCGGTCACAATATGATTCCTAGTCAGAATTTGCACTGCATTTCCGTTCGCAAAACGCTTTCGGTCGCGTGCATCAAATAGGAAAGAGTCCCACAGGCTCACGCGTAACAAATTTGCGTCCACATCAATCAAATCTGCGTCGCTGAATACTGCAACCGCGGCAGGCGATTCCAAAAACGCTTTCTCAATGCGCGCAAGTTTGTGAGGGTACCAGACGTCGTCCTGATCCGCAAGGGCGACGATTGTGCCCTCACACAGGGAAATCGCTTTCTCAAAGTTCTTGGTTGTCCCGAGATTCCTTTCATTGATCACAAGGCGAGTGGGAAACGTTGTCTGCCCGGAAAATTCCCTCACAATCTCTTCGCAACCGTCCGACGAACCATCATCACAGACCACCAGTTCGTCCGGAGGCCTCTCCTGAGCGGCGACGCTCTCCAGTTGGGCACGGAGAAACCGCATTCCATTAAAAGTGCACATCGCCACAGAAATCGTAATACCCAATGTGTCTCTCCTCCAACCGGACCGGTTGTCTAGCTCGCGACGTTGCTGTTCCAAAGACTAGGCGGAGCCTTTACCTTCAAGTCGTTCTCCTCCCAGCGCATCGGCTTTAGCAGTTTCTCGGGATGAAAAATGATCTTTGGCGTTTTCGGGTAAGAATCGAATACCGAGCCTGCCGGCCCGTCCGTCGAGAAAACCACGGTACATCATTCGAAAGCAAGCTACCTTTCGCTTGCCGAATAGAAGGACGTCTAGTGCGTGACGGGCGAGACGGTAAATAACAAAACCCTTTATTCGCCGTTTCGAGTAGTACCGCCAAATCGTGAAGACCTCGTTCCGAGTCATGTAATATTCACGCCAGGGAAGATGATCCGTCCAATACTTCGTCCGCCCGAAAATCTTGAGCTGGGACGGATCCCCAAGCACATGATCGAGGAGACTGTCCTGAATCACGGCGATCTTAAATCCGTGACGCCGCAAGCGAAAACAGTATTCGTGGTCAACGAAATCCATGAAGAAATCAGCCCGCGGCAGACCCACCGCTTCAATCGCTTCTCTTCGGATCAAACTCCCTGAGGAGATCACCGAGTCAGTTAAATTAATGTGCTGACTAGGATCCCCAGCCGCTGCGCAAAGACGGCCACCTCGCCACGATAACCCAGGACAAGTCACCCCGGTCTCTGGATCCCTACAAACCGGCGCGAGCATGGCAGTGCTTTGGGCATTGCCCTCAAGGTATTGGAGCCCACTCAGCAAGCGTTCAAGACCATCTCTGGCAGGCGTACTGTCCTGATCGAAGAGCCAAACCCAATCACATTTTCTTGTAAGGGCGGCATAGGCGAGTCCGGCCGCGAATACGCCTCCTACTCCACCGTTTTCAGGCTGATTAAGCACCGTCACTTCGGGATACTCGGTAGAGAGCAGATTCGCAGTGTCGTCGCTGGACGCATTGTTTACCACGACAATTTCGTCAACCCTTCGTGTTTGCTGCTTGAGAGCATTCAGAAGGCGTGGCAGAACTTTCCCGCCGTTATAAACAACGATTACACTCGCTATCGAAAGCGGTTCTACCATTATGACCCTGATGCCCGACGACTAGGGATTTTGTCACTTTTCGGTGCAGTGACAATCGTGAAGGGGCACTTCTTTGTCGCTGGGCCAGCTTTCGCTAGGGAATCGATGTTTGCGTCACTAACAAAATCAGGCACGATTTGAAGAATGGCCCTTTCGATCGACGACCATACAACCATGATTAAGGTCGTACCAGAGAAACAACTTGTAAACGAAAGACGGTAGCGGCACTTTTGAATCTAACCAGGGGCGAACGGGAGCAAGTACGCGGGTGAGTGCCACCGCGACTTTCTTTGCTGCGCTCCTCGCAGCCGCATATTTTGTGCGATCCTTTTTACCTTCAGTCTCCCCAGTTATGAGTCTACCGCTCTCCTTTTGAGAAAATACACGGGCCGCGGGATCCTTGCCCCTCTCTTTGCGACAGGCAGCCTCAAAGGAAAAGAACTGATAGTGATAGCCGATGGCAGCAGGGTTATAGAAGATCTGCAAGCCGTGCTTACTGAGCCGGTAGCCCAGATCGACATCCTCAAACGCGGCGCCCTTGAAATCTTCATCGAACTGGCCACATGTAAGCAGGAAGTCTCTCTTCAAACTCAAGTTGCACGTCCAGAAATAGCGAAAACTCACTTTCTCCCCGGCTTGCAACTGGTCATAGCCAAACAACCTGCCGCTACCCTCTCCGTACCACCGCATGAAAGGCGTCGGCTCAACCGCAGGCGACCACGTAACGTAACCCAGCACAGCGGTACCAATTTCGGGATTCCTCTTATGCCACTCAATGTGCTGTGCCACCAATTCACGCTCAGGGATAATGTCGCTGTCGGTAAAAAGCAACAAGTTGGACCGGGCCTGTCGGATTCCAAGATTCCGCGCAGCCGCAGGACCTTGATTGGGTTGCCTCAAATAACGCACCTGAAACGGGGCTGTAGCACTAAACTGCCGCACTACCGACTCCGTATCGTCCGTGGACCCGTCGTCGACAACCAACAACTCTTGGATAAGCGCTGGTGACGACTGCGCGCGATATCCTTCCAGCGCCTTAGCAATCACCTCGCTGCGATTGTAAGTCGGGATGATTACACTCAACGAATTGGGCAGCAGCATCTCAGCCATAGGCAGGTTGCGCCCCCAGACTGAATGAAAATCCCCGCGATTGGAGGTTGGGATCACGATCTTCAACCAGTTCATGGATCTTTGACTCGGCTTCCTGGTCTGGGGAGGCCGCAGCACTTAGCGCAACCCGACGAAGCATGGCAGCATATTCGGGAGCCAGACGCTCCCAACTGAAACGCTCGTAAGCGTCGTGCTGCCGCGCGATGCGCGCACCCAAATCATCCTTGTCTTTCATCGCCAGGACTAGCATTCTCGCCAAAGCGCCTGGAGTTCTGAGATCCGCGAGGTAGCCGTTAGTGCCGACAACATACCGTGAGGTCGGGTAATCATGTGCGACGCAGGGTAGCCCGACTGCCAGTGCTTCCAGAAGAACCCGCGGCAGTCCTTCCGTAAGCGATGCGAGTACAAACACGTCGGCACTCCAGTAATAGCCTTGCACTCGATCGGGAGAAACGCTGGCAATACAGTATTGTCCTGGACCAAGCAGTTGCTTTGCCATCGTCATAATCCTTTGCGTCTCAGATCCGACGGACTGGCCGAGCATAAGCAAATATGGCCGTGGTTCGGGCAAGGCGCGAACCTCTTCAATCACGTAGTCCATGCGTTTGTGGAGACCGCTTAGCATGCCTACGGATATAACAATCGTCCTTTCCGGAGGCAATCCTAGTTGCTTACGAAGGGCAGTTTTCTCGTGCGCACTCAAAATTCGAGGTTCTCGCGAAATGGCATAGCCATAAGGTATCAAAGTTTGCTGTTCTTCCGGTACACCGGCACGCAAAGCCGCTTCATAGTGCTCTGGCGATACCTGGTGAACGTGATCCCACCGCGGGAAGGGTGGAGGAGCGGGCCCGCCATTGGAAAATAGTAGCTTAAACCTCTGCTTCGATAACTTGCGCCATCGCCAGAGAATCGCCCCCAGTTCCCGGTCACTGAAATACACAACGTCTGGGTGAAGCTGCTTAAGATACGGAATCAATCCTAGGGCAAAGCTGAGCTGTTCGACATCGTATCCGTGTCTATGCACCATTTTAGCGGCAAGTCGCGCGAGGAAATCTGTCCTTTTCAAAATCGGAACCCGCGTTTCTCCTTTACTGTCAGGACCCGCGCCCTTGAAAAGCCTCAGGTGGAATGATCCTTCATCTTTCAGGACGTCGAAGCATTGCCGGGTAAAGCTCTCGTATCCTCGACCGATATGACCAACACCGGGGCAAACGAAGAAAATCTGGAGGACGCGATTCATGTTATAAGGCCCCTAGGAGGTTCCCGTGAACATAACTCCGGTCATCGGTCAGCACGAGAGGTGGCTTCGATAGCCGAGCCTGCCAGAAATGGCTCCGAATGAGACGCCACCAGCACCCGTAGTCGCAGCTGACCTCCAACACTCCATCCCCCACCGTGAAAGGAACGACAACCGGATCGAGATAGGCTCGTGAAGAGCTCACAAACAAGGCTCCTTTGCGACAGGTCAAACCGGTTCGCTAATCACAGGGATTTGGCGTTCTACCTTGCGGGACCCACGCGTAAATCCGCAGACACTAACGAAACCATGTGCAATAAGGACAGATATCGCCGCGACGACAGAAATAAGAATGGCGTTGTGAGTGGTGGAAACTCCGCGCGCAAAGGCGAACGCTGACTCGGCAAAGACGGTTAGACCGATTTCCATAGCTGTTCCACTCCAGAAAAGCCATTTTCTGGAACGGTTTATGATCCAAATCACTCCAGCCAGATAAAAGATGCTGCTGCCTGTGACTATCCAACCAATTTCGTGTGTGAGATCTCTATACTGAGGTCCCAGTAGCCAAACTAAAGGATAAGGAAAGCGAAAAGACAAAATAGCGGTCGCGGCACAGAAGAGCCCAGCCAAGCTAACGACCTGCACATATCTGCGGAGCAGATTCAGAGGCGATAGACGGGCGAAGTACGGTTCCACAAGTACTACGTTGAACGCCATCAGAATGGCAAAAATCTGTGCTAACCTTCCAAGTGCTGCCACCTGCGCCATATTCCTGGTCTTTCCGAAAAGAGTCACCAGATAGAGCGATATTTGGCTCTGAAATGCCCAGAAGATGACCGCTGGCATCGCCGGAATCACGTATCGCATCATTTCACGATTTACCGATGGATCGTTCCGGCGGGGTTCGAAACTATAAGGCAAGCTGGCGCGCTGCAATTTCACGCTATTGTAGACCTGCGCAGCGGCATTAACGAACGCTGCCGACCAACCGTTTAAGGCTCCGACAGCTCGCATCGGCAGCGGAGCGAGACATCGAAGAAAGGCGCTGAAAACCTGCGGACGATAAAGCCTTTGTAAGTCTCTTCGCAACATAAGCGGCGCTGAGTAATAAGAGGCCCGTCCACTGAAATACAGCTGAATCAAAACGGAGACCAGAAGCAGTAGTTGTGCCTGCCAACTCCAATGGTGTTTGCGCCCAAGCAGCCAAAACGAGACTGCAGCGACAGGAGAAAGAATAAAAAAAATGCGATCGCGATGATGCTTCGCCGCAGCTACATAGGCCCCCACAACCTCCGGATCCGCGAAACGTTCCCCTACGAGCGGCACAATCGTGCCCGCATAGCCAAGATCCATCAGACTCCCCAAGGTGGTCTGGAATCCCAGCGCGAGACTGAACTGTGCGTAGGATTCCACCGAGAGAAGACGTACGACGACGAGCCCAAAAATCAGGCTGAGGATCTGTGTCGCACCTTGGCCCGCAAAGAAAGTAGCAATGAGAACTAACTTCTTCCCCATCCCAATCAAGATCCTCTAGTGATCGCTACGAAGGAGCAACCGACACTTCCGCGTCATATTTATGAAGATTATCAACCGGATTTCTGACCTCCACTTCGTCCAACTCTCTTGACGGTTGTGCTGACTCGCGCCCGAACGGTTTGCCAGATTTCCTGCGCCAGTCTCTTGCCTGGATCAGCGGGATCCACTTCCCGCCACTGCGCGCTTGCCAATATCCACGCACTCCCCAAAAAGAACGCAAATGCGGTACCGCACATCATCAGTACCAGCCTTGGAGGAAACGACTTATGTTCCGGAATGTCCGCAGGATCTAATACCTTTACACTGGGGATTTCTCTGGCCTCTTCCACCTTGGCCAACTCATACTGCTTCGTCAAGGTTTCGTAAATCGCTTCCTGCAACCTTGTGCCACGATAAAGATCGGCCCAGGCGACCCCCAAAATGGGTAACTGTCGAATCGATGGATACAGGTCCGCCGTGTCGGGGGGAGTTATGTCGCCTGAGCTAGCTCCTGTTTCTCCGGCAGTTGAAGCCTTCCCGCCCAATTTCTGTAGCTGGTGTCGATATTCGTCGATCTTAGCCTGCAGGGATCGGATGCGCACATTGTTCGGAGTATAGATTTGCCGCAGGCCTTCCAATTGTGTTTCGGACGCGATCAGCTGCCCTTCTATGTCCGCGGCTGCACCAATCATCGCGCGGCCCTGCTCCTTCACGTCAATTGCCGTATTCTGGCTGGCGAATTTGCTGAAATCCTTTTCAGCTTGTTCCAGATCCTGTCGCACCTGCCCCAAGCGGTCTTCCAAAAAGACTCTTTCTTTACGTGCAGAGGAGGTATTCAGCGTGATGACAACGCGGTTCAATGCTTCCACGTACTCGCGCGCCATTGCGGCAGCCCGATTACGATCTACGTCGGTTACCTTGATAGTGAGGATTGCACTCTTGCGGTCGGCGGAAACATCGGTGTTGGCTTCGAGCATTTTCCGGGCCTCGAGATAGCGCGGGACGCCATACACCTTCTTCAGATCGAATTTGTTGATGACGTCGTCTTCCACGGTCCGGCTGCGCAAGATACCCACGAAAAGATCGCCTGAGGTCTTTATCCCCAGCAGTTGTCCTCCTATGGCGCCTAGATCTCCACCTTTTCCTAAGGCCGACAGCATCGCCGAGATTCCCTGCCCGGCCTGATCAGGCGGCATCAGCCTTGTGGTTGACGTGAAGAGCGGCGTTATTATCAGGAAAGCGATGACCGTCGACAACACCAGACCCACGGCAGCGCAGCGGAAGAGAAATTGTCTCGCTTCCCACAGCAAGGCAAATCTGGCAATGGCCTTTTCCCGCCCCGTCGGGACCCTCTCCTCCTCAACCAGAATCTCCTGTTCGAGGTCGGGCTCGGTGTATCTCGGCTCTTGCTTCGTGATTTCTCTGGTCGCCATATTGCTCAAAACAATCTCTTAAAGCTCGTCATTGCTGCGAAGCATCTTTATCCTTCGCTCGGAACGATTTTGGCCAGAAACTTAGTTGAATCGATGAAGTTACGTTCGATTGTTGGGTCGATGCAATAACCGGAAAATTCCACGCCTCGTATTGCACCGACGCGGAAACGCTGAAACTAGATCGCGGCCAGAACTCCGCGCGTACGCTCGCATCGGTCAGCGTGCCGCCATTGGGGATAAAAGCCTGGCTCACTTTCTGATGCCTGTATCCGAACTGGAGTTTATTGCGTGGGCTAAACCAATACGTTGTCCAGGCCTGCGCCCCCTGCCCCTGGCGTCCCATCCAGCTACCCATCAAATGACCCGCATTCTGAAAGCCAGTGATCCAGGTTGCATCCCAATAAAAAGCGCCGTGGGCAACGTCGCCACCGCTGTAAGGAGGATCGGTATAACCTCCCTCGACGCGGAAATCAAGCTTTGAGACCCTGGGCAATCTGGGAACGTAGATTCCCGCTAGCCACGAGGCCACATCGGGACCAAAGATCGGAGAGATTTCGTCGTGCTCGGCAAGACCCTCGGCATAGAATGTCGCTCCATTCCGCATCCCTGGAATCCGGTAACTGAAATCCAGCCCAGATCGGCGTGATCCTGGTTTGTTCGCCAGACCGGGATTTGTGTTGCTGGCCGAGAACACACTTCTTAGAAACGTATGCACGGTCAACGGATAGCCGGGTCCTCCGTAGTCAGTAGTCCGCGAAAGTCCAATCTCGAGATTGGATGTTGGTTTGAAACTGATCCGCTCGCCATGATCGATGGGTTGCGGATTCAGTGATTGACCGTAGCCTCCTGCTAATCCCGAAGGAGTAAGCACGAACTCGTATCCGGAGTATTGCCCGATGAACGCCTCGACTCGCATCGGTCCGAGAAGCCCCAGGAAACTCGGAAGCGTAAAAGGAGTGACGCGGTTGACACGAAACATCCGCAATGGCGCTGCGTTGTCGCTAAACATCATGGGGCCGCCCTGCGACGGTCCCCACCACAAGCTCTGATTTCCGTAAGAGAGCTGCCAGTCGGAAAGGGTCATGGCTACGTAAGTATCCAGGAAGCGGCCTTGATTAAAAGCAGGGGTTGGGGTTCCCGGTGGAACCGGCGCCACTGGAACAAAAGTAGGAACGAGTGGGCCGAAATCAGCTTGGGATATTGCGTCGCGAGCAGTCAGCGGCAACGCCGGGGCCGACGGTGAATGCTGAAATTCGCCCCTTGCATAAACCGTGAAAGGACCATCCGCGGCCCATCCCGACAATCCCGAAACGTCGTTAAAGCCTTGCTCCTCGGGCCGACCAAAGTCGTTAATAATTGTCTGTCCGAAGTGGTCGCCGTCCGTTAGCGGTTTGCCGGCGGTTTCTGTGCCTCGGGTATAGGCAGATTCCAGGCGAAACTCGGCGTTATTCCCTCCGCCCAGCAAGTTCACTTCAGCGACAAATTCATTGTTTAGGGTCTCAAAAAGGTGCGTCGCTTCACTCTCTCGTGCATCATCCACCGAAATGCGGTCAGTAGCCTCTTCCACCTGCCGCGCACATTCCATGCGGGTCCATGGACGCATATCCGCAAATCCGCTGTGAATGTAGCCGAGCGCGGTCAGACGATCCAGCGCGGGATAAATCCAGCTATCTAGCGGCACATAAGGCGACCCCATATTCTTCGCCTGCCAGTGCGACGGCCGGTCGGGCCGAAGCGCAGGGATTTCCCAACCTCCACCTCGCAATTCCTGACTGTGATGCTGGCGGTACACATACTCGCTGGTTAGATAGCCGATGGCCGCGCCCACAAAAACGTCTGAGGGAAAATGCTCCTTCGCTGTGATTCGCGAAACACTAATCAGAGTCGCAGCCCCGTAGGCCAGAAATTTCACAAATGGGCTGGGATACTCGTGCGCAATGGTTCCCGCAATCGACCAGGAAACGGCGGAATGTTCCGAGGGAAATGAAGTGCCTCCACTGCGAAACGGGCCGGTTCCATTGCCCTGATAAGGACGTTGCCGTCCCGTGGCGTATTTCAAAGCTTCCACCACCATCAGGCTGTCGATAGCGGATTCTCCACTCAAGAAGCCACTTTCACGCTCGTGCTCATTTTGAGTGGTCAGTCCTAGAAGGTAGAGGGCTCCTGCGCCGCCAACCATCGAGTATGCGCCGTAATCGGAAATATGTTTATAGCGCAGTAGGGTGTTGGGGTCATTCGAAAGATGCCGGCTGAAGTCGCTATCGGTGGTAAACAGCGCCGCGGCGAATCCGCCTGTGGGAACCAGCCAGGTCGCGTCCGACAGCTTCAGCCTTCTTGGGCTTGTCCACATGCCGATTTGGTCGTGCAGCAACTGCCACGGCAAGGTCCGAACCTTGTTTTCGGGATGGTCGGCAGGCTGAGGGTTATCCGGAGCATCATCGGCACCGGCAGTCTTGTTCTGATTCTCTGTCTGTGCTGCGGGAGCTGACGAGCCGGTATCGGGCGCAGGCGACGCCAAGGGGGCTGACTGCCCGAATGCAACTGCCGTACTCGCCAGCAAACACATCATTCTCACCGACCTAATCACGAACCATCGAATCACGTACGAGTCCTTAATAATATGTCGCAATCAGAATCGCGCTGGTAGCGAGTGAACTTAGGACCGTCGCATTCTGGAGCAGAGTCTTCCAAATAGGCGGACCGCCGAGCGCTTTCTCGGGAGCGACTACCATGTCGCCCGGCTGCAAGGCCACGCCTAACGTGTCGCCGGTGAGCCACAGCGAACTGTGGCTGCCGATCACGGTTCCATCGGCTCGAACCACAAAGATGCCCTTTCGGTAGGCCATATTGGTGGTGCCGCCCGCCTGCGTGATATACCATCTCGCGCTCTTGCCCGGACGATAGGCGACAGCCGTGGGACCGTAGACTTGTCCCTGCACCAGCACATAGCTTGGGCGTTTTGGAACGATCAAGACATCCCCGGCTCTGACCGTGATATCGCGAGAGGTATTCGCCCAGCTGTGAATATTCGACGAAACTTGAATGGTGACGCGACCCGTCGGCGGAGCGCTTATCAGGTTGTCGATCGTGGTCTGCCATTGGGTCAGAGCGGATTCCGCTGAAAGTTTCTGATCCGGATCGCTCGTGCTCGTCGCCGTCAGCTTAAGAGTGGCCTGCTGGTCGCGCACTCGTTGTATCAATTCGGAATACGATCTCTCCTCAAGCCTCTGAACTTCCGGACGCATCAGAAGAGCTCCATAGGGGTAAGCCGCGGGTCCGAAACCTCCCGCGCGCGTCAGCACGGAGCTCAACCTCTCGCCCGGGCGAATCCCATAGCTTCCGGGATGCACCACTTCCCCGCGAACGGTCATGGATGCGCCCAAGTCCTGCCAATTCGCCACTTGCCGAATTGTGAGCACGTCGCCATTGTTCAACGTAGGATCGCTCGACGAAGCGCTGTTCGACGGGGCAGTAGTCATCGCAGCATTGTTCAACAGCCCGTTGGTCGCCGAGTCTCCCGCAGCCAACGCACTCGGAAGAGAAATCCGCTCCTGCTCGCCCGTCACCTGCTTTTCCTCTTTCCAAACGAAATGAGTGAGGTCAGCGGTCTTGAGGTCGGCACTCTGCTTCAGTCCGCCCGCGGCGCGAATCAGGTCGGACACTCTCATATCAGCGGTTAGCGGATACCGTCCGGGCCGGACTACTTCCCCTTTGATGGTGACCGCGGACAAATCGGCGGCTGCAGCGTTTTTGTGAATCAGAACGCGATCCCGCGAAGACAGCATGATGTTATCCGCCGGATTCCCCTCGAGCGCGCTACTCAACTTCACATTCAAAATCTTCAGCGTGCTATCCGGCATGTAGCGGAAAACTTGGGCGTCCGAGGTTTGCGCGTCGGGGAGCAGTCCACCCGCGAGATGTATAGCATCGCTAAGATGAATATCTCCCGAAGTCCTGTAATTCCCAGGGGAGCGCACGTCACCCAGCACCGAAACATGGGGAGGACTTTCAAAGTCATATCGCCCGAAGATCTGCACCGTGTCCAGTGAATCGAGCAATGGAGAGTTCTTAGGATCTGCTAGCGCCTCGGCAACGCTGAAGCTCTGAACCGTCGGACGATAATCTGGCAGACTTAACCGGATGATCTCGCCATATTGCGACGCCGGCTCCGGGAGAAGATCTTTGTAGGAACCGATCAGGTCGGTGACTCGCATGCCATCGTGGAAGGAATATTTTCCCGGCCGGATGACGTGCCCTTCCAAGTACACTGCGTCCTGGTTGAAGGGAGCAATGGGGAAGATTCGGACCTTGTCCCCATCCTGAATCTTGAAGGATTCCAGCTGCTTGGCGACCTGGTCAGCGCTGTCATCCTGCGGAATATCCAGACTCAACATGGTCTGTTTCTGATGGGCAACTACGCGCTGCACCTCGACGTGACCCAGGGTCGCGGTCGGCAGCAGTCCGCCGGCTAAGGCGAACGCATCCGCCAGGCTCTTTTCGTCTTTCAGTTCGTAAATCGCAGGACGTCGAACCATGCCTTCGACGGTAACTTCCGGACCGAGCGGCGGAGCGATTACCGTATCGCCATTCTCCAGCCGCTGGATGTTGCCTTTCACTCCATGCAGGAGTAAATCGTAAACGTCCACGTCCTGGACGAGTTGGTCTCCGCGATACTGCCTGAGGATGCGTAATGATCCGCGGCCCGTTGGACCTCCGGCTGCGAACAAGGCGTTCAGCGGCGTAGAAAGCGAGCCCACATCGTAAGCGCCCGGTTTCAGGACATCCCCCACGACATATACACGAATGGTCCGCAGCCTCGATAGAGACACATCGGCGGAAACATCTTTAAACTGGGTGCGCAAAGTCTTCTGGACCAATTCTTGCACCTCAGCTAGCGACTTCCCTGCCACCGGTACTGGTCCCACCTCGGGCAAGCTGAGCCGACCTTCGCGATCGACTACGCCAGGGAAACGTCGCGCCACCCCTCCCCATAGATTCACCGATACGGTGTCGCCTGGCCCCAGCACGTAGTCCGGTCCAACCGGAAGATCCATGGGGAGGCTTTGCAGGTCGCGCGTACCATTCTCAAAGACCTGCATGCCGAAACGCTCCACGGCGGGCGGCCGCGCCGACGCCTGCAGGTACATGTCATATAACGATGGAATCTGTTGGTAGGGATTGGGTTGTCGCACCAGCCGTTGATTGGGAACAGTAGACTCCCGCGCGCGCCGCATGTTCTCGCGCACGATAGCGTTATTGTTGCGTAGATCGTAGGGGCTGGCTCCCACTCCTACGCCATAAGAGCCACTGCTATAAGTGCCGCTGCCATACAAGCCGTTGCCATACGAGCGATCCGAATAGGAACGCGAGCCGTACCTCTCGCCGCTGGGGTACGTGCTGCCATACATCTGGCTAAAAGCTTCGCCGGGGAAATCAGAACTCAAAGACAAATCTGCGAATTCGTCTCCGCCCATTCCCTGATCTTGCATGTCCATTCCGCCGGACGAGCCACGTCTCGGACCGTATCCGCCTTGTCCTTCTTCGGAATCCTGGCCGTAAGGAGAGGCAGCGCCGGCCGCGCTTCCACCCTGCGACTGCTGGGCGGATAACGAATCTCCTCCGCTCGTTCTAAGCAGATCGGTCACATCATTGCCCGGTGCAGGGCGCTGCTGAGGTGCGTTGTAGGGCGCGTTATACGGTACGGAGGGAGGCGCCGTCATCGGAGTTTCCATCCCCGGCACCTGCTGCGACGGGTACTGGTCTATACCCGGCTGCTGCGGCGGCAGTTGCGGAATGTAGGGCGTCGTCGCGTTTTGCGCCGCACAATTAGCGTTGCGCGGATCGCAACCCTGTGTCTGCTGCAACTCTCTTTCTTGCTCCTGGCGCAGCTTTTGCCGATCCGCTTCTTCTTCTTCCGTAATCCACTTCGCGCGCTCCTGCATAACAAGGTCTTGCTGCTTTGCCAGCGGCGAGTCGGGATTGATCGTTGGCAACAGGTATCCATATTTCTGCACCAGTGCGGTCACCACCGAGCGGAAAGTAACGTCGATCTCCAGACGATCGAAAATTGCTTCTTCGGCCAAGTCAGCCTCGGCGATGATTTGGCCATGCTCCGTCGCATCTTTTGCGATCCAGCGCTTTATCTCAACCATCAGGCCGGGATCGCGATGCAGGATCATGGCCAACTGCGCGGTCGAAGCCGCCACATGCGCCATATTTTGGCGTGCGAGTTCCGACGAGGAGACAGGCGTCTGTTGCTTCGCTTGGCCGACCATGGTGACACAACAGAAAACCAGCAAGGCCCACGAGCCTAAAATGGTGCTCAGCGCTGACCGACGAGCGGTTACCCCAGCAAAACTCAGAGTATTCATCGATTGTCGACTACCACTTTCGTAAGTGTGCGCCCTCACCGGAACATTACATTCTTTCTTGATTGAAAAACGGCTTCCCCTGAAACACTTCGAGCACCACTGCATTCCGAGCATAACCCTTCTAGCCCGGAAAAGTCTCTCTCCGGACCTTATCAATCAACTGGTTTCCAGGATTCTTAAACTGGTTTCCAGGCAACATTCCCGCGCCGCACCCTAGGTGAGGGGGGAACCTCAGTCCTGTGGCGACCGGTGTTTATTGCGCTTCGAGAAATTATAAGCGGCATTTCCGGTTTTTCCAACACATCATCGTCGTAGTCACACATCTTAAAGCCTATAAACGGGCTCTTTCGGTCCCTAGTCCACCAGCCAGACCAACCCTGAAGATCAATTTCTAATCGATGATGTATACGTCGTAGCTTTCGTCGGTCGAAGCCGGCGCGAAACGCTCGATGAGCCTCGTCGAAGCTTGGAAGGTGCGTACTTCCGCGGGCGTTGTGATGAACTCCCAACCGAAGACCTCTGTATAGACCTGTCGCGGTAGGGAAGGGTCGAGCCTCACCGTTAGCAGGATCAGGACCGGTTTGCCCGTCTGCAAGCGAAGACTACGAGCACTCGTCAGGACATCATCAAGGCTAAGTTGCAGCCGACCCTTTCGCGTGAAGTGGACGACATTCCCGAACCGTTGCTCGCGTATCAGGTAGGCTCGGTTGGAGATATAGTAGGGCAGCGCTTCCACAAGATAGTCAGGTTCCGCGATGATGATCGCCTGTTGAAGATCGGAGCGTTTCGCGACAAGGGCGCCCAAGTCACGGCTGCGACTCATAGGCGGCCCGTTGCGCACAGCGTTGGCGACCTCGCGGATGCTCGCTGACACTTGTAGCAGGACCAGCAGCACAAACAGCATCGAGCCTAACTTTGAGAGTGGGCGAATGAGTGGCTTTGGACGAGCCGGAAGAGCTGGCTCCCTCGGTATGCTCGTAGAAGCCGCGAGCCAATACATGCTGATCAGGAAAACGAGCCATAAGGCTTCGTGACGATACCCGGCCGGATAGACGAGAACGAAGAACAGAGAAAATCCTACCAGCGTCAACGACGCAGCTAGGAAGGCACCGATCCGTCGAATTAATCCCAGCGTGCTCCCGAACATGATCAGGGACAAAAACAATTGCAGCAAAACGATATAAGGTTGCTTGCCGTGAAACAGTTTTGCCATCAACAAATTTTGCACACCAGGAAGCATCAGGTCCCGGAATTGGGTGGCCGGCAGAAAAATAGCTTTGAACAGCAGCTTGAACGTTATGCCCTCCGGCCTATTGATCATCGCCGCGTCATTGAAAGGGGGATATATTGTCAGGAAGCAGATTGCGATGCCAAAACCCGCGATTGCGGCATTGAGCAGAAAAGTCCGGAGAGCCCGCGGTCGCTGGACACCATCAGCGGTGGTGACTATATCCACCAGCCAGAAAAGTAAGAGCGCACCGACGAAGAGCACGGAGGGTGCATTGCAATTGGCCAGCAGAAACAGGACCAATCCCAACATGAAACCGCGATTCCAATACCGCTCGTAGATCGCGGGAAACAGGAACAGTAACAGCATGCTGATCCCGTAGTTGCGAGCCACGACGGAATACTCGAACATTGTGACGCGCCCACCAAGAAACAGCGCAATGAGTGGCCAACTGAAAGGTGCCCGCAGCACAAAAAGCAGGACAGCGGCGCATGCGACGCTGATCGAGACCAACTGAAGGACCCCCGGTCCTGCCACTAGAGCATGAGCGCCACGCAGGAGAAGGTACCAGACAGCGGGATGGCCCTCCCCATGAATACCCGCGAGCATCGTGAAAACATTTTGGCCTTGCAGGGCCAGCGAAAGCGCCCGCATCTCGTCTCGCCAAACTGCATGATGCCAGGTGAGGAAGAGGACTATGCCAAGCCATGCCGCGAACATCACTAGAGCTAGTAACTGGAATTGTCTTTTTGACTTCGATAGCGGCGCCGAATAGATTCTCATTGCACAGGGACCCAGTTCAGAATGGCAGCTATACTGCGAACGTGGGAAACCGAAATCGACTCACAGTACTGCTGTTTTCTGCGGTACTTCTCCCTGCCATTATTGCCTATGTGGTGCTGTACAGGGAGGCTGTCTCGGTGCCATATCAGGACGACTACAACGCGATCTTAGCTTTCGCAACCCGTTATGTCCAATTGCCGACCATGAAGGCAAAGGTTCTGGATGTGGCGACAACTCAGACCAACGACTACAAGCTCGCCTTTCCACATTTCATCATTGCCATGGAAATGGAGCTGACAGGCCATTTGAATTTCGAATTCCTGGTTACATTTGGCGATCTCTTGCTCCTGCCGATTGCGTATCTTCTCTGGCGGACTTACCAAACCGATGTGGGCAATCTGAATCAGCGGCTCATCCAATTCATACCTATCAGCTTCCTTTTTTTTTCGCTGACTTATTGGGAGAGTCTCGACTGGGCAATAGCAGGACTACAAAACATATCTGTGATTTTTTTTGGTTTTCTTGCCATTTATCTTTTGATTCCCAAAGCAACGGTGTCACGGCCGCCATTTTTATTCCTGGGCTGTCTTTCGGCGATGCTAGCGGCCTTTTCTTCTGCGAATGGCTTTTTGCTGGCTCCCGTGGGTCTTATGATCCTTCTTCGCCGGCGTGCCATGGCTGCTTCTTTGGCCTGGTGCGCCAGCTTCGCGCTACCCGTTGCTGCCTACCTTTACCACTACACTCCATACCATATTTCGGTTAACAGGTTGCACACCGCTTCCTACATTTCGAAGGTGTTTTATCTCTTTGCGTTTTTGGGTTGCGCGATTCCATTCCGTTGGCCAGCCGCTCTACTCGGCATTGTGATCGCGGCCATCATTTTGCTTGCCGCCTGCTCTCGCTTCGATCGTACCAACCCCGTTGCTTTCTACTTCACTGTTTGGATTTTGGGAACGGCATTCTTGGCTGCGTGGCTGCGGGGAGAGATCCCATCACGGTATAGTATTTACTCCATTTTGTTACTGGTCTTCTGTTACTCGTTTCTTGCGCAATACTTACGTGGGCGCTCAATCGTCTTGAATCACAAGCGTTTCTACGCAACCTCCCTTGTGTTGGCTATTGCTTTTTGTTTTTTGAGCGACCTTAGAGCATACAAACATCTTTTAGAGCGGCGGGAGATGGTTCTCTCCGGGATGGATCACTACCGTGAGAGCCCCGAATTCAACTCACCCAACATCGATCCAGAGATGGCCCGATATGACTCAACAGAAGCAGCTTTCGAAAGGGTTACGCTCAATAAAGCTATCCAACAGCATATTTACACCCTGCCTCCGACGCGCTGACTCGGTAATCAGGGAGAGCCAGCGGCGAGTCCCTGCGTTTGTGTAGTTCACGAGGTACTGCTGCGGAGGAATCTCGGGAATCGCGCGGTAGGGCATCAGCAGCGCCTGCCGATTTCGCCTTCCTTCGACACTCGCGTTGCGCTTGGTTCGCGATGCGCGGACCAGTAGATCTCTTGGGTTCTACCGAACGTGGAGCACTCAAAGTGCGCCCTGCTTGTAGTCTCCACGGCTCAAGTGCTTTTCCAGCCATAAGTAGAGGCAGATGAACAAGTAGCGGCTTCCCATCTCTTGGATTTTCAGCTTGGCTACACCGGTTCGGCGATTTCGCCACGTAATCGGTATGGCTATCCAAGAATAGCCGCGAATGATGGTCTTCAACGGAATTTCGACCGTAAGGTTGAAGTGGGCGGACAGCAACGGTTGGCAACCTTCGATGACTTTGCGACGATAAGCCTTGAAAGCATTCGTCGTGTCATTCAGCGAAATGCCGAACAACAGACGAATGAACAGGTTTGCCATGCGATTGATTCGCAGCTTTAGCCAGGGATAATCGATAACCCCGCCACCCTTCATGAAGCGGGAGCCGAATACCGCGTCCCAACCTTCATTGAGAGTATTCCAATAACGGACTACATCGCGTTAGTCATCCGACTCATCGGCCATCATGATGACTGCGGCATCGCCGGCCATGTTCTGCAGGCCGCAACTGATGGCGCGGCCAAAGCCGTGCGGCGGACCATTTCTAACCAATCGAGCTTCAGCTATGCGCTCACCGAGCGCCGTGACAATGGCAGCTGTCCGATCCGAGCTCCCATCGTCAACCACGATGATCTCGTGCGGAATGCTATGGATTCGCAACTCCAGGTGTAGATGCTCCAAGGTTGATTGGATACAACCCTCTTCATCTCGAGCCGGTATGACAATCGACAGAAGCTTAAGATCGGGCTCTGGCTGGGAACCACGGTTCATAGACCGCACCGGGTGAGCCAATCGGGATTGGCGACGGCATGGTCCGCGATCTCTTCGAGGATCTCTTCCAAAGTTATGCTGGGCTCCCAAGAAGTAGCAGTCAGGGCTCTGCTGGAATCCAGAATCAGCCAGGGAATATCGTAGGGGCGTTCGGATCCGTCGGCAATTGGCTGATGCGGGCCAAACCGCTGGTCGCACCATGTTGTCAATTGGGCCAAGGACATCGAGTTCGCTCTTCCGCCAGACACATTGAAGAGTTGGCCTGGACCGCTACTGCGCAACTGGAAATCGACCATCCGCGCCAAGTCGCGCGGGTGCAGGGCGTCTCGGACCTGAAGTCCTTGACCTCCGAACCCGAGATATCTCAGCGTGCGCCTGGTTGAGTGTGCGTGCAGCCAATAAGAAAAGATACCCTGTTCCGCAGTACCAAATTGCCCGCCTCCGGCGAGCACACCGCAGCGGTTGATCCACACGGGAACCTGAAAACCGGCGGCGTACTCCTCTGCCAGCCGCTCCGAAGCCAGTTTCGTGGCACCATAGAGAGAGATCGGAGCCTCGGTGCTAAAGGTTTCGTCAACCCCCGCGCTGCTAAGTCCAGGAGGCAGTGGCTGCTCCGGGTCGAGTGTGAAACCACAGGATTCGACTCGTAACGGCAATTGCGTCAAGGCCTGAATCGAGTACACGCGGCTCGTGCTTAAAAGTACGAGGCCGGAACCTGCCTTGCGGCAATATTCCAGCAGATTGATCGTGCCGAGTAGGTTATGTTCCAGCAACTGCCGCGTGCTTGTCTTGCCATCACGACCGGCTAAAACGCTCGGCTGCGCAGCCGCATCGATGACCCAATCGACGACGGGAAGAGCTTCCAAATCGCTCGCGAGACGAACGTCGCCATGATACAACTGGACGCCTTCGCGCTTCAGTGAACTTCGATTCGTCTCGCTTCCTGGTCGTGCCAGATTGTCAATTCCCGCGATCGAGATGCTTTCAGAAGACTCCATCAGATAACGTGCGAGATGACTGCCGGCGAAGCCGCAAACTCCTGAGATGAGCACCTTCATACTATTGCGCGTTCTCTAGTCGCGACGACCATGAAGCAACAATCTCCGCGATGGTCTGCTTCAGACTCTTCGTAATGCCCCATTCCGGATAGTGCGCTTTCATCTTGGTCAAATCACTGTAATAACAAATATGATCTCCCTTGCGGTTGGTCTCAACGTACGCCCACACTTGTTCACGCCCGGAAAACTCCGCCGTCAGAGCGAAGGCTTCTCGAATTGAGCAAGAATTCTCGAAACCGCCGCCCAGGTTGTAAACCTCGCCGCAACGGGGCTTCTGCGCAAACGCAAGCATAAACCTGGCCACGTCCTCAGAGTGAATGTTGTCGCGCACCTGTTTGCCTTTGTAACCAAAGACCTTGTATTCCTTGCCGATGAGATTACACCGGATCAGGTAACTCAGGAATCCATGCAACTCCACCCCCGAGTGGTTGGGCCCGGTAAGACACCCACCACGCAACGCACATGTGGGCATGCCGAAATAGCGCCCGTATTCCTGCACCATCACGTCTGCAGCTACCTTCGAAGCTCCAAAAACAGAGTGCAGAGATTGGTCTATCGAAAAACTCTCGGAGATGCCCAGGCGGTACTCGGGGCCGGCATAATCCCAGCGCGTCTCACTTTCCACAAGCGCCAGTTTGTTAGGCCCGTCGCCGTAAACCTTATTCGTTGACATGTGAATGAAGGGTGACTCCGGCGCCCAGCGGCGCGCGGCTTCCAGAAGGTTCAGCGTTCCGACCGCATTCGTATCGAAATCGTCGAAGACGATCTGAGCGGCACGGTCGTGCGATGGCTGTGCTGCGGTGTGCACGATCACTGCTGGCCTTGTGCTTTCTACCAAACGAAGAATGTTCTCGCGGTCTCGAATGTCAATGTCGTGATGCTGATAACCAGGGACTTCGCGCCGCAATCGCTGGAGCGACCACGAAGTATCTCCTTCTGGCCCGAAAAACACTGCCCGCTGATTGTTATCGACACCAAGCACCGAGTACCCGGACTGGTGAAAATGAACGCAAACCTCAGAACCTATCAGTCCACAAGACCCTGTCACCAAAGCGCGATTGTTTCCCATTTACACCTAGAGTGCCATATTCCGTTAAAACTTACGACGTTTCAACAATTGGTTGGTACACGACGGTGGAACGCCGCCTTATGCGACGTTGTATACAGAGAACGCGCTCTTCTATGCTTTTTAAAGAGATTGGCGAAGGTTGCGAATGAACCCCGCAAGCTCTTCCGCACACCAATATGCGTTTGGAAGAAGTGCTTCGGCGCGATGCGGGCAGTAGGATTTCACTGTCGCGCCCGTTCTACCGTATAGTGGATCGGTTTGCGTTTAGAGTCAGTCAACCCTCGCACGATGGCGTGATGCAAATCTCGGATCCTTACTTCATCGGCGTGGACGTCGGCGGCACCAAAGTGGCCGCGGGTTTAGTGAACTCCGTTGGCAAAATAACTTATCAGACTCGCACCCCGATGGTGGCAACGGACGCAATGGCAGGTCTCGCCGCCGTGATCTCCGCAATTGACTCAGTGCGCGCCAGCGCCAATCTTGATTCCAAACCACACTCTCCAATCTCCGGCATTGGGATTTGCGCTCCCGGTCCACTGAATCCGCATACCGGAGTTGTTGTTAATCCTCCAAATCTTCCTGGCTGGCGCAATTTCCCACTGGCGTCTGAGATAGCGAAGGCCTATGGTCTGGGGGTTCGCGTCGACAATGACGGCAACGCAGCGGCGTTGGCGGAAGCTTTGTGGGGCGCGGGCCGGGGCTACAAGAATGTCTTCTGTGCCACCATCGGCACGGGCATTGGAACCGGTATTGTTTTCGATGGCCGTATTTACCACGGCCGCACCGGCGCGGCCGCCGAGGGGGGCCACAATACGATTGACTATCGCGGTCCGCGCTGCGGATGCGGCAAGCTGGGTTGCATCGAAGCGTTGGCCTCTGGTCCTGCCATTGCGCGCCGCGCCTCGGAAAAAATTGCGTCGGGACACCAATCACTAATCCTGGATTACGCCCAAGGCGACGTTCGTCACATCACTAGTGAGATGGTGGGCCGGGCTTATCTGGCGGGCGACCCATTTGCCAAAGAACTCTTGCTGGAAACCGCGGAGTTTCTCGCGGTCTGGCTGGGCAACATCATCGACCTGCTGGAGCCCGATGTCATGATCATCGGCGGCGGAGCAGCCACGATGTTGCAACCGTTCTTCGAGGAAATCCGCAAGCGGCTGCCCACCTGGTGCGTCAATTCGCGGTGTCTGGAAATCCCACTCGTCACCGCGCACTATGGTGCGGATGCCGGCATCGCAGGAGGCGCCGCACTCTGCCGGGCAGAGACCGATCTGGATGACGTTTGATTTCCGTCTGCATATTGAAGTTGAATAAGGACCTCTGCCTTTGCCCGTCCGTGGCTACTCTGCTATAAACCGGGCAGCCAGGAAATCCTGCGTAGAAAGTAGCGCCGTGAATAGCCCCGGTCCATATCCATTTCATTCGTCGTCTCTGCTCGACGCCTTCGGCGATCAAGAAGAAATCTTCGCAGCACCATTTTCTATTCTGGAAGAAGCCATCGCCCAGCGCGCCTTCCCTGCCGCCTCGATCGCCGTCACGCATAAAGGCCGTCTCGTCGCACTCAAAACCTTGGGCCGTTTTACCTATGAACCTGTGACACCTCCACCTACCCCAGCTACGCTCTTCGATCTGGCTTCCCTTACTAAAACAGTCGCTACTACCTCGATGGCCATGCTTCTCTACGAGCACGGACTGCTCGATCTCGACGCCCCCGTCGCTGCCATCGTCCCCGAATTTATTTCCGATGCCGAAAAAGATCCGCGCCGCAACGATGTAAGCCTTCGCATGCTGTTGGCCCATTCGTCGGGCTTGCCCGCGTATGAAAAATTATTTTTGAAAGTCAAAACCCGCGACGAACTCCTCCACGCTGCCTTCACCATGCCGCTCGCCGCAGGTCCCGGCACTCGCGCCGAATATAGCGACATCGGATTCATCATCCTCGGCATCGCCCTGGAACGCCTGGCGGGCGAATCCCTCGACCGCTTCTGCCAGCGTGAAATCTTCGGCCCGCTCGGGATGAGCAACACAACTTTCAATCCTCCGATAGAAAACCGGAAACAGATTCCTCCTACCGCAGACGATCGCACTTTCCGCCGAAGAATTATCCGGGGTGAAGTGCAAGACGAAAACGCCAGCGTCCTTGGCGGTGTAGCCCCTCACGCCGGACTCTTCTCCACTGCCCGCGATCTCGTGCAATTTGCTCACGCCATGCTCAATCCCGGACGCCCACTCTTCCGTTCCGAAACCATCGCTGTGTTCACCCGTCGCGAATCGGCGCCCCAAGGGACAACGCGTGGCCTGGGCTGGGACACTCCCTCCGCCTCATCGCAATCGGGAAAATACTTCTCCGCGAACTCCTATGGTCACCTTGGATATACAGGGACTTCCCTGTGGATCGATCCCGAGCGCCACATCTCAATCACGCTGCTTACCAACCGCACCTGGCCCGACTGCTCGAATCACGCCATCAAACAAATTCGTCCGCGCTTCCACGATGCAGTGGTCGAAGCGCTCAACGCGGGCTAAAGGAACAGAAATCAAGCACTCGCCGGACTCCGGCCATTTGTCGGCGCTCATTTTCCGGCGCTCTCTGCGATTGAAGCTCCAACTGTAGACGAGAAGTCCGGTTAGAATGAACGATCCGTTCCAATCTCGAAAGGCTTCCAACTTGAAACGCAAAGCATCAACGTTGCGTCGTCTCCGCACCGAACAGTCGAATGACGCTGCTCATGACCTCGACCAAAAATCTTCCCTTGACATCGCCCGCGTGATCAACGCCGAAGACGCCACCGTGGCCCACGCTGTAACCCAGGCCCTGCCTCAAATCGCGGGCGCCATCGATCTAGTCGCCGCTGCCCTGCGCCACGGCGGACGCCTCATCTACATCGGCGCCGGAACCAGCGGCCGCATCGCCGCACTCGACGCCGTAGAGTGTCCGCCCACTTTTAATACCGATCCCCGGACGGTTCAGTTCATCATCGCCGGAGGAGCTAAGGCTCTCGGCTCAGCTTCAGAGATCAGCGAGGACGATTCCCGAGCCGGTCGTGAGGAAATGTCTCGCCGCAAGCCCACGAAAAAAGATGTGGTCCTTGGGATCGCGTCCAGCGGCCGCACTCCGTTCACTGTCGCCGCTCTCGCCGAAGCTCGCCGTCGCGGCGCACGCACTATCGCCTTAACGTGCAATCCGAATTCGCCGCTCGAACGCGAGGCTCACCTCGCCATCGTGACCCAGGTTGGTCCCGAAGTTCTCGCCGGGTCATCGCGCATGAAGGCAGGCACAGCTCACAAGATGGTGCTTAATCTGATATCAACCGCGGCAATGACGCGCTTGGGCTATGTCTACGGCAACCTCATGGTCAACGTCGCGCCGAAAAATGAAAAACTGATACAGCGTGCCATCGCAATTCTGGAACGCGCTACCGGCGCTGACCACGAATCGGCCCGCCGCACTTTGGCAGCCTCAGGTAATCGCACTCCCGTGGCGCTCGTGATGCTGGCTGCTGAAGTAAGCCGCGCCCAAGCCGCAGCTGCCCTCAAGAAGGCCAACGGCCACGTCCGCCAGGCTATCGCGAATGCAAAAGCTACCTAGGATGTGTGGCGCGGGCACTCCGGCCCGCGAACTACAGACGGAAAATTAACTCATGTGGTGACACCCGTCCCCGCTGTCGAGTCAAGTGCAGCATGAAGGCTACCTGCCGAAACCCGCGTCCTGCGTCCCTTACGAGGAAAGTGAGATGGCTAAGGACGGCGCCTTTGTGGTATACTAATTTCTCTGGGGCCATAGTTCAGTCAGGGAGAACGGGGGATATTAAGTAAGGCGGCCCAGTTTTTCAATCCCCGCGTCGTGGGTTCAAATCCCACTGGCTCCACCATTTTAAGAGGCCGCCTCACCGAACCCGCCGCACGGCGGGTTTTGGTTTTGTAGTCGAAAATTTCAAACTGAGGCACTACCGAGGACGGCATATCCTAGCGTCCTCGTCGGAAATAACTTACACTGCCCCTCAAAACGGAACCAATGGACTTAAAATGACACCCAACAGACTTAAGGCCTATCTCACTTTCAGATCTCAGTCCCAGGCACTAATTCGATTCGCTGTCCTAGTTTCCTATTCCGTTCCCGCTCTTCGGGATGAAATAGCGGCTGCGGCGGCAAGTTCGAAGCCTTGGTCGCGCAAGGTCGACTTCTTTCATAAGAGCGACCAAAGCACACCAGCAGACCTTCTGCAAACAGAGACAACCTACGAGCAACTCCTTGCCACGTATCTGCTGATTGCGCAATTTAGTTTTTTCGAGGCATGCATCTCCGACTCGATAAAGGAGCTGATCGATTTCCATGGAGGGGAAAAGGACTTCGTCGAAAGAGCGGCTCGGAAAACCAAACGGTTCATGGCTCCAATCGACCAAAAGCTAGCGAAAGACAAACGCAAACTACAGACTACGGAAAAACCGAACGCCAGTAATGCGTATTGGACATCCGCCAGAGCCCTTGCGGAAAAGGGATTCCGCTTTCCGGGAGAACTCTTCTCTTCATACGGCCTGAAGACCCTGATCATGAAGCAAAGGAAGCTAAAGGCACATGAGATCCCATCCATTCTGGTTGACGCTTTACAGTTGGACTTGTCGCTGGACGAAATCCAACGGCTCGAGGAAATTCGGGAGATTAGGAATCATATCGCTCATGGAAACCCGCCTCAACTTACGATGCGGGATGTTGTCGGAATGAATAAGTTTCTCCGCGAAATTGCGGTCAAGTTGGCGGATCACCTGTCGGAACACTACCTCTTAATCGAGAAATACGCGCCGTGATGAAAGCCCTCCCGCATCACCGCACCGTAACCTTCACCTTGGCCGTCGACCGTCCATAGGCATTCGTCCCATACAGAGTGTAAGTAGTCGTCGCGGTCGGGGCAACGACAACAGAAGCGCCCCGGACTGCTCCCACTCGCGGAGACACCACGAAGTAGGAAGCTCCTGTAACATTCCAGCTCAACGTCACTGGCTGTCCCGCAGAGATGGTCGTGGGATTTGCCGTGAAACTGGCGATTTCCGGCGAGGGCCCTGTCGGCACGTTGTTCGGCGTGTACAGCGGACTGATCTGCAGCACTTCAAAGGCTGAGGCCGGAACTTGTTTCAGCGTTCCGAGATCGTCGTTATTCCAGCGGTTGTCCGGATCGCCGCTGATGAACATCGAACTGCCGTTGTCCGCCATGATCATCCCGTATTTCTTCAACGCCGCCAGCACCACTTGCGCCTGCTTTGGAAACGACGAAATGTCATACGATGCCTTCAGACGCATGCGCATTCCCATTGGAGCCGCATAAGCATTCGTCGAGTTTCCGGCCCAGTGCGAAGCTGGCGGAGTGAATGCCGTTGCGCTGTTCTGCAAGGTGAAGCGCAGCGCGTGCTGGATCTCGCCGCCGGCCACCTCTTGGTAGCGGGCCAGTCCCGCAAACACCGAGAGCCCGGCTGCGTCGGCCGAAGTCCACGTGTATGGTCGCTGCTCGTTATTCAGCAAGTCCCACACTGCGCCTGATGCGGCGTCCCAGGTTCCTTTCTTCTGCAGATAAGAGCTGTACAACTCATACAGCCAGCAGTTAGCGCGATCGATCACTAACACATGCCGGTCGCCACTGCCCGGCGCCGGATAGCCTTCGATCGGGGCATCCTTCGGAACCGGCATGGGCCCGGGATCGCTCTCCGAACCGTAAGCAGTGTAGTCGATGAACACAAAGGGCGAGCCGCTCACCACAATGTAAGGAATGCCGATGCTCTGACCTGCGTACAGTCCCGAACCGAAATCGGGATGCAATGGCGTAGAAGCGCCAATGTAATTAATGATGGAACTCGAATTGGGGTCTACGGGAGCGCTGGAGACGTCCTGATTCCACGCGTTGTTCGCCGGAAAAGGAAGAAATCCGTTGAGGCCTGCGCCCTGACCCAGACTGATGCCATTGCACGACTGGCCCTGTGCGGAAAAAAGTAGGAAAAGCAAAACGCAAGAAGAGCAAGCCGATACTGTATACGTTTCACGGGAACACCTCAGGGAGAAATGCGTTGAGGTCAGACTATCGATGATTGGTATACCGGTCGAGGTGCCGTTGGTACAGACCGGCAAACGATCTTGGACCGATTAGTCGCGCCTTTGGCAAGTGCTTTCTCGACCTGCGACGGGTTCCCGACTTTCGACGCAAGACTAGCCGCGCTGCTGTGCACTCTTCCGTTCGCTCTGCTATGATCCTCAACCGGAACCTGACCGTTGCACGTATTTCCTTGACTCACGAAGATACGATCCAGGAGATACGATCCAGGAGATACCTTGATGCCACCTCTCCCGCAATCTCAATCACGCCGGATTCAAGTCCTGCTTGCCGCGCTCGTCTTGACTCTGACCACAAGCGCACTGTTCGGACCTTCGGCGCTGACCGCACAATCCGGGCCGCCAGTGGCTGAGCGCCACGACGTGACCGAAACCTTCTTTGGTCAAGTCGTCGTCGATCCCTACCGCTCGCTCGAAGACTGGCACGACGCGAAAGTCGCGCAGTGGCTGAAGGGACAGGATGACTACACCCGTGCCGCGCTGAGCAATATTCCCGGGCGAGAGAAATTTCTGGCGCGCGTAAAGTCTCTCGACACCGCCAGCACCCGCGTTCGCGATGCGCAGGTCTGGGGCGGAAAAACCTTTTACCTCAAGGCCGATAGGGGAGCCGACAACGTCAAGCTTTATGTCATCGATCACGACGGCGCGACGGAGCGTTTGCTCCTTGATCCTGAGTTGCTGACGAAAGATGGCGTCCACTCCTCCATCGATTATTTCCAGCCCTCGCTCGATGGCACGCTGGTCGCCTATGGAATCTCTCCCGGGGGCTCTGAAAATAGCGTGATTCACATCCTCGAAACTGCGACGGGAAAGCAACTCCCCGATTCCATCGACCGTTGCCGTTTCGGTTCCATCGCGTGGCTGCCGCGCAACACAGCCTTCCTCTATAACCGCCTGCAGAAGATGACTCCCGAAATGCCTCGTACCGCCTTCGAGCAGCGCAGCCGCGTCTACCTGCACAAACTAGGAGACGATCCTGAGCAGGATCGCTTTATCTTCGGCTATGGGTATTCGCCCGATCTGAAAATCGAAGACAACGACTTAAGCTTCGTCAACTACTCGCCCACGTCACCCTATTTAATTGGCGTGGTGGCTCACGGAACCCAGAACGAAGCCACGGCCTACTACATTCCCTTCGGTGCGCTCATGACGTCACCGATCGAGTGGAAGAAGCTCTTCGATGTCGATGACGCGGTGGTGCGCATGGATGTTCATAACGACGATCTGTACCTGGTCACGCACAAAAATAAGCCGCGCTACGAAGTCACTCGCACCAGCCTCAGAAATCCCGATGTCGCGCACGCCACCGTCGTCGTCCCTGCAAGTGAAGTCGTCATACAGGAAGCCGACGTTGCCAGTGACGGCCTCTACATCCGCGATCTCGATGGCGGCATCGGCCGCATGCGACGCCTTTCTTTCGACGGCCACATCGAACCAATCGCCACAGGCGCCGGACAATCCGTACAGGCCATCGCTGTAACGCCGACCGAACCGGGAGCCCTCGTTCACGTCGTCTCCTGGACTACCGCTCCGCGCTGGCTGAAGTACGATCCGAAAACTAAGACCGCGGTGGATACCAAAATTCAACCGCCCTTGCCCATCGATACTTCGGCTTACGAGTCAGTCGAGGTCAAAGCGAAGAGCGATGACGGCACGATGATTCCGCTTTCCATCATCCGCGCCAAGAACATTAAGCTTGATGGCAGCCACCCCACGCACCTGGTCGGCTACGGCGCTTATGGCATTTCTTATGACGTTTTCTTCGATCCAGTGTGGCTGGCATGGCTCGAGCGCGGCGGCGTGATCGCCTTCGCCCACGTGCGCGGCGGCGGAGAATACGGAGAAGAGTGGTATCGTGCCGGTTACAAGCTCACCAAACAGCACACCATCGACGATTTCATCGCCAGCGCTCGCTACCTCATCGCCAACAAATACACCAGCCCGCAGCGCCTCTCGGGAGAAGGCACCAGCGCCGGTGGCATATTGATCGGCGGCGCCATTACGCAACGTCCCGATCTGTTTGCAGGAGCATTAATCCGCGTCGGCTGCTCCAATGCCACGCGAATGGAATTCACTCCCAACGGCCCGCCAAACATCGCCGAGTTCGGTACCGTCGCCGATCCCGATGGCTTCAAAGGTCTCTTTGCCATGGACGCGTATCAGCATGTAAAAGATGGGACGCCTTATCCCGGTGTTCTGCTGACGGCCGGCATCAACGATCCTCGCGTCGATCCCTCGCAGCCCGCCAAGATGACGGCCCGGCTGCAGGCCGCGACTTCGAGTGGGAAGCCGGTGCTGTTGCGCGTCGACTACGACGCAGGACACGGCATGGGATCCACTCGCGGACAACACGATCTCGAGTATGCCGACGAGATGTCCTTCTTGTTGTGGCAGGACGGCGACCCAGACTTTCAGCCTAGCCGCACTAGCGCGAAGAAGTAATGACTGATTCTCCGGAGGGGCATTCTAGGAAGAACAGGTTCGCGACCGTTGTGCTGTTTGACCGAGCGATTTGTATCAGGGCATCACTTCAGCGATGCCGCATACGCCACGAGACGCTAGCGCCTTCAGCCGCAGAGCTCGTCTACCGTGGGCGCACAGTGGCTAAAACCGCGTGTGTTGTGCCCTGGTGCAGCACGTCTGAAGACATGCCCTGATACGATCCGCGCGTCAAACTGCACCACTGCTTTTCGCCGGAGCTGCATTGACTGCGCTGTCGATCGTAGTTAATATAACTACTTTGAGACGCTTTGATGGAAAAACCAATTTCAGCAGCCGAGGCCAACCGGAAGTTCTCCCAACTTCTAAGAGAGGTCCGCGAAGGAAGAAGCTACGTGGTGACAAGCCACGGACGACCGGTCGCCCGTATCGCCCCCGTACAAACTAAGTCGGCAGGATCCGCGGCCGTCAGAGCCCGCAACTCCTTGTTAGCCCGGCTTCGCCGCCAGCCAGCCATCAAGATTGGTCGCTGGAAACGCGATGAATTGTACGACTAACTTCAAATGAGGCTAGCTCTCGACACCAACATTCTGGCTTACGCCGAGGGCGTTAACGGCGCTGCTCGAAAGAAGACCGCTCTCGAGATCATCGAGAAACTACCGGAAGACAGCACCTTCCTGCCGGTTCAAGTCCTAGGGGAACTTTTCCACGTATTAGTGCGCAAGGCTAAACGGCAACCTGACCGGGCCCGAGCCGCGATTCTAAGTTGGCAGGATGCTTTTGGACTGATCGAAACTTCTCCATCGGTTCTAATGGCTGCAGCCGATCTGTCAGTCGAGCACGGTCTTGGCATTTGGGATGCGGTGATCTTTTCGGCAGCCGCAACTGCCGGATGCCGCTTGTTGCTCTCCGAAGACTTGCAAGAAGGATTCACCTGGAACGGAGTCACAATTACGAATCCATTTTCTCCGGCGAGGCACGAACTGCTGGCCGCTCTGCTGGAAACTGGGTGATCTAAGGCTGCCGGTCCGGCAGCCAGTGCCCTAAGCCGACTGCTCCTCACTGTCTCAACGTCAAGCCGATCAACACCGCTTGCTGTTTGGCGATCAGTGCCTGCACTCCTTGCCGCGCGAATGCCATCATCTTCGCGAACTGCCCATCATCGAAGACCTGATGCTCCGCCATCGCCTGCACTTCCACCATCTTGTGCCCGGCTGTCATGACAAAATTCATGTCCACATCGGCGCGAGAATCTTCTTCATAGCAAAGATCGAGCAACACTTCTCCATCTACGATTCCTACGCTCACCGCAGCCACGAAATCTTTAAGGGGCACGGATGTTAAAGTGCCGGCCTCCACTAATTTTTCCAGCGCCAAACCAAGCGCGACAAACGCACCCGTAATGGAAGCCGTGCGCGTCCCGCCATCCGCCTGAATCACATCGCAATCGATCCAGATGGTGCGCTCGCCCAGCCGCGCCAGATCAGTTACCGCGCGCAGCGAACGCCCAATCAGCCGCTGGATTTCATGCGTCCTTCCGCTCGGCCGGCCCTTTGCCACTTCCCGCGCCGTGCGCGTCAACGTCGCACGGGGAATCATCGCGTACTCGCTTGAGATCCATCCCTTGCCCGAATTCCGCATAAACTGCGGCACCGTCTCTTCGATCGACGCCGTACAAATCACGCGCGTATTTCCCACCTCAATCAGCACCGATCCTTCCGCCGTAGTAATGAAATCTGGAGTAATGGAAACCGGACGCAGTTGATCGGTAACTCGATTATCCGAGCGATAGAACATAAGCGAAGATTGTAAATGATGCTGGGATCGCATATGGGCGGCGAGTTTTCCTAACTCTCACCCGGGTTACACTCGTACGCGAAAGAATGAACACGGAAGACCGAGACCCATGCCTACCCTGATCGCACAACCCACTCGCATTCAATCCGCCGGCAATAAGCCCAAGCTCATCGACGAATACATCGGACGAGTCACCTCCAAAACGACGTCCGCCAGCGTCGCTCACATGCGTAGTCCCGCTGGTTGGCTAGAGCCTGGCCAAACTCCCGCCTTTGACGAGTTCACCATCGTTCTCGAGGGCACGCTCCGTGTCGAACATAAGAACGGTTCTCTCGACGTCGGCGCCGGACAAGCAGTCATCGCTCACGCCGGCGAGTGGATTCGCTACTCCACCCCCGGCGAAGGCGGCGCCGAATATATTGCTGTCTGCCTTCCCGCTTTTTCCATGGAGACGGTACATAGGGACGAGTAGAGGCTTCGTCGAGCCATCAACGCTTCTTCTTCGTCTTCGTCGTAGCCTTCGGCTTCAACGTCTTCGCATACTCGTAGCTCACGGAAAGATATTTCTTCATCTCCTTCGTATTGCGCAACAAAGACGCAGGCACGGCGACGTATTCCTTCATTACAGCTCCATAGGCTTCAAACAGCTTGGCCTTGTGCTTCTTCAAGAACTTTTCGCGCTCATCCTCGGGGAGACGCAGAGCCATGACTCCCGACGGACTAAGCATGGTAAACATGTTTCCGTTCAGCGAAGTGTAGGGATTCGCCGCTCCCTTGCGTTCAATCTCCGGATGCGTCGCGATCAGTTTGTCGTATAAAGCAATCGTCTCGGGCGATTGCATATTCTTGTTTGCGCCCATCGTTCAATCCGCCTTTCAAGAGTTCACCGGTTTTTGAATCACGGCTCCGCCCTAGAAGTTTCCAAACCTAACCTCTTCATTCCCCAGGACGGAACCAAATGCCCGGAGATTGTAAATCAAAGATTGATCCATTCCTCTGTCACCTATTTTCTTTGGAAGCCAAGCATCCGCAACGAGGCCTAGTCCCATGATCACTTTAGACTGCCCGTGCTGGGAGCGGCTTTCGCGCGCATAGGGGGCAAAACCGTTGTATAATTCCGGCGCGTTCGAAGTGTGAAGAAGCAGTCGGTCTGGACTAGCTTGCGCCGCGAAGCGCAGAGGCGAATGCCGTCGAGGCCGAGCGGTCGATGCGACGTTATCCACCCCCCTCGCATGTTTCAAAGCGCGCATTTTTCAAAAAAGGGTCGGACAGTCAAAGATTTCTAAAACCAAGGAGATACCATGCAAGGATCGAAATCCAAAGCATTGCAGACATTCGCTGTTGCGCTGGTCGCGCTGCTGGCATGGCCTCAGCTCGCTGGAGCGCAACGCCGAGTTACACCGCTTCCACATCCGATCGGCTATCCACAGCAGGCGCCCGCGCAAACGGAAGCTGGCGCGGCTTCTGCAGACTCGCCTTGGACTCCGTTGAGGCACCAGCCGACTTTCATGGTCGACGGCAGCGCCAACCCGATTCTGATGATGGACGGTTCAGTGCTGGTGCAGGATGCCGGCTTCCCCGACTGGTGGAAATTAACTCCCGACCAAACTGGCAGTTATGTGAATGGGACTTGGACTCAAATTGCGTCCTTGCCCGCCGGCTACAGTCCGCTCTATCACTCGTCCGCAGTACTGCCGGACGGCCGTCTGATCATCGAGGGTGGCGAATATATTTGTGATCCAACCACCTTCAATTGCAATGCGGTCTGGACGAACCTGGGCGCGATTTACGATCCGGTGAAAAATAAGTGGACCTCCGTTAATCCCCCTGCCGGGTGGACGTCGATCGGCGACGCACAGAGCGTTGTCCTACCGAACGGAACGTATATGCAGGCTAATTGCTGCACTAAGCAAGCGGCTCTGCTAGATCCCAAGACCTTGACGTGGACTCCGACGGGAAAGCATAAGTACGACCCCAATGACGAAGAGGGATGGACTCTATTGCCCAACGGGAAGGTGCTTGCCGTAGATGCCTACGTGCCGATTTCGCCATTTCCATATATTCCAACCGGAAAAAACTACGAGCTTTACGATCCCTGGACAGGTAATTGGACCGTCGCGGGAGAAACCCCGGTACAACTCTGGGATTCCTGGTTGACCTGTGGCGAATTGTCGCAGGAACCGAACAACGGCCCTACATTTGAACTGGGACCTGCCGTTTTGCGCCCGGACGGTACCGTCTTTTACACGGGATCAAACACTTGTCCAAATGCAACCGGCAACTCGGCAATTTACAACTCGTATACCAATCGCTGGACGGCAGGTCCGGATTTCCCGGGCGGAAATAACGTCTCCGACGGTCCCGCGTCTCTGGAGGTTAATGGCAAGGTTCTCGTGATGGCCAGCCCCGGATTCGGGAATCCACCTTCGGCGTTTTTTGAGTGGGACGGCAAGGATCTGACGGAAGTGCCGGGACCGCCGAATGCATCCGTCGATGGATCGTACTACGGAAATATGTTGGTGCTTCCGACGGGACAAATCTTGCTGACCGATTTCTCAAACGATATCGAAATCTACACCTCCAAGGGACGGCCTCAACGCGAGTGGGCTCCCTTTGTGCTCTTCGCGCCGCCTTTCATTGAGAGAGGGCAATCGTACCAGGCCTTCGGCTTCCTGTTTAATGGACTCTCGCAAGGCGCGGCTTACGGAGATGACGATCAATCGGCGACAAACTTTCCCCTGGTGCGCATCACCAATCTCACAACCGGACACGTTCGCTACAGCCGCGCGCACGACCCCAGCACAATGGCTGTGGTGTCGGATCAATTCAATTCGGTCTGGTTCGATGTTCCAGCCAACCAGGAGCGCGGATTCAGCAAGCTGGAAGTTGTTGCGAACGGGATTCCATCGGAGCCGGTTTTTGTCTTCGTCGCGAAATAGATTACAAACACTGCATCAAGCTTGCTTCAACTTGTGGGCATGGGTCACGGGGAATTCAATTCCCTGTGACCTGTGTACGAATTCTCCGTTCGCAATTGCCCCTCTAAATTCTTTGCAGTAATCTGACCCTTAACCCTGATGATGAATCGCTCGGTTGTGGTCTTCGATCTCGGCGGTGTGCTGATCGACTGGAACCCGCGTTACCTCTACCGAAAGCTCTTCGCTGGAGACGATGCCGCCATGGAGCACTTCCTGGCGAACATCTGCACATCTTCCTGGAACACGCAGCAAGATGCGGGAAGGAGTTTCGCGGAAGGCTGCGCTTCTTTGAAGTTGGAGCATCCCGGCCACGCCGAACTGATTGATGCCTGGTTTCAGCGTCACGAAGAAATGCTCGCCGGACCTATCTCTGGAACCGTTGCGATTCTCGCGGAGTTACGCGAGCGCGGAGTTGGTTTGTACGCCCTCAGTAACTGGTCCGCAGAGACCTTTCCTACGGCTTGGAAGCGATTCGAATTTCTGCAGTGGTTTCAAGGAATTTTGCTTTCTGGCAAAGTCCGGATGATCAAACCCGATCCTCGGATCTTCAGGCTCTTCTTTGAAACTTTTTCGGTCAACCCAGCCCACTCCGTTTACATCGACGACTTGGGGCGGAATGCAGAGGTTGCGACCACGCTTGGGATGCATGGAATCGTCTTTAGCGATCCCACTGCACTCCGCACGGAACTTGTGAGGGTCGGGTTGCTGGATTCTGTTGGAAAAGATCCGGTTGGAAAAATTGATCATGCCGCTGCCTGGGTTGCCGATCTCGAGCGCGCCCGCGCCTTCTACGAGCGCTGGTTCAAGGCGACACCCGGCCCGATCTACAAGAGCTCGACACGCGACTTCCAATCTTATTTTCTCTCGTTCGGTTCGGGGACGCGTCTCGAACTGATGGCATCGCCCGCTGAATCTCCCCGGCACGCGCATCTTGCCATTTCTCTCGGCTCGCGCGACGCCGTGGATCGTCTGGTGAAAGCCATGGAAGTAGCGGGAGTTCCTATCATTAGCGGTCCAAGGTTGACCGGCGACGGATATTACGAAGCCGTAATCGCCGATAGCGAAGGCAATCTCATCGAAATCACGGGGTAATACTCGCTTGCACGCGAAGTTGGCGGCATCGTTGGTTTCGACTGCGCCGCCGTTATCGTTGTGTCTGTTAGCTTAAGGGAGACCAGACTCTCGCATGTGACGGCAGCCGCATTTTCGATTCCGAATATGGCAAAGGCGAGTGACAACGCCATCTTCCCCAAGAACAAGCTGGCTCGCCTTCTCTTCATTGCACCATTATAGAGGCATCCCGATTGAACCAAGAGCAAATGGTTGGTCAAACTCTTCGGACACACGGGCTCTCTAGCAGGCTGCTGAAAAACTCAATTTGCTTGGTCAGAAGTACAGTCGGCGGCTAAAGCCGCTGCTGAAAACATGCCACTTATCGCAGCGCTGAAGCGCTGCGCCACCCAAAATCAAGGCTGCGGCTGAGTTTTTCAGCAGCCTGCTAGTGAAGTTGGAGGGCGCGCCGGTGCTATACTTTTCACCTGTTGAGAGTTTGCGAGGAAGGTCGCGACGCTTTATGAAGAAAATGCTCCGGCTTTATATCGGGCTTCCCCTCGGGATTTTGTTGATCGGTCTGGCTACAAGCTCCGCCCAGGACGTCACCATTACCGGATACATTTCGGATTCGATTTGCGCCACTAAAGGTGCCACCTCCGGCCATTTCGACTGTATGGAAAAGTGTGTGGCCAAGGGCGCGCATGTCGTGATCGTCGTAGATGACGATCAGCGAATCGTCCCCATTGAAAACCCCGATACCGTGAGTGGACACCATGCGCACCGGGTTGCCCTCTTCGGTTACCTGAGCAACAACGCCTTCCACGTCGTAAGCGTTCGCATCCTTTAACTCATGCGGTGAAGCACAAACAGGGCACACAACTCCGCGCAGGCGAGCGGTTATACTTTCAGCTTATGCGAAAGCTCGGCTCCCCGCACTTCCTTCTACCACTTGTTTGTCTAACATTTCTGCCATCGAGCGCACATGCGCAAAGCTTGCTGGTCGTTAATCAGGGTGACAGCACTCTGAGCATCGTCGATGCTGCGTCTGCGCGGCAGATTGCCGTGATCCCAGAGAAGACTCCCGGAGTCCATGGTCATGAAATCGCCGTCTCCGCGGATGGGCGCACGGCCTTTATGCCCATCTATGGCAGCACCGGCCTTGGACACCCCGGCATCGATGGACACGAGATGCTTGTCATCGATCTGTCATCACGGTCGATCGTCGGTGACATCGATTTCGGTCATGGCGTACGACCGCATCAAGCAGTGCTGGATCCGGCGAGCGGATTGATCTATGTCACGACGGAGTTGGATAAGACCGTGACGGCGGTCGATCCGCGAACCGGGAAGATCGTGGGCGCGGTTCCCACCGGGCAGGAGCAATCGCACATGCTGGCCTTGTCGCACGACGGGCGGCTCGGCTATACCGCCAACGTTGGACCTGGCACTGTCTCTGTACTCGACATGGTGGACCGGAAGACGGTTGCAGTGGTTCCTGTGTCGGGCGAGGTGCAGCGAATTTCAATCTCATCCGACGACAAGCTGGTGTTCACCGCAGATCAAACAAAGCCCAGGCTCGCCGTCATCGATACTGCGACAAAGCAACTGAAAACGTGGGTCGACCTCCCTGGTGTAGGCTATGGGTCAGCCGCAACGCCCGATGGCCGCTGGTTGCTGGTCGCGATCCCATCGACGAACCAGGTGGCTGTCGTGGACGTGAGAAACCTGCGAGTGGTGCGCAACATCGAAGTCGCGCGCACGCCGCAGGAAATCTTGATCCCTCCTGACGGCAAGATCGCGTATGTGTCATGCATCGCGACCGGACAAGTTGCGGTGATCGATCTGGCGCAATGGAATGTCAAGAAGCTGATCAATGCGGGCAAATATGCGGACGGTCTGGGCTGGGCAAAGTGATTCGTCGGCAGCTCCAGCAGAAGCGAATTGGTCGGGATGGAATGGGGGCCCCGGGCGGAGTCGAACCGCCGACCAACGGTTTAGGAAATAGGGGCTTCCATCCTTCCCTCAATCGGATCATCAACTTACAAGTCGGACTCGGCTGGCCAAATCGGATTTGGATCACCTCAAACGGCGGTTATCTGGCAACGCATCTGGCAACGGTCGAGCTAGGCATTGAGTGTATTCGATCAGGTTGCCAACGCCTTCAGCAACGCATCACGAGCATCAAGGTAGTAGTGGATGGTGATCTTGGCCGCCAGATCGTCGGGCAGGTCGTTCAATTGCCTTGCGGCCGTGATGGCGGTCACTGATTGTCAGCTCGCTAAGGCTGAAAATTAGTGTGGAGGCGCCTATGATTGCAAACTCCGAAGTGGTATCTGTTCATTTCGCTCCTTCGCATGTCTCGCAGCCGGAACACGAACCACAAATTGATCTCGATAAACTGGTTCAAGACGTCGACTGGGCGCTACGAAGGCCTGGTATGACCGTTCTCATCCACGGAGACATCGGTCTTAACCAGAAACACCTTGTCGAGCGGCTCGAGGCACAATCTGGCAGAGTTCGATCATTCGTCATCCATTCATTCGATGAACTCAACATGGAAGCGCAGCGCGCGGGCTTCGTCGCTTTCATTAAGCAAATCGAAGACCGGCGCGCTCCTATTCACCTTGTCCTGTGTAGTGTCTCAGAAGCTCTAAGAGAATTGGTGGCGATGCACGAATCCTGCTATAACTTCGAGGAAAGAGAGAGCACGGATCCCCGCATTATCCCGGAAGCCGATTTCACGGACGACGTGTGGAAGGGGCAAGACGCAGACCAGAGTAACGTCTATTTGGTTTCGGAAGGGCTGCTCTGGGATATGTTCAACGATCCAACCTTCGCCAGAAGCCTGTGGTGAGTTGCGTGAGCGCCTCTATTGCTCTTTAGAGCTTCTAACAAACCCTACACGCGCAGTTCCGCTTTCCGGGCTTCGTTGACGAGCACCGGCCCCGCCTCGCCCAAGGCGTAATGACCAAGCTGCTCCACTGCCACTGTTCCGGCTCCAGCATCAAACCGCGCACCAGAGGGTTGCGGTGCATGTAGCGCAGCTTCTCTACCCGCTTCTTCTCGGTGAATACGACGAAGTCGTAAAAGCGGCGTTGCCAGAGGTGGCCCTTGGTGAGCGCGATATCCCACAGGGAGGATTGGCGCGCGTCCGCGGTAAGGTGCAGACATTGCAGAGGCCGCCGCGCGAAGCGCTGCTTGAAGGCGGACGGTCTGGGCTGGGCAAAGTGATTCGTCGGCAGCTCCAGCAGAAGCGAATTGGTCGGATGGAATGGGGGCCCCGGGCGGAGTCGAACCGCCGACCAACGGTTTAGGAAAACACAGGAGGGTTCTGAACCGTTTGGAAAATTTTCTACTCTACTCCTCTTTTCAACGGGTTACAACTAGGTCGATGTGATCCGTTCTGCTGGGAAATGATTCGTTTTTATCGTGCGACCATTACAATTTCATTACAGTCCAGGCGAACGCCAACCGCCGGTTTTGAAGATCACATAGGGTGTTCTGATCGGTTTGGAAAATTCTCTATTCTACAACAGCTTACAAATCGGCCAGCTTGCACCGTTCTGATTCAAGTGGACGCGTTCTGAACATGGTGAGCGTAATGGCGATATTTCGCCAATTGAAAAAGCGCTTGACTCTGGAACCGATTCAAGGGTTCATACTGATGTCGTGAGTGTCAATTCTTTGCGCTCGGGAGAGCTTGCCCGCCTGACTGGCGTCAGCGCTGACACGCTTCGTCATTATGAGCGGCTCGGCATTCTGCCCACATCACAGAGGACCAATGGCGGTTATCGGATGTTCCCTGCATCTGCCGCTGAGCGCGTCCAGCTTGCACAGCGAGCTTTGCAACTCGGTTTTTCCCTGAAAGAGCTTTCCGAAATCCTGCGTACACGTGATAACGGTGGCGCACCTTGCCATCATGTGCTCAAGCTTACCGAGGAGAAACTCCAGTCCCTTGGGCAACAGATTCAGGACCTCCAGCGCACGCAGGATTACATGCGCAAGCTCGTACGCGACTGGCGGAAAAAGCTGAAGAACACTCCGCCGGGTTCTAAAGCGATGCTGCTTCACTCGCTTGGTGATAAGCCAAGAACCAAATCAAACAATCTCAAAAGGAGAACCCGGTCATGAATCGTTTCGCAATCGTTCTTTCGTTGTCTCTATTGGCGTCGCCCGTCTTGGCGCAAGAAGCCAAGCCCGATGACTCGATGAAGGATTGTCCAATGCACGACCAGCACGCGGCCCACCATGCCGTCGTGGAAAGTCACGGCGACCAAGCGATGGGTTTTCCACACGACAAGACGACCCATCACTTCCGCATGATGGCTGACGGCGGCGCTATAGAAGTAGCGGCGAATGACCCCGAAGATAAGAGAAATACGGAAGCGATTCGGTCACACCTAACCCATATCGCCATGATGTTTGACGCTGGGGACTTCTCCACGCCGATGTTCATACACGACGGAGTGCCGCCCGGTGTAACGACGATGAAGCTGATGAAGTCAGCCATTCACTACATGTACGAGGAAACGCCAGCAGGCGGAAGAATACGGATAAAGTCTGACGACCCGATTGCGGTTGCCGCCATCCACGACTTCTTCCGTTTCCAAATCACGGAACACCAGACGGGCGACGCCCTTGAGGTGGTGCAGAAGTAGTGGTGCAGAAGTAATCGTTGTAAACAGCGTTTACGCTCAAAATCTCCGGCCCAGAGGAAGATGAGTGAAATCGCGATGTTACAACAACTGAGAAAAGGCACGGGTTCCTTGTAGTTTCGGTCGGGCAACTTAGAGTTCCGAGGTACAATCAAAGCCACAGATACAAATTAGGGCAATAATTTACTTGACTCGACCACGTTAATTTGCTAAAGTTCATGCATGGAGAACAAGGCCATGCGCGAACCGAAGAGCCTGCAGGAAGCAATCATCTACTTCTCGAATCCCAACAACTGCATTGATTATCTCGCAATCCGGCGCTGGCCCGACGGCAAGGTGATCTGTCCGACTTGCGGATCGGCGAAAGTAAAATTTAGCGAGAAACGCCGCACTTGGACCTGCTCCACTCATCACCCGAAGCGCGAATTCTCTATCAAGGTCGGCACTGTGATGGAAGATTCGGCGATTCCGCTGGATAAGTGGATGACTGCAACTTGGCTGGTCACTAATTGCAAGAACGGAATCAGCAGTTATGAAATTGCGCGAGACGTGAAGGTCACCCAGAAGTCGGCATGGTTCATGCTGCATCGCATCCGACTGGCAATGCAGGATGATTTCTTCGGCTCAAAACTGAATGGCGAAGTCGAAGTGGATGAAACCTTCATCGGCGGAAAAGCGCGAAACATGCACTTAAGCGAGCGCAAGCGCCGCATCACGGGAACTGGCGGAGCAGACAAGACCATCGTATTCGGAATGCTGGAACGCGGTGGACGCGTTCGCGCAAAAGTCATGCCGAACCGCAAACTGGAAACCGTGCAACCGGAGATCAAGCAGCATGTACAGGCTGGCACTGCGCTCTACAGCGACGAATGGGTTGCCTATCGCGGGTTGGAGACGGATTACGCGCATCAAGTCATCGACCACGCCGTGCAATACGTGGATGGCCGCGTACACACCAACGGCATGGAGAATTTCTGGTCGCTGTTGAAGCGCGGGATTTCGGGAACCTACGTGAGCGTGGAACCGTTTCACCTGTTTCGATACCTTGATGAGCAGATGTTCCGATTCAATAATCGCAAGGAACTTGATGACAAGGGCCGCTTTGATCTCGCAGTCTCGCAGATCATAGGCAAGCGCCTCACCTTCGCGGAACTGACTGGCAAGGAGGGAGCCGGTACGGTTCACTAAGCCTTGGAGCCGGAAGCGTGGGAGGCGGGTGAAGTCTTAGCCCGTTTCTTCCGCGCTCGCTTGCGATGCCATTCCTTATCTCGCTTCTTAATTTCCTCATGCGAAACGGAAAGCAGGGTCCGCACGACCGCATCGAATTTCTTGGCCTCAGATTTCATGGGATGAATCCTCGCTTTTTCATATCTCTGACCAGTATCTCGTTCATCGACTGCGCGAGGCCAAACAGGCTGAGCGCGTCGTCCATGTCGAGCGTATCTTCTGGATGCATCAGGGGGTTTCTATAGTTGTCCTTGATGTTGTGAAGGTGATCTAGTAGTTCTTTTGCAGCCCCATTGTCTTTTAGGAGCTTCAGATATTCTCCCCAGTTTTGACGATTTAGAGGCGGCATTACAAATCCAGGAATCTTTGTCAGATATTCTCTGATTGTGAGTTCCACCGAACGCAGCATGTGAAATCCGGCAGCCGTGCTTCTTTCAAAAACGAGACACTTCCCAGCTTCATCAATCTCATTCCGACAGGCGTCACTTAGCCGATCACGAACCTTTTTCGGATATCCCTTCGCCGCCCCCTTGAGCAGTTTTAGGACTGAAAAGTTGCCGAGTTTTTCATCCTCTAGGCAAAAGAATGGCAGCCTGCCCAACTCATCGGAAAGAAGAGTTTCAAATTCAGTGACCTGCTCGCCGATTGTTTTTGCGTCAAGCTCGGAGACATCATGCGGAATGACTCCATCTGGCGGATGAAGAAAGCCTTGGTTAAGATAATTCTTGATCTCGCCCAGCTTACGGCCCGATGACGGGAGGTAGGTCTTACAAAACTCTTCCAACACGAACCAGTCGGCAACGTGGGTTGCGTTTAGGAATGCTTGAATCAAATCCGGGTTATCTCGCAGTTTGGTATTCGGCGCGAGATTGCGCAATGGCCTCATATCGGCACCAAAGGCATAAAAATTGAAAATGTTTGGCTCAATCATCCCGCTAGTTCCATCTGAGAAGAAGCGTAATGAAATCCCCTTTATAAATCTTCCCTTGCATGAATAGGGCACCACGGTGTTTGGGTGATCGCCTATCTTCTCCGACAACTGCACGCGCACCTTTCCGCCGTAATCGTGTTTTTGATACACTACGACTACGCACAGCGGAAGGGCTTCAGCGGTGGGCAAACACCATGAGCCGAAAGCTATGCAAACTTTCTGATCTTCATCGGGCGCGTCCGCGCCCGGTTACATCCACGCGACAATTCAGTTTACAGGAGAATTTGCGCGTGACGAAAATCTCTCAACGACGATCTGCAACTTCAGCAAATGAAATGGCATCTCGCTCTGGGGCCTCCGCAAGCGGAAAGATAAGGACGATGCCAGCCAAGCCTACGTTTTCGAAACGCCTATCATCGCCATACCCGAATTCCAAGTCGTCAGGCAAAGGCAATTCGAGTTCGGAGGTCGTGTCGTCTGACAGGAAATACAGCCGGGTATCCGACACTTCTTTAATTCGCCCGAGAAAGGAAAGGGCAAACAGCGAGAAACTGAAGTGCACGCGGAGCAATGTGGCTTCTGATACCCATCTTCGAAAGAGGTCAATCGCCTCTGTGCGCCCGGTTCTCACGGCGAATCCCATGCCTCGCTTTATGCGCAATTCGATTAAAAAGGCGTCGCGACAGATGGGAGTCTAGCACAAAGGTCGAGCCAAGTAAATTAATGCCCAAATTAGGAGGTCTGCAATATGAAGTTTGGGCCTCAGTACTTTTATCTGCTCCTAGTTGCTGTCGCAGCAATCACCCTGGCCTGCGGCTCACGGGGTCCCCTGAAGTCAGTTTCCGTGACTCCCGCGACTGCCAACGCCGACGACTATCCGGCTGGACAGGTTCAGTTCACTGCTTTTGGTTATTACGACTCTTCGTCCGCAGGGGTGCCGACTCCCGTGAGTGGGGCGCTTGTAGCAAGACCGGCGGGGCAGCCGGTATCACGGTCAGTGCTACGGGGGTGGGTCAGTGCAAACCCGGAGCGTCAGGCACTTACTTTGTGAACGCCACCGTGCCGTTGCAATCGGGAGGCGCCCAGTGCAACGCGGCAATCGCGTGCTTTGAGAGCGGAACGGACTGCTTTGGAACCCACGGCGTGGCGACGCTCACGTGCCCGTGAAGCGAGCCGCTTGGAGCGGATCAGGAGAAGACCACTCAATTCTCAGCAATGTAAACACGCGATGTCACAACTTTGCGCCTTCCATTCGCTTTTTTGCGGCTCGATTATCTCCGCGCTTTTATGAATCATGCTTCCCGCACCCCGCCGGACGGTTCCTCCGTCCCCCGAATCGCTTCGACTTTCGCTGGTTCGGGTCTTCTCTTCTCCGAAGCAGGACTAACTATCTGCTCCAAGCGGGTCATGAGAGCTCGCAGGTTCTCCTCGCCGGTGTCTAAGAGCTTCCGTAGTTCCGCGTTGGCTCTCATCGCTTGCTCGTACGCAGTCCGAGCCTTGTTCAGAAGCGGCAGCTGTTCAATGAACGCATTGGCGTTCTTGGTAAACTCGTTCATCGCTTCCGTGTAGGTCGCCATGGTGGTTGGCAGCAGGGGTTGTTGACCCGCATGAATTTCTTGTGCACCGACTCCGAACTTCGCTTTTTCGGCCTGGCGGCTCCGGTAAGCTTCCATCAGAGTTTCGCTAGCCGACTCCAAGGTCAAGTCCGGCACCTGGTTCGAGAAGGAATCGGGCTGCCTGCCCGGAGCATCATCCTGCTTCTTCCACATTCGCTTCACTCCTTATTTTTCACTTTTTTTTTGACGTAGCGGCAGCTGTGGATTATGAACTTATTCGCCAATAGGAGTCAACGCGTCGCTTGATGAAGGGTCGAGTCAGAAACAAGTTTCCTGCCACTCATTGGCCTCAATGAGCGTTATGGGGATGTTTCGCCAATTACCCAGAACTGGGTGCTGCGGTTTGGGAGCAATTGTCGAGAGAGGCTTGATCCGGTACTTCGGTCAGCGCGGCGCAGCACCCTTCTGTCGCGCAGAAAAGAGTTCGACGCGGTTTCTTCCGTTCTTCTTGGCGGCGTACATACTGACATCCGCTTCGTGAAGAAGATCCGACACCGAGTGAGCGCGGTCCGGTGAGGTTACGGTAACTCCCAGGCTGACAGTGGCGGAGGTGGTGCCTAAAGGAGTGAAAATCGGATCTTTCGCGACCAAGTTACGAATTTCATCGGCCCGGCGGGCTCCGGTGGTGAGCCCGCAGCCTGGCAGAATGATCAGGAACTCTTCGCCACCGTATCGACCGACGACATCGTAGGGACGTAAGTCCGACTTCAACCTGCGGGCTACTTCTTTCAGAACCTCGTCGCCTGCGGCGTGGCCGAGCGAGTCATTGATGCGCTTGAAGTGATCGATGTCGGCCATAATGATAGTGGCGGCCTTTTGTTCGCGGCTGCTGCGCGACAACTCTCTCTCAAGCGCTGCCAGTATTTCCGAGCGGTTTAGCAGGTTGGTCAAAAAGTCGTGAGTGGCAGCGAAACGCAGGGACTGCTGAAGTTCCAGAATCCTCTTGCCAGCCATGATGCGGGCACGCAATTCCGAAGGATCTACGGGCTTGGCCAGATAGTCATCGGCACCGGCTGCCATGGCGAGCAGGAGATCCTGCTTCCGGTTCTTGGCCGTTAGCATTACGGTGTAGATGTACGTTCCTCTCGCGCCGCGGGTTCTGATGTGGCGGCATACGTCGATTCCGTCGAGACCGGGCAGCATCCAATCGAGCAGAGCCATGTTGGGAGGCTCGGGGCCTTCAAGCAATTTGACTGCTTCTGTGCCGCTACCAACGGCAAGGAAGTTTAGTCCCCAGTCGGTTAGGTAACCGCCAATCCTGTGTCGTTCGATGTGGGAATCTTCAACCAGCAAGATCTTCATAACGTCATGACCTGGATGTTGGCAGCCCTCCACCGGCTTCGCAAGATCACGAAGCGGGAACGAAAGACGGTACACTTCCGGGGCAGTCCTGCGTCAGTTTACGTAACCAGGCGATTACACGTTTTGACCGCTGGTCATTGAGTGCAAAGGCGATATTACGCCAACAATCCAGCGGAATTGAGGTGCCCCTAGAAATAACCCCTCCGCTCGGAACTCCCGGCGGAAGGGCTTCTGTGTCGCCCGGCCAAGGCTGGGAATAGTTCACTGCTTGTCGTATACCGCAGTGCGGTGGAACTTTTTGCCCGTCGCATCAGTTCCGCTCACGGTCACCGTGCGGCTCTTGCCGTCAGCGGAGACGACAATGCGACCAGTGACGGTAGTTTTGCCGTTCTTCGTGTCGGTCAGCTTCAACGTACGGTCGTTGACCATTTTGTACGACCGCGTGTCTGCAGTGGGATCGCCCGTGACCGGGTAGTCTTTGCCGTCGAACCTTCCCGTCCATTCGTTGTGAGCGGGTTTACCGTCGCTATCGGTGCCATCCGCGGTGACTTTCACGTTGTCACCCGCAGCCTCGTAGACAACCGTGTTATTCTTGCGCGACCCCGGGGCGAACTTCGACTTGGCCTCGTTCAGCTTCCAAGTGCCCATAAACGAGTCGGCGGCGTAGCCCGGTGCTACTCCAACAAAGCACAGCGCCAGAGTCAATACAATCGCTTTCGCTTTCATGGCTGCCTCCTTTACGCGGGAAATTCTAGTGCTGCGTGGCGCATTCAGCAACTCGCCATTCTCTCCAAATGTCTATCCCTTTCTCGTCGCTTGAATGTTGCGGCTGTGACCGCGCTGGACGCTCTCTGCGGCGCTTGGGCATATAGGGTGACCTCGCGAGTTCGCCGGTTTCGGCTTGCAACCGGATCGTTGATGTAAGTAGGCGTTATCACTCAAAACCCCTTCCCAGGGTCAATGAGTGTTAACGATTTATCAACAGTCAACTCCAGGGGTCCTGTAAATTGGCGAGTTCGCCCACCGCCTCGGCGACAATTTCCGGTGGCATACAAAAGTGCTGTTCAATTGCAGCTATTAACTCGTCACGATTAGCCAACGCATGCACGCTTGATCTACGCCTGTCCGATTCAATCAGCGCGAAATTGTGGATGACCGTGGACCCACCACGAGCGAATCGCGCCAGCAATACACAATTCAGAAAGGTGGCATCCGCAGAGAACGACCCCGCGATTACCTTGCTGAAATCCTCAAGCCTCTTCGGCGCCGGTTTCGCCCGGTACCCATGGCGCAAGGCTCCATCACGATAAAGTTCGAGGCGTGAACAGCCATTCGCATCTTGCGGCTTTAGCACATAACGATCTCGGCCCAGGGTGATTTCGTAATCGGTATCCAGGTCGCGAGGGATTGGGTCCAGCAACGGAGCAGCGTAACCCGTATCTGCCAAGTACTCCCGTCCCTCAATCGTGATCATGTTCACAGCGTGAACTTCTGGAGTCCTCATGTCTGCCGCGCACAACCTTGCTTCGTACCCGAGACTTCGCAGCAGCAGGTGAAAGTAGTAGTTGTTCGAGTAGCAGGTGCCGCCAAAATGGTATCTCTTGATTCCTTCCAGATACAGTCGAATGTCGGGGAGGTTCATCAATCCCAGGTGTCTGCGGTAATAAAGCTTGGAAATATTTTCGAAAGGAATTCGAGTGAGGTGCGCGGTCACTAATTCCCGAAGCGCCGCCAAACTGGAATCTAGTCGTGCGACTTCCAAAATTGCCAAATACTGCGCAACAATGTCCTCAGAAAGGGGCACGGACTTTTGATTAGCCTGCATGGGCTATCCGACTGCCTTCCCCATCGGGGGAAATCAAATTGGTGAGATTTGCGGTTGTCGCGATGAGCGACTCCCATTACCGCTCCTCGAAGTTTAGCGTAACTGTCGCAATCAGGCGATTTCGCTCATTGACCTGTCGAGGAGTGATATGGCGATGTACGACAACAACGGGCGAACGTCGCCGATTTGCCGTATTGCGTTGGAACAGACCTCTTTGGGGTCAGACAATAACCGCGCGGGAAGAATGAGCAACATTGAACAGTTCCGCCGATTTCTTGAGGGTATGATCCGACTGAAAGTAACGTTTAGGGCGGTCATGGGTTAATGTCAGCCGAGATTGACGTTCAGACCCTCACGACCGCCCCTTCTTCTACCGAGTAGAGGTTGGACATGGAGCGAAGTGAATCGGCATCGGAACTTTTACCCCGTGGGGGCCGCGTTCGCTCGGAGTTCTTCAAGCGGATCGTTGGATTGTGGCCTTACTTGTTCATCGCGATTTCCATCGTTGGATGGGCCTACGAGTTTCTGAGTCGTAGTCGATAGCTCAGCCGGGCTGATCGCCTAGTCTGAGCCGAGTGGTAGACTCTAAGAGTCCCTTTACACATCCCTCCGCCGTGCCCCGTTCGGGGCGTCGGTCTCTTGTGCAATCTGATGATTCTGCATCGGAGGCCACCTTATGCTGCTGACCGGCACGCAGGTCATCCCCAGGTCGCAACATGAAGAAGAGTCTGCCTTGTTGCGATGCAAGATCGAGGAACTGAACAAGAACACCG
>Ga0116217_10000182_pt1 | contig 74413 bp, 49 predicted proteins | sample Sb_taG_6_FD_89697 | JGI IMG/M metagenome (GOLD analysis project Ga0116217, IMG submission 89697) | Peat soil microbial communities from Weissenstadt, Germany - Sb_50d_4_PS metaG | ecosystem: Environmental > Terrestrial > Soil > Wetlands > Peat | place: Germany: Weissenstadt | collected 2010-09-21
ATATTCTCCCCACTCTGAAGGCGGCACGTAAGCTGAATCCCGACCTTTTTCTTTTCTCTTCTCCATGGAGCCCGCCGGCGTGGATGAAGTTCAACAACTCGATGCTGGGCGGGACCATCCGTAAGAGCACGCTCGAACCCTATTCCCGCTACATCAAGATGTTCCTCGACGCCTATCGGGCCGAAGGCGTGGAGATGAACGCCATCACGGTGCAGAATGAGGTCGACACCACGGTGGACGGCCGGTATCCGGCGTGTTTGTGGGCGCAGGAGGATGAGATTCTCTTCGTGCGCAGATATCTGGGGCCGCTTCTCCGCAAATCGGGCAGCTCCACCAAGATCTGGGTCTTGGATCATAACTTCAACCTGTGGGGACGCGCCATCGGCGAGCTGAGTAATCCCGAACTATACGAGTATGTGGATGGCGTGGCGTGGCACGGATACGCGGGCGATCCCACCGGGATGACCCAGGTGCACAATGCCTTTCCGGAGAAGAACGCTTACTTCACTGAGGGCGGACCGTCACACGATCCCGGCGTTCCGCGCACCGATCCAATGGCCAATTGGGCCGATTGGGGCGAGTGGGCCAACAGCATAATGAGAAACTGGGCCAAATCGATTACGGTTTGGAATCTGGCGCTCGACGAGAAGGGAACGCCGTATATCGGCCACTACGATCCGGAGGAGCACGTGAGCTCATGGCCGACCATAGGGCGCGGCGTTCTTACGGTGTGGAACGACACACACAAGGTGGATCGCAGCGGCCGGTTCTGGACCTTTGCACACTATTCCAGGCACGTGCGGCGAGGCGCCAAGGTGTTTCAGACGGACAGCCTGGGCGACAGCGCGGCGCAAACCTCGAAGGGCAAGGTCTCGCACGCCGGATTCTCCAACCCGGACAGGAGCTACGTGGTGGTGCTGGCCAATACCGGGCAGCAGAAGAGGACTCAGCTGGTGCTCGGAACCAGCGCCCTGGATCTTGACCTGGCGGCCGACTCGGTTTACACACTGCAGTGGTCTTGAGACCGATGCAGTGTGATCGATTTCCTCCAGGTTTTCAGCGAGTTGTATCATCTAGTGCCATGGTGCGGAAAATCGTATTTCTCGTGTTGCTTGTTGTTGGGGTGCACGTCGCGGCTGGCGGCCAGAACGCGCCGCCTGCGTCGCCGCAAAGCGCGGACGATCATCTCAACAAGGCGAAACGCTATGTGGCGGAGCAGAAGATCGACCTGGCGATCGCGGAGCTGAAACAGGTAGTCGCGCTCGACCCCGGCAACATAGAGGCGCGCGGCAACCTGGGGGTGCTGCTTTATTTCCACGGCGACTACGCGGAGGCAGTCCCCGAATTGCACGTAACCTTGCAGGCACAGCCCGATCTCTGGAAGATCCAAGCGCTGCTGGGAATGGCGGAAGACCACACCGGAGACCAGCAGAAGGGCCGCGACGACCTGGAAGCCGCATTTCCGCACCTTACGGATGAGAAAGTGCGGCTGGACGCAGGCGAGATCCTGGTGGACCTCTACTCGAACGCCGGCGATCTTGAAAAGGCCGCGAGCATCGTCTCGACTCTGCTGGCATCCCGGCCTACCGACCCCTCGCTCCTTTATCTCTCGTACCGCATCCACTCTGACCTGGCGAACCGCGCGATCTTGACGATGGCCATAGCCGATCCGGCAGGTGCCGAGATCCACCAGGCGATGGCCAGGGAACTGGCTAAGCAGAGGGACACCACACAGGCGATCACCGACTACCGCGAAGCCATCCGGATCAATCCGCGGCTTCCTGGCGTGCACACGGAGCTGGGCGATCTCCTCTACCACTCGCAGGACCCCAATCAGCAGGCCGCTGCCGCGTTGGAGTTTCAGGCCGCCTTGAATGTGAATCCGACAGACGAAAAGGCAGAGCTTGCGATGGGAGTTCTTGCGGCCCAGCGCGGCGATCTCAAGGCCGCCTACACCGACGATTCGCGCGCCCTCCAATTGGACCCGACCGACAGCGACGCGTGCACCGAGTTGGCCAAGGTCCTGATACAGATGAACAAGAACGACGACGCGCGGCAGTTGCTGGAGCGCGCTATCCAGATCGACCCCGCCAACTACGTGGCCCACTTCCGCCTCAGCACGCTCTACCGGCACCAGGGCAAGACTGACGAGGCGAAACAGCAGGTGGAGCTGTATCTCCGCTACAAGCAGATGCACGAAAAGCTCGAGAAGGTCATCCACGACATGCGCGTCGCCTCCGAGGAGGACACTGCAGATCACGACGCTGCCGATAAGCCTTGAGCCGACGATGAATCGGGGTTCGCGCCCGGACACCCAGCATTCTTCCGAGTCCGAATGCGGCGACAGCGCCGGTCTTTCTCAACTGCCGGGGCTGCCTCGAACGCTTCGCCGCCGCCGAACCTCGCGCTTCGCCCCAGTTAGAAGCAGACTTATTCTGCTCGTATGGTATCGTGGCGAGAGACAACAATTCCCCGATTCGATCTCGATGCAAATGCGTCCTTGTTTAGGAAAGGATTCGAGACGCTTCAGCGAGACGATTGTCCTGCTCTTTGTAGCTCTAAACCATCGTCGAGGCACGGAGGCGCGTCGGCTTTTACGGGGCCTGTGGATTCGCGAATTATGAGCTCCGGCTCAACGGTAATCTCATCGCGTGGCGGAATCGTGTTGTGAATGCGATTCAGCAGGCTTTGCGTTGCGACTCTGCCAATCTCCTCGAGCGGCTGATTGATGGTTGTCAGTCGCGGCAAGGTGAATGCTGCTGCTCTAATATCGTCAAAGCCGATCACGGATACATCTTCCGGCACGCGCAGATTGAAGTCTTTGAGTGCTCGAATGGAGCCCATCGCGGAAATATCGTTAAACGCTACAATGGCGGTAAATGGTTCTTTCGTGGCCAGAAGCTGCTGCACCACCGGATAGCCCAGTTCCGGCGAGGTCATATCGCGGTCAAGACTGACGACCAGTTCCGGTTTGATCTCGAGGCCTAACCGATCGGCAACGACAACCAGATTCTTCCAGCGCTCATCTGAATCCGAACTGAAGGGCTGGCCCCGCATGAATGCGATTTTGCGGTGGCCAAGCGCATACAAATGACCCAGAGCGAGTTCCGCAGCACGCGCGTGATCCAGTAACACGTTCGTTACACCCCCAATATGCCGGTGACCTGCAATAGCCACAACCGGAATGGAGACTGGATGTTCCAGCCGCGTATCGATCGCGATGAGCCCTTGCGCTCCGCGGCCAATCAGCATCCGGGTATAGTCCTCAATTAGGTTCGGCTTGTGCCGGTGGTGCGCGGTGAGGTAAAAATATCCAGCTTGGATCAGCTGATCGCCGATGCCGCGCATGACCTGCGTATGATACCCCTCGCCGAGCTCCGGAACCAGAATTCCTATGGTCAAAGTCCGCCGGCTCCGCAAGGAGCGCGCCAGCAGGTTCGGCTGGTAGTTCATCAACTTCGCGGCAGCCTTGATCCGGTCGCGCGTCGCCTGCGGAATCGACCTTCCAGGCACCTCGTTGAGCACGACTGAAACCGTCGCCGGATTGAGCCCTAGATGCTCAGCAAGTTGCTTCAGGCTCGTTGTCTGATGAGTCTGCGGTTTCGTACTTTGTTCTCGCTTTTTGCTGCTGGCGGTGTCCTTCATGTTGCAATCAACTCTCAATTCGCTTATTTGATGTTGATTTTACAACGTTCGACGAGCAAAGACCGCGCGTCCGAGCGCGCTGCCGCTTTGATGGTTTGTCCGCGTTCAATCGAGATCGGCAATGCGGCCGAATCCAATATCAACGTAAGCGCCGGCCTTGTTCTGTTCTGTGAGCTGTGAAGGAATCTACCGGCTTCACAGCCGGAATGTCTTACGTTCGGTGCCGATCTGCACGTCCTGAGAGTTGAATTCGAGCCGAGAGCAGACGGCCTCGTCTTTGGCGACCCAAAAGTCTCCTTGCCGCAATCTGCAAGGCGAGGCAGTGCGATTGAATCAACTGAAGCGGCCCCGACCATGATCAGTTACCCCCTCGACTTCTACTATTTGTCTTCGCGCACAATCCATGCGCCATGCCCTGGACTGGTATCGATACGGTCCGAGTAAATTAGACAATCGATTATCTCGATACTAATGAGCGATAAAGTCCTCTGCACCATAGTATTATGGCTCTCTCGCCACAAAATTTGTCGATCTGGAAATGCAAAGTTTTCCGCTAAAGATAATGTTTTCTAAACGATTTATTCACATAGCGAATCAGCGCGGTCTTATCGCCATGATTTCCTCAAAAAGAGTATTGGAGTAAGACATACGATTGTCTTAAAAGAGTTAATGGGTGAAGAGAGTTCGCTTCATTCAACTTATGTGCAGACCAAGAAATCAGAGCATCAAACGCCCAACGGCAGGCCAGCCGTGCAAGGAACGTCCAACCCGTAGCCCGTCTTCTATCATAGGCTCGATTCTGTTACTGCGAATCCGCACTCTGCCCGCTAGGGAAGGTTCGTCGGAGGCTCCGGCAATCCCGTGGAAACAATTCCCTGTCCCTCGCGGACAACATAGAAGTGGTCGGTGGCCAGGTGAGTCAACGTGTCTTTCTTCCCGTCCGGCCACAGAACTTCAGCCCGATCGATGGATTCGTGACCACCCAACCCAAAATGAAGACGAAGATCGTTTTGCGACAGATAACTTCCCCCGCTGATGACTTCACGCAGTTGAACCAAGTCCCCCGCACTCACGCGCACTCGCGCATTCAGCGCAAGACGATTGCACTCCACTCCTTCAAGTTGAAAGCTGACCCAATGGTTCTTTGGCCCGCCTTCGGGGCGCAGGATCATCGGCTCGCCAACCAGGTTCTCGACAACGGCCTCCATCCGGCCGTCATTGAACAGATCGCCCACGGCAAGCCCGCGACTCACTTGCGGAATTTCGAGCGCCGGACCCACGCGGCGGCTGATGTTCTGGAATGTGCCGTCGCGCAGATTCAGGAAGAGCAGTTTCGGCTGAAGAAAATGAGTTGCCGTATGCGTGCTGTCGACCTGCGGATACACATGCCCGGATACGACAAAGAAATCCTGCCACCCGTTGTTCGCAAAATCGACGAAAGCATCACCCCAGCCGACATAGCCCTGCGTCCCTCTGGCAATGCCCGATGCCACGGAATTATCCGTGAAGTTCATGTCGCCGTCGTTGGTATAAAGCGCGGTGTACTCGATGTCAAAGTGGGAGATTGCCAGCGACATGCGCCCAGAATGCAGATAGTCTCCGTACGCCAGGCCCATGTTCGCCTGCTCCGCTCCATCCTCGTTGGCCGCCACGCCTGCCAGCAATGCCACGTCTTCAAACTTGCCGTTGCCGTCGCCCTGGTACAAATAATTTGCTTCGCCGTCATTGGTAACGAACAAATCCAGCTTCCCGTCATTGTTGAAGTCCGACCAGATCGAAGTAAGTCCGTAACGGCGCTCAGCGTCGTCCACGCCGGCCTGTTTCGAGACGTCAGTGAAGGTCCCATTTCCGTTGTTGTGGTAAAGATTGTCGGGTAATCCCTTCAGGCCGCGCGGACCGCACTGCACGTCGAGGCCAAGATACTTACATGACTTACTCGATCCGAATACAGGCAGATTGTCCAGGTGAAAATCGACATAGTGCGATACGAACAGATCCGCGTAGCCATCGTTGTCGTAGTCCCCGAATGCGGCTCCTGTCGCCCATCCGGAATCGCTTCCGAGGCCACTCTCCTTCGTCACGTCGGTAAAGGTGCCGTCGCCGTTATTCCGGTAGAGCACGACGCCGTTGAGGCAAGTTACCAGCAGGTCGGGCCGGCCGTCGTTGTTATAGTCACCTACCGCGGCGCCCATGGCCCAGCAGGGATATCCCACTCCTGCCTTCTCAGTAACGTCAGTGAATGTACCATCGTGATTGTTATGAAATAAGGCGCTGCGGGACTTCACGCCGTGAAGGGCCATGTCGACGCTTTGGGCATTGGTGAAGTAAATATCCGGCCAGCCATCGCCGTCATAATCAATCAGAACAACTCCTCCGCTCATCGATTCCGCAATGAATTTACCTTCGGGGCTCGATTTATGGTCGAAGCGGATTCCTGTTGACTTCGTGATGTCGACAAGTTCGGGATAGTTCGGAACCGGACCGGTAGCTGTCCTCTCGGCTTCGGCCTTCTTGCGCTCTGCCGGAGATAGAGGCGTTGGCGTGCCCATGCCCATTTGCGCAAAGATCATCCCCTGTGCGCAAAAGAATGAAAGCGCAACAAGCCCCCTCCAAATGGAAACCCGCAACTTCATGCACGTGCCCGCTTCATTTTTTTCCGGACGGCTCCTCGTCGGGATTTTCGTCCGCGCGGATCTCATCCGGCTGAATAAGCAGTTCCTTGTAGACAGCACGAAGCTGATCCTTCATATCTTTGTATTTCTTATGAAGCTCTACTTCCCGCCTGGCATCATCCATGCGACCCGACTTTCTATAGAGTGTCGCCAGCCGATAGTGGACGATGGAGTCTGTCGGCTCAAGCTGCTCTGAGGCTTCGAGCAGCGGCGTTTCGAACTGTCCACGATGAAAGCAGAGCGTTCCTGGATTGTCAAGCAACTCGATAGGTAGCAGCGCAAATCTGCCGGCATCGCACTGCGGTCGCGTCCAATCACCGCAGCTCTCGCCAAGCATCGCTGTGATCCGGGTTAGCTCGTCGATCCGCTTCCGTCGCAGCGACCCGGGGAGCAGTCAAACGACATCAGGGGCGTGGCGTCGCGGTCGTTCTTCTGGGGCAGGCGGAATCCGATTCCGCGGATACTGACTCAAGTCGAGAACTGCGCCGTTGACCAGCGCCGTCTCGTCGGAGAGAAAATAGACGGCCGCCCTCGCAACTTCCTCTGGGGAAAGCAGCCGGCCCGAGGGAGCAAATACCTTTGGCAGCCTCGCCGGCAAGTCCTCAGGAAGGCCTTCTTTCATTTTCAATGCATGCTCGTTCGACGTCAGCGTCCAGCCCGCATTCAACAGGTTCACGCGGACTCCTTCTGCGCCGTGCGCGTCCGCTACATTGCGCGTGAGTGTCATCAGGGCGCCTTTGCACGTCGAGTAAATGCACTGGGAACGCTCGCCGCAATAGGCATTCACCGAGCCTATGTTGGGGATGCGTCCGCCACCCTGCCGGCGAAAGTGCGGCAGCACAGAGCGAATCAGGAAGAACGGTCCTTTTAGATTGACGGCAACCGTCTTGTCAAACGCTTCGAAATCCGTCTCTTCGATTGTCCCCGCGTCATGATGGCCGCATTGTTCACAAAGCAGTCGATTCTTCCGAATCGGGCCACCGTTTTCTCAATCAAGGCTGCGGGAACCTCGGGATCTTCGAGCGCGCCCACGGCAAAGGAGGCATTGCTTCCAATCTCTCCCGCCAGCTTTTGCGCTTAATCGCGGCGGCGCCCATGGAACATGACCCGCGCACCCTCACGCGCGAAGATGCGCACCATCCCTTCGCCAATCCCAGTGGTCGACCCGGTCACCAGGATGACCTTGTCTTTCAGGCGCGCGCTCGCCGGCAGTTTCGATTCAGAGGCAGACGTATGCCCTACCGGGAGTTCCAAAAGTCGCCATGTTAAGCATATGCCAAATACAATCGATTGTCTAGTGAAATATCTCTGGATGCTCGTGCTCGGAGCAAAGTCCGAGATCATCCGTCCGCAGGCCAATTGTTCAAGGAATGAGCGTCGAGATTCTCACCGCCGCATCAGCCTTTTCGCCAAGGAATGCTCGCGAAGGTTCCAGAGGATCTGGCTTCCAGGCGAGGTGTAAAACGGCGCTGAATAAAAACCGTTGCAAACAATCGATTGTTCTGCTATAAGTGTTAGCCGCGTAATGTGTTCAAGAACTGGTAAATGCAAAGTTCTTTGCGACTTGTGCCCAAACGCGCGGGTAAACGATGGTAAGCGATTCCCTTGGGATCTCGAAGCAGCCAAACAAAACGCGAGATTGGCTCGGTAGGGAGCCTCGGGATGGGTCGCAAGGGGGTGATTTGGCGAGTTTCAAATCCCTAGAACGAGGGGGTATTTTCGAGATGGACTGCAATCGTCGCGAATTCATTGCTCTAGCGGGCGCGGCACTTTCCGGCCCCGCTATTCTGCCCGTTTTCGCTGAAGTTTCAGGCGAAATCCAATGTTTGGTGTATGACGCAGATGGACAGCCTTTGCCGCCGACTGCACTGGAGCGCTTTCACATTTGCGACTCCCTCATGCGTCCGTTCACCGTACCCTTCGAGACCGGTTCAGGCGCAGTTCGATTTACGCCGCCAGCCGACAAATCGTTTCGGATCTCCTTGCCCTTGATTGTGCCTGGCTTCGGCGAGGTTTTTGTCTACGCCGATGACGGCGGCGAGGGGTACAACGAGGGCTCATTGCACCGCGCGAACCCGCTCGTGCTGAATTATGCCTTTGCGCGCGATCGCATGGCGACCGTGCGCAAGGTGGAAGCGGACTGCCGGCAATCAGGAGTCGTGATCTCTCCAGAGACCCAAGAGCGCATCGATGCAGCACAATCAAGCCTGACGCGCGCAGAGGCCGCGGGAGCAGACCGAACGGCTCAGGTGCGGGCATCGATGGAGTCGCTGCGAGATTCGCTCTGGGCAGGAGAATTGTTAGTCCTGGCGCGAGCCAGGACGGCGATTGAACACCGGCCGTCGAGGGCTGGGTTTCTCTTCGGCTGCAACGGCTTCGGTCTTGCCGCCGGCTATCCTGACACGCTCAATCAATTCTCGGCGATATTCAACTACACCACGATCCCCATCTACGAAGGCTGGGTGGAACGTGAAAAGGGACATCCCGACTATTCCTTGTTCGAAGCGGCGCTCAACACCCTTATCGGTACGACGATCGTCCCAAAAGGCCACCCGGGAATATGGCTCGAGCCGGAAAACACGCCCAAATGGTTGCAGAACATCAGCTACGACGAGACGAAGCGATATTGTCTCGAACACGTGAGGCAAGCGATCAGCCGGTATCGTCACCGCGTTCACGTTTGGGACATAGTGAATGAAGCACACGTTCAGCCGGAAGTTGACCGCGGGATGAACGGCTTCACCCGCGAGGACAACGTGGATCTTACAGTTTCGGCTTTGCGGGCAGCGCATGAAACGGATCCGACGTGCTTTCGCATCATCAACATCACAGGTACGTGGGCCGACTACTATATGGGCGAACACCCGGAGGGAACCAAATGGCAACGGCGACCTGCTGCCTGGCAGCAGAGTCCATACGATTACTTATCGATGTTGCGAGACGCTGATGCCAGATATGACGCAATAGGTTTGCAATACTATCACTCCGGGCGCGACATGCTGGAGTTCGAGCGCGATCTTGAGAGCTTCAATCACTTTGGGAAACCAATCCACGTCACCGAGATGGGTTTTCCGTGTTCGTTGGCCCCATTTCCAGGTCAGGAACAGTATGCATACTGGGGCGGCGGAAATGGCGGAGAGAAGATGGCATGGCACAACGACTTCACTGAATCGGTTCAGGCGGACTGGGTGGAATATGCTTACACGATTGCCTACAGCAAACCGTGGATAGAGGCCATTACCTATTGGGACTTTAACGGAAGAGGACACGACGGCTTTGTCCAGGAGGATGGCACACCGAGGGAGAGTTACGATCGTCTGAAAAATCTGCTGGCAAAGTGGCGAAACCAATCTTAAGCAGGTTGTGGGACATATCTTCTGAACTTGCTAAGAAGATGTGTCTGAATCTCAGGCTTAGACAGTGCCTGATTTTTCGGTTTGAAACTGCTGCCGTAAGCGCAGTTCCAGGAACTGCAATCTTGGGGGGAAACGATGCCAAATGCAAACCGTAGAGACTTTCTCAAACTGGCCGCAGCGGTTGGCGGCGCACTGGTTGTAAAAGAGGGAAAACCGCTGTATGCGGAATCTCAGATTGCACCGGGCCCAGTGCGAGCCTGGAGAACAACCCCGCAGGAGAAATTCCAACCCATTCAATCGCCGCCGCAATGGGAAAGCGGCGAGGAATTATCGCCGCTGGCGATTTATCTGGAACCCGCCACGACCTATCAGGAAATCCTCGGGTTCGGCGGCGCTTTCACCGACACCTCGAGCTATCTTCTGCATCTTATGGAGCCGGATGCCCGTCACGCGTTTTTATCGGATCTCTATGGTCCAACCGGGCTGCGCCTTTCGGTGGGGCGAACCTGCATCGGAACGAGTGACTACTCGACCAAAATGTACAGTTACGATGACACTCCGGAACCCGATCCGGAGTTGAAGCATTTCAGCATCGAACAAGACCAAGCCTGGATCGTTCCTACGTTGCGCGAAGCGCAGCAGATTAATCCCGACCTTTACTTGTTCTCGTGCGTATGGAGTCCGCCTGGATGGATGAAGAGCGGGGGTTCGATGCTCGGCGGCTGTATGAAGGAACGCTGGTTTGCCGCCCACGCCCAGTATTTCGTCAAGTTTCTTCAGGCTTATGCGGATGCTGGAATCAAGGTCAAAGCCGTCACTATCAACAATGAGGTGGACACAGACCAGGACGGACATTTTCCTGCCACGATCTGGGCCCAGCAGCATGAAATGGTTTTTGCCGCGTTGAACCTGGGGCCCGCCCTGGAAGCGGCATCGCTAGACACAAAAATCTGGATTCTCGATCACAACTACAATCTGTGGGGCCGTGTGGCCGACGAGCTGAGCAACCCACAAGTCTCCAAGTACGTGGACGGTGTTGCTTGGCACTCTTATGCGGGAACGCCGGACGCGATGACCCGCATCCATGAGATGTTTCCCGATAAGCACATGTATTTCACCGAAGGGGGACCGCCGGCAAATCTGTTTGGTCCATCGGAGGAGCGACACCCGGGACAGCGGCCCCGGCGTGATGATTCTTCTTTCGGAACGGACTGGACGAGATGGTCCAGCTCGTTTACGGGCATGCTTCGGAACTGGGCCAGGTGTATTTGCGTCTGGAACCTGCTTCTCGATGAGAACGGGCGGCCAGACATCACCAATCCGCCCCGTCCCATGCGCCGCGGAGGACTTGTTTCCATCGACTCGAAGACAAAGGAACTCACCTATAGCGGGAATTACTATGCATTTCCGCACTACTCAAAACTCATTCAAAGAGGAGCGCGTGTATTCGCATCTTCCGGAGATTTATCCGGCGTCGACCACATAGCGGCCGAGAACCCGGACAACAGCCGCGTGCTAGTGCTGACGAACAGCAACAACGCCGAGCAACATGTGCAATGCAGACTCGGAGATCAGATCCTCAAGGTTGCGCTGCCATCGGACTCAATTACATCTTTCGTTTGGTAGAGCGCCAGCTGAGCTTGGACCAGGTTTGGCGCGAATTGGAGAATAGGTAGATTTTGAGACGGAGGCGTATCAACGGCCTTCCTTGAACAAACGTAGCAATCTTGAATTTACGAGGTGCAAACCGGTGTGTCAGTCGGTATCGCCGCTGAAATGGGTTGCGGTGGTCTGTTTTGCAGGGTCCTTCGCCCAGGCGCAGCAGGTGCCGGTGCAATCGTGGATCACCACAACAGATGAACACGGAATCGTCGTCGGCCTCGAGAAGCAGCCCGACCTAACCTTCGGAGAGGATTCTCAAGATAGCGTTGGAGAGATCCACGTAAACGAGAGGGTGGCCTATCAAAGCCTGAAGGGTGGAGGGGCCGCGTTTACGGACGGCGCCGCGTGGCTGATCAATCAAAAGCTTTCGCCCGTGCAGCGCGACGAGGTGATGAGGCGTCTCTTCGACCCGGTCGAGGGAATCGGCATTAGCTTTCTTCGCAACCCCGTCGGCTCGAGCGACCTGACGCGCGAATGGTACACCCTCGACGATAACGCGGCGGACCGCAATGATCCGAGTCTGCCAAACTTTAGCATCGATCACGACCTCACCGACGTCATTCCCCTGACGCTCACGGCGCGGAAGCTGAATCCCAGGCTCACGCTGATGATCAATGCGTGGAGCCCTCCGGCCTGGATGAAGTCGAGCGGATCGCTGGTAGCTGGTGACGTGCTGCCGCAATACTATGCCCATCACGCCAACTATTTTGTGAAGGCGATCCAGGCCTACGAAGCGCATGGCCTGCACGTGAACTACGTGAGCCTGAATAACGAGCCCACCTGCTGCGAGGATGTCAATTACCCGTCGCTGCGCACCATTACCTCCGCGGAGATGGCGACGATGCTCAAGGGCTACTGGTTCCTGGCCTTCGAGAAGAACCACCTGACCACGAAGATCCTGCTTCTCGACTACAACTGGAGCGCCGCCGATCTCGTCGAGCCGCTGCTTGCCGATCCGGCGATCCGGAACTCGCCCTTCGTGGGCGGCTTGGCCTGGCACGGCTATAGCGGCCCGCCAGCCATTCAATCCGAATTGCATGACCGCTACGGCATCGAGATGTTTATGACGGAGCGCTCCGGATTCGGCGCCGGCAGCAAGCAGCAGAAGCAGGACATGCGCGACATGGTCAACGTCTTCCGAAACTGGGGGGAGAGCTTTGTGAAGTGGCCGGTTGCGACTGACGAGAACCTCGGGCCCCATCGTGGCGGTTGTGCCATCTGCACCGGCCTCGTGGTTGTGCACACCGACGATGCGCGGGCCGGGACGGTGGACTACACCACCGAGTACTATACGCTGGGCCAGTTCACGAAGTTCGTGCCCAATGGCGCCGTTCGCATTCAATCGGATGACAATCCAAAAGTGTTGAACGTCGCCTTTCAGAATCCCGATGGCTCGCTGGTCCTGATTGCTTACAACGACACGGCGGACCCGCAAACATTCAAGATCGTTTGGCACGGCCGGGCGTTTCACAGCACGTTACCGATCAACACCACGGCCACCTTCGAATGGCGAGGCGATGGACGATAGATTCACCCGGCGCAGGTTTCTGCATGCGCCACGCACGAATGCCGTTCTTATGTTGATCCAGGGCGCTCGTATGAGACAAGGTGCGCGCAAACGAAATGATACTGGCCGACGATTGTGTCCGCTTCAAGGTGGACATCCGTTCATGATTCGCGGGACCTGAAATTTACTTGCCAGCCGAGATGCGACCTCATTGTCTACCAGATTTCGAGCGCTATGACGCACTACATGGGACTCGTTTTGCGAGGGAGGCAGGCGCGATGTTGTTGCACGTCGCAGAATGCGCAGCGATCGAGAATAGCTCCGTGCCGGAGCACAAGCGGCAATTGCTGGCGCAACTTGTCCCTCGCCAAAACTCGGTCCGGCTGGAGTATGAGGATGCGACTTGATTGTTGAGGGCATTCTATACAGCAGATTTTGTGTCTTGGCGATTTGAGCGATTTTGTCGATTCTGAAATCAGCAACTTGCGTATTTCGAACACCGGAAAAGGTTCGACCCCCCTCCCGGCACCAAAATATCCCCTGAAGGAACTGTCATTTATTGTGGTACGAATTCTGGGCGAATTTGTACCCAAAACGTGCCCAACCTCTCTTGCGATGGCTGAAAGAGCGACCGGGTTTCTTTGCAAAAAGATGGGTCAACAGGGGACGAAAACGGAACAGCGTCATTTGGCGAATTCGATGCGATTGACTTCTTACTATCGCGATCTCATCGAACCGGGAATTTGCTACGATCTGAGCGCACCGGTGACAAGGTTCAAGGGCAATCCACGGCTGATTTAGTGATCCAGGATTCTCCTGGCACAGAGAGCAGCGGCAAGGATGCCGCACCCGAATATGAACCAGCCGCGATGTTTCGATACCTCCGCTTCCAGGCTAATGGGGTGGGATTTCGATTCGAACGGACCCTGAGCGCCAAATGAACTTGGCACCGGTCGATGCACGTTGTTTGTGCGATCTGGCGAGTCAGGGATCTCACGTTGCTGCGCTTTGTAGCCAGTCTTGCCTAGATAAATATCGAGCAATCCGGGAAACAGTTTTTGACCCACAATTGCCTTCACCGTGGACCCGCCAACCCAGTACTCCCGCCGCGGTGAAGCGGTAAGCGCTGCATGTAGTGCTACCTTCGCCCCAACCTCAGGGTCATAGATTGGAGGGACCGGCTGCGGAAGATTGGGCAACCGGCTTTTTACCCATGTGAACTGCGGTGTATTCATCGCGGGCATGTGAACAACGATTGCCTTCACACGGCTCTTGTCATGAACAAGTTCACATCGCAGCGAGTCGGTGAATCCAACGATCGCATGTTTGGTGGCGCAGTATGCTGACTGTAGCGGTATGCTCCGGACAGCAAGCGCCGAACCAATCTGAATGATGCGGCCATGATTTCGCGGCAGCATCCGCCTAAGGGCCGCGAGGGTGCCGTGGACATAGCCCAGATAGCTTACCTCGGTGACTCGCCGAAACTCCGCAGGTTCCATCTCCTTGATCGGTGAAAACACAGACACCATGGCATTGTTCACCCACACGTCGATTGGCCCGAGATGCTCTTCAAAATGCGCAGCCGCATTTTCAACTGCCTGATCATTGCTCACGTCAGCCACATAGGAGGCGGCCGTTCCGCCGAGTTGCTCGACTTCTGCTGCGGCCGCGTTAAGAGCCGCTTGATCTCGGGAGATCAACCCAACTTGCGTTCCCGCCTTGCCAAACTCCTGGGCAATGGCCCGGCTCAGCCCTGCGGATGCTCCGGTAACCACAACGGTTAGCGCTTGTTTTGTGCTCGCCTTCATTCCAATCCGATTAGATGCAGGCAATTGTAGGCAAACGGCATCAAACCCATCCGATCGTGAGCTGAATCAAGCGAGGACTGAGGGCGTGGCTTTCGAAACGCGATCATCCTGTGAAGCGGAAGGTGAGGAGGAGATGACTTCAAGTCCGGAGTGCGGTGAGGGTTACTTCAGAGAACCGCTAACCGACTCGATAGACGGCTTTGGTGTGCCGGTCCAACGGAACCGAAATGTCCGCCCTTTGCGAACGTGGGCCACGAGCGCCGTCCGGAAGCAGACAAGACAAACGCCTCCAGTATGGCGCACGCTCGGATAAACCATTCCGAGGGATCCAACCAGGAGGAGAGTTTGACCCAGAGTTTGAGAGAGCGTGTAGCTGGCGGGATCGAGGGCCGCGGCGAATTTCTGGCTGGTCCGCAGGTCGTGAAACTGACCTGTAAAGTTGGCGAGGTATTCGTCGTAGGTCACCTCATCCTTGAACTTTCCAACCTCTGAGAGCGAGACGGTCGCATGGTATATGACTTCCGCCTGGGCCGTCTGAATTCTTCTTGCAGCGTACCAGGCGCCGCGAAACGGGCCACTGAACCGTGTTCCGGCTGGGTGGGCGTGGGTGAATGCCGCATTTATGACGCTCGCATACGGAACGTTTGCGACGAGCTCCTGTGGGCTTATTCCAGGAAGCAAGCCAAATTCAGCTTCCAGCCGTTCGTTGGTCCTGCTTTCAGTCTGAAAGAGTTCGCTGAGAACGTCTTCATCGCGAGCCAGCCGGGTAAGCACGCTCTCTGCTTTCGGACTGTACTTGGACTGAATGAGCCGGCGTGTGTCCTTGAATGCGATCGCAGAAAGAAGCGGGAGAGCATTTGCCCTCCCGCTTGGTTGGTGCTTGAAATTGATCCTTGGCACAGGCCTACACTCCTCCACGTCGGGCGTCCAACAGGCGGCGGACGTTCTGCATTGCCGGCAAGCCGCCGTCGATCATGTACTGCAAAGGAGTCTTCCCACCGAACATGGAATTGCTGTTCGGAAGCCGTACCCACTCGTCGGCGAGCTCCTGACCGTGCAAGATGTTGACTGCTTTGAAGATCCCAAGAAGGTACGAGATGCGGAACATCCGGTCCACGTCAAGAACCTTACGCTTCGGGTTCTTCTTCATCTCATAGAACGGCCCATTCGAGATACCACCGAGGAGCATCCTGGCGTCCTCATCACGGACTTTCCAAATCTCCATCATCTTGAAGAATCCGGTGAGGGCAGATCCGCTGAGCCGCTTGCGCTCCTCGGCCGAATTGAAATCGACAAGTGGCTCAGGAGTATACCGAGTTTCTGGGTAGCTGAGAAGGGTTGCCATAGACAACCTCCCGATAAGGAGATTATATACTCCTGTTTCGGATTGTAAAGACAAAAATCGCGAACAGTCCCCCGGGCGTCCAGGCGCGCAAAACGCACTGGCGATGACGCGCTAATAGACAGAGACAACCGACTTGAAGCGAAAAACAGTCACAGCCTAAGCTGGCTTTGCCTCGAGGACTGCCACATCGCTGCCAACCGGGTAGGCTTCGGTCAAGTGAAAACCTGCTGCTCCAAGGAGTGTCCTCCATTCACGCTCACTTCGTTCTCTGCCGCCCGTAACAGCAAGCATGTTGAGGTCGCTCATCAGGTGGCCTTCAAGATGCGGGTCTGCCTGAGCGACCAGCGGAGGCAGTATGAATTCGATGACCAGCAGGGTGCCGTTCTCGGGAATCACCGCGCGGCAGTTCTTGAGAATCGTGATTGCCTTCAGGTCCTGACACCCGTGCAGAACATGTTTGAGCATGTACACATCGGCGCGGGCTGGAACAGATTGGGTCAAATCTGCCGCGAGCAGCCGGCACCGGGAAGAGACCTTTTCGTCCGCGAAGCGCGGCCTGGCTGCATCCAGGCTGGTCTCCCAATCGACGAGCATGCCTAGTAGATGAGGGTTGAGTTCCAGAACTGCGAGAATCAGTGAGCCCCCGCCTCCGCCAAGATCAGCCACCACCTTCGCGCGGGAAAAGTCCCATGCCCTGGCGATGGGAACGTAATCTTCTGCGGGAGCCGTGCCCATGACAGCACGAAAGATCGAGCTCGCTTCAGGATCTTGTGACCAGCGAGAAGGCACGTTCGGATCGCGCACCTGTGCGGCAGGCTTGCCCGTTCGGACGCAATCGGTGAGGAGGGACCAGCTGTCGGCGAGCAGATCCGCCCAGAAAACGACGGCTGGCCATGCCGACTGGGGCACGTCCCTCCGTAGCGGCCTTCCAATCGGGGTTAGCCGGAAATGTTGTGGCGCCGTTTCTTGCGTAACGCCGACGCTGGCCAGGGTACGCAGCAGGCGATACAGAGCATCGGCATCGGCCTGACAGGCCTCGGCCAGTTGATCGACGCTGCAGACTTCATCTCCGAGTGCATCCGCAATGCCGAGACGCGCAGCGGCGCAAAGGACGCAGCTGCGGGAATACGCCATCGCCATTTGCACCAGCGCCGTATTGGGTGCCACATTACCGATGCCGCTGTTAGGTTGAGCCATGAAACACCTCAAGATTGTGGGGTAGGATAGCAGAAAAGCCAGCCTGTAACGGGACATCCGCAACGTTCAAGAACTCCCGGGAACACCTATTCTGCCGATATTCCTAATCGGCGGAATTCAGCGCATTGCTCACTTTCGACGAAGGCTTTGGAGAGTGCAGCAGCGTGAAGACCGGTAAATGAGTCATCGATTGCCGATCAGCCCGGGCCACGCACGATGGGTAAAAGCAAAACCAAAGCACAGATCGCCGAAAACCGGAGTTCCGGGTTGTTGACCCGGTTGGAGGGCACATCTCCGACCCCTGCGGCGTTCCCCGTTACGAATCCGCGGAAATGACGTTCTCGACGCTATAGTCTGGAATTGTCGCTAGGCGGCAGCAGCATCGCCGTGCAGCGAGTCATATGCCTCTGATTCACTGGCACGAGTTGGAACTGCGAAAGAAGGCCGGGGGACCTCAACGACAGTGAGGGTACTAAGTCTCGTGCGATTCTTCCAAAAGATAGCAGGATTTGCGGCGTTTGTTCTCGCATTTATGGCGCTGGGCCAGAGCGGAAGATCCCAGTCGCCGAGTGACTACCGGGATATGGCATCCTCGCGTGAACCGGGGACGCAGGTCGAGTACAGTTCGTTCCAGTTCCGCAGCAAGAAGGCCGAAGAGCAGATTCCGTGCCCCGTGAATCATGGAGCGGATGCGTTCGATGCGCTTGGGCCGTGCCATTGGCAAAGCAACCAGTTTCAGCACCTGCCACAGTGGGTATGGGTGCATTTCGCGGGGCCGCGGTGGATCGACAAGGTCGTGCTGCGCGCGGCGAGTGCGGCCACGATGCCTGTTGAGTTTTCGGGACAGTATCTGGAGCGCGGCGCCGCGTTCCGCACCATCTTTCATGCCAAGGACGCTCGCTTCGACCCGGGGACGCTCACCTGCACGGTTCACTTCGCTCCGGTGACCACGGACAATTTTCGGCTGGTGATCGAGCGGACCGCGGCTCAAGTGACGCCACAGTCGTGGCTGGCCGAACTGGCGCAGTTGGAGGTCTTCGGAACAGATGCGCCTGAAGGCGGCACTGCGGCTGCGACCGAAACGACGGCCGAGGGCGCGACCGTGCCTCATGCCTGCCTGGCTCCGACGGCATTTGTTCCGAAGATCGAAGAAGTCGGTGGCAGCTTGGCGATCAGCACTCCGTGGTACCGGCTGGTGCTGGATAAGCAGCAGCCACGCATTTTGTCGCTCGCGCTGGATTCGCTGGGAAAGGGCGAGTTGGGCGTAAATCTGTTGCAGCAGAGCGGGGCGTACCCTGTGCTGGATCGGCCGTTCGAGAGCGCGACGCCGCCGGGGAAGGGCGCACTGACCCGCGCCGGAAATGTGTTCCGCTATGCGCCGGTGGAAGTTGCGCCCGGGGTGTTGGAACAAGTTGCCATTCAGGCAGTCGCTCGAGGGTTTGATCTCTCGCTGGCGGTCACGGCGAAGCATGCGGTAATGCTGCGGGGCGGATTGTTCCGCTTCGAATTCGCGGCCAACCAGACACCTACGACGTTCGTTTGCCATCCGTCGAGGCTCATGAATTACGGGGAAGTACCGGCGTATCTCGCCGCACCGGATTTTGGCACGGCATACGTCACGCGCACGGGCGATGCGGCTGCGTTCTATCGCAGGCCGTCGTCGCTGTTCCCGGCCACTTCGTACGCGGTAGACATCACGCCGCACCTGCCTGCGAGCGAAGACGGGTTGAACGAAATCGGACCGCAGCCATGGCACACGACGCTGCATCTCTCGGTGCAGGCAGTCGAGCCGCTTCCCGAGCTGCTCAAGCGAGATGCGCGGCTTCCACGCTTTCCCAAATACTCGCTGGACATGACGCAGTGGCGACCGGATACCGGCGTTGTGAGCAACAGCGTGATGAGCATCAACTGCGGGCTGGCGATGTTGTTCTACGCAGAGCAGGCGGTGTGGGCTCCTCGTCTCGAGGACGGGATTTCGCCGATGGAACTGGTGGGGGCGTCGGTGGATCAATACTTCAATGGCGCCCGCGGGTACATGATGCCCAACGTAAATGTGGAATCGCCGGAGTGGAAGTCGTCGCGCGAGACTGCGGCTTACCTCGTGATTTCGGGCTGGTACGTCATCCGCACGATCGGAGGCTTGCCACAGGCGAAAAAGTGGCTGAAGCCGATGGAGGCGGTGACGAATCGTATCGAGTCGCACTTCGATCGCGACGGGCTGATAGATGAGCCGGGGAAGGAGTGGTTCGACGTGTATGACTTCGAGGGGCCCGATGCCTTGACGAATGCGGCCGACTACCGAGCCTTCTTGTGCATGGCCGATGTGGAAGCTCTGTTAGGACGGCAGGGCCTGGCGAAGCGCTATCGCGCGGATGCGGAACGGATCAAGACAGTGTATTTCAAAACGTTCTTCAATCCTGCGACAGGCGTACTGGCGGGCTGGAAATCGCCGGACGGAAAGCTGCACGATTACATGTTTCCTTGGGTGAATGGATTCGCGGTCTACCAGGGTTTGGTCCCGGCGGAGCGAGCGAAATCGATTCTCCAAACCATGTTGGCAAAGATGCAGAGCATCGGTTTCCAATCCTTCCAATTCGGTTTGCCGACGAACCTGGTTCCGATGAGCCCGTCGGATTATTTTCCGCGTACAAGCGGCGCGCCGAAGCAGGCCGATGGGAAGGATACCTGGCAGGTCTATATGAACGGGGGCGCCACGCCGCCGTACGAATATTACTTTATCCAGTCGCTCTACCAAACCGGGTTGGTAGACGACGCGGAACGGCTGCTGTGGCCGCTGATGCAGTCGTACGAAAAGGGAACTTTCAACGCCGGCATCGAATTGCCGGGACAAAAGCAACGCAACCCGGTAGGCAGCGCGTTCTACGTGTGGGATGGCTCGCGCGGTCGCGGCGAAGGCTATCTGCCCGAGGACTGGCAAGGCGTGGACGCGCTCTTCACCGGTCACTTCGGCATCGGCTTCGATGAGCGTGGGTATTTCTTCGAGCCGTGGTCGCCGCTGAAGGGGCGGAAACTCACCCTGGAAATGCCTTACATGGGGAAGACAGCTCCGCGGGTCGTTGGTTTCCGATCTGGCGAAAACTGAGAATGTCGACGGGGATGAGTACTGGTATATCGAGCGTCTTCGTTGCTGAAAGCCGCCTAACGTACTTGCCCACATCTTGAAAACAGGAAGGTAAGGGAGAGTAAGGACTTCATTCTAAATAGGGTGCCTTCGTAATTCGGTGGACCAGGATCGTGTGTGCTTGCGAATTTCGGCGGCATTATCGGCACTTCGCATCTTTTCGATAAAAGAAAAATTGCAGATGCAGGGACATAAGACGTCAGGCGTACTCAACGAGTCCAGCAAGCGAAATTGAGATCGACGATTACGCCTCAACTCGCCCAAGACGGATTGGGCATGTTCGGGCAGTGCGGCAAGCAGCTGGACTCGGCCTTTCCCGCCGGTCCGCGGCGACTCCTTGCGGTGAGCTAACAGGCGCCGAAATATATGCATCCAACTGATCTTTGGGCTTCGCTCCACTGCTGATTGCAGTAAAGGTTGCACAAAGGGTCGGGAAACTTAGATGCCGCAGGATGCCAGCACGCTTCCTCAATTAGAAACGGCGGAGCGGAACATGAGGTCCGAGGCAGACGCAATTGTTGCATCCGTCATTGAGGATGCGGAAGTTATCCATGCCACCTTGAAAGCAAGTTCCATTGCACAGATCGTTATTGCACTCGCTGCGGTCGTCGCCCTTCTCTACTTTCTTCGCTATGTCCTTATCATTTGCATCAGCGCGTTGCTCGTAGCCTTTGTTTTGGAGCCGTTGGTCGGCAAGATCGCACAACTTAGAATTCCACGAGCAGCAGGCGCATTCGTCGCGGTGCTTATCGCCTCAGCAGTCGCTGGCGCTCTCGCCTACTTTCTTCTTATCCAGGTTGACTCCATCTCCGGCAGATTGCCCCAATACTCGGAACGTATCAAACAAAGCCTCAATTGGATTCAGGAGCCCATGAGCCGCCTCGAAAGAACGACGCGCGCGATGACGAGCTCGCCAGACGACGGCAACGAGCCGGAACCGATTCAAGTGCAGGAAACCCCGGCTCCTTCGCGCCTCCTAGTCTTCAACTTCGGGACCATCGGCGAGTTCATGTTGAGGCTTAGCTTTCTGCCTTTCCTCACATTCTTCATGCTCACCTGGAAAGACCATGCTTTCGCTACAACCCTGAGGTTGTTTCCTGAGGAACACCGTCAGGGCGCGTACCGAGCCATCGCCAAGATTTCTCGGATGATCCGCAGCTTCTTGATCGGAAATCTGGTCGTCTGGTTCATTGGCGCAGCTTCCTGCACGGTTCTATTCTGGTATTTGGGAATTCCGTCCTTCTATGTGATCGGGACAATCTGCGGGCTTTTGAGCCTGATTCCTTCCGTCGGCGCCATTTTGGCTGTGATTCCGCCCATCGTCAGTGGCCTCGGAGTTCTTCACATGTCCGGGTTTCTGATTGTCCTTTTTGGAGTGATCGCGATCCATGCGGTCACGCTTAATCTGCTTTATCCCACGCTGGTTGGGAAACGAGTGCTCCTGAATCCCCTGGCAGTGGTGCTGTCGCTGCTGATCTGGGCGTGGCTTTGGGGCGCCATGGGCTTGATTCTGGCCATACCCATTGTTGGGGCGGCGAAAATTGTCTGCGACCATACCGATTCGTTGAAGGGTGTCGGTACCTGGTTGGGAATCTGACGGAGGAAACCTTGAGGCGAGACAGCCGCCGTCATGCGCGAGCACCATCGTTGAGTGTCTGTGTTCTATTCCTGTCGCTCATCGGGCACTCATCCGCGTCGCTGAAATCAGGATTGGCTCTTTGAGTCGTGGTCGCTGATGTCTACTGCTCCGACTCTTTTGCGCCCCAAAATACTTCTTTTGCAAATCGGCCGCAACTCTCGGCGTGAACAACTGCACCGGTTCTGGAACCCTGGTTTTGAGCGGACAGTGTTGAACGGAACAGCCATCGGCAGCGCGATTACGGAGCTTCAGCCGGACCTCCAGCCCAACTTCTTTACGATCTCCCATTCCAGTTGGGGAAGGGTTGGCGAGCAACCATCCGGAACTCTTTCGACGAGTGGTTTGGCCTGTTGGCAACACTTGACAGTTCAATAATTATCGTTCGATTTGTTCGACCCAGGTTCGCCTTTTGGCAGGACTCCGATCATCATCAACGCGGCGAAGCCGAGGCGACGATCATATTTGAATGATTAAGCACTTCCTCCGCCCTTTGCGCCAGCAATACCATGCCGTGGCGCCGAGTCTCTGCGGCGACCGAGGCGAGTTGGGAGTGGCCGTCTCCGGGATTGTATTGTGCATCAAGTTCTCCAAGCGCGAGGCGAGCTTCGCACTCAAGTTCGTAGTAACCAAGTTCTTTCGCGCTTGCGATGGCGGAACGAAGCTCCGTTCGCGCCGCATCCAGGCTCGAACGGTCTTTACTTCTCGCCGCGAGCGCCATCGTGATGCGTGCGTTCTGAATGGAGATGGGCAATCTCAGGGCGGGGTCGGGGTTATTCTGAGTGAACTCCCTGGCGCGTTGAAGCGCGTTGTGCGCATCATCAAACTTGCCGCGCATGAGCAAAGCTCGACTGAGATTGGTATAGGCGCTGGCTGCGGCTGGATCCGCTTTTTCTTTTTCAAATTCGTCGATAACAGGGCCGAGCAAATGTTCTGCCGCGTCAGCGCGGTTTTCGTCAAGGTCAAGATCGGCCAACTCCGCCTGGCTCTCTTGAATCAGGCCGGGCGAGTTTAGCTTCTGTCGAATTTCGAGAGCCTGCATATATTGCTGACGAGCGCCCTCCAGATTCCCTTCGGCCTTCAACGCTTCTCCTAAACTGAGCATCGCCGCTGTCCAGTATCCATAAGCTCCCTGGTCCTGGCGGCCTGCGTCGACCGCCTGTTGCGCAAAGCGATGCGCGTCCTGCACCCGCCCTTGCACCAGGGCCAGATCGGAAGATCGAGACAGTAGATAGGTCGGATCGCTGCGGTCCAGAGAATTCTCGATTGCCCGTGCTTGCTCGTACATCGTCTCTGCCGCCGTCAGCTTGCCCCGAAGAAAGAGCAGATCGGCAATATTGCCGAGCGCTGTTGCCGTATCGCCCTTGTCTCCAGCTTCTTCGAAATTGACTTTCGCCTGGCGGTACAACTGCTCGGCGCGATCGAGCTTACCCTCATTCTCAAAATTGATCGCCATGTTGTTCATGACCGCGCCGGTTTTGTAATGTTCACCAAGCCCTTCAAGCATCTCGAGCGCCTGCTGGTAAGTCGCAATGGCTGGCTCCAACTGGCTCAGGCTCCCCCGCATGTCTCCAATCAAGCGAAGCGTGTCCGCCGCCATCATGCGGTTTCCGGCGGCGAGAAAAGCATCGTAGGCCTCTTCGCATGCGGGCAAAGCTCGATCGGGATGTTCGCTGTAATTCAACGTTCGGCATTCGTCCTGTCGCGCCCGGGCGTAGATCAGCTTTTTGCCCTGCTCCGCCGCCTTGCGTTCGGCGCGTTCGATCAATACCAGGCGCGCGGGAATGCTGGTCGTTCCGAAGCGTGCATCAAGCAAATCGATGCGCGTATCGTCCGAGGCTGGCTGCGGCAGGCGCCGAAGCTGAGACAGTGTCGCTGCCGCCTGGCTGTCATGACCGGCCGCATCCTGCGCTTGCGCGAGTTGCAATCCGTACTCGATGTTGTCCGGAGACAATTCAAACAGCACGCGATATGCGGATGCCGCTTTCTCGTGATCGGCCATGCTGTCGTAATACCCTGCCTGCACGAGTAACTGCTGCACGCGCGGCAGATTGGTCGAGAGTTGCAGCGCCTTCTTCGTTTCCTCTCTCGCGTTCCGTTCGTATCCAAGTCCAGCCCAGGCGCGTGCCAGCATCAGATGGGCCAGCGCAAACCCTGGATCCGCAATGCAAGCCTGTTGCAGCAGATCTTTCGCCGCCAGTGAATCGGACTCGCGCAACTTGGCAAGCCCCAACGAGTAGAATCTGGCCGCTTCACGTCCCGCCGGCAACGATGCCAGCACCACCGTCTCATCGGAGGTTGCGAGTTCAGGAACTCCCAATGCCTGTCTCAGGACGCCCCCAACCCGGGAAACAATGTGAAAGAGATCTTCTGTCTCGCCAATCGCGGCTGTTTCTTTCAGGATTTCGCCGCTCCTCGCATCCTGGAGTCGCACGTCCAGCCTGACTTGCGCCCGTGTCGTGGTGTACGAGCCCAGCACCAGCAGGTCCGTATTCAACGCCCCGCCGATGCGCCGGGCCGTGCTTTCGTCCACCGTGCCAGTTTCCGGCCAAGGCGATGAGGAGTGATAGTTCGCCACTTCCTCTCCTGAAACCAGGCGGAGTTCCTCGCCTGCCGATAATTCCGTTTGCAACATTTCGGCAAACGCAGTGGACAACCATGTATCTGCGTCCCGTCCTGAGAGATTGCTGAATCCAAGCACCGCGACCGATCTTCGCGTCGGAGCTTGCGCACTCACCTGCAGCGGCAGTCCTACAGAATGTCTCCGGTGCAATGCTACCCATGCCACTCCGATCGCGGCCAGCAGAGCGACGACGGCGAACAGGTAGCTGCGCAACACAGGCGAGCGAAAGCTCAAGGATCCTGTCGACGGCGTGCGCAAAAATGCTGCCGTCAAGGGTGCCTCGGCCACGTTCCCGGCAACCGTGCTTTGAGCGCTCACAACCGCCACTGGCGCGATGAAACGATATCCCCGCCGCGGAACCGTCTCGATGAAGCGCCGATTGTCGGAGTCATCGTCGATTGCCGCGCGCAGCTTCTTAAGAATGACGTTCAGGCTGCCGTCGAAATCAACGTGGGTTCCTTCCGGCCAGAGCCTTTTGCAAAGCTCCTCCCGGGTAACAAGCTCTCCCGCGTTTTCCAAAAGCAGCATGAGAACGCGGAAGGGCTGATCCTGGATTCTGACGCGCACACCTTTGCGGGTCAGCGTGTGACGAGCGCCGTCCGCCTCAAACAAGCCAAATCGAAAGATGGTCCCGGGAGATATGGCCGACCCCATACGTCCTCCCGAATAGATAGTGAATCGAATCATAGCACGCGTTTCAAGACAAGTCAGCTATTGCTATAACTAGCTATATCCAAATGGTTTGCGTGGTCAGGCAACAGTTAATATTTAGTTCCTTTGACCTTCGGGTCAACCTGCCGCATGCTACCTCTCGAAATGAGGCTGCCGAACCGGATCGCATTGGGAAGAGACTGACCCAACCCCGCGGTGTGAATCGATGATTTGGGGAATCGGGTGGTGAGAAAGATGAAGGGCTTCCGTTGGTCCACAGCATCGCGGGTCATCCTGTGGACAGCGCTGATCCTGCTTGCGTGCAGCCTCTGGATGGCGTTGCGCCGCTGAAATACTTCGGCCTTCCCCCAATTACGAAGTCGTTCTCGGAGGTACAGGAACATGCTTACATTGAACCGCTGGCCACGGGCCGCGACGCGTCTGTTGGTCCCGATGCTACTTAGCGCGATGCTGGTGGCTCAGCAACCACAAAAGTCGATGACAAATGATGGCGTGGTGCAGCTGGTTAAAGCCGGATTGCCCGAATCGGTGATCATTGGGGCGATCCAGTCGAGTCCTCCGAGCTACGACATTTCGGCAGACGCATTGATCAAGTTGAACCAGGCCGGCGTAACTCCAGATGAGATGAAGGCGATCATCGCCGCCCAGCAAGCCGGCAATACGGCCGGAAGCTCTGCCCCTGCGGCAAATGCGAACGCCGGTGGCGGTCAGGCCCCTGCGTCCACGTCGCAGGCGAGATGGGAGATGCCATCCGTCGCAGTCGTTTCGTCCCCATCGCCGCAGGTGCTGCCTATTGAAAAGACGCAGCTCGAAGAGTCGAAGATCAAGCCGCATTCACTGGGCAGCCTGGTCGGAGATTCCGCGTTAACTCAAGGAATGCAGGCGGGAGTCAGCGATGCGGCATGGGACACGGCCACACACATGAATAGCGGCATCGGCGGTGCCGCCGTTCTCCAAACGGGAGGCATTGTCAGCGGGCTTCTGGGCCGCCGGCCACAGACCACAACCTATGTTTGGGGAATTCCTGGTGCGGCCTCGTCGAACGTGTTGCATACGGCCACGCCCAAGTTCGGCGTGAGCTTTGCCAAGGCTCCAGGGGTCAACCCCGATGACTTCGCGCCGCGGATTGTGAAGCTGACACCCGCGCAGAACTCCTGCCGGCTCGTGGGAGCGGCGCAAGGCAAAGAAGATGCGCGCTCTGACATCGCCGCCGACTGGGAGATCTATTCCGCATTCGTTGAGGATCCTGTACAGGTGAACCTTGAGAAGACCGGCGAAGGCAATTACAATGTTTTCCCACAGGCGCCCATCTTGCCGGGAGAATACGCGGTGGTGCTCCGGCCCGTCTCGAAGAACATGAAGATCTCTGGAGCGGACGCGTCGCGCGGACAAGGCGCGGGGCTGATGTTCAGCGCCGTGTGGTCGTTTGAAGTAGCCATGGATGCGCATTGATTGCGCCGGAGAGAATCGCGATCAAGGCGGGCAATCGCTCAATTCGAATGGCGGGGTATTGCGGAACTGAATGCCACACCTCGCCTCTTGAGATTCGCCGCAGCCCGTCTTGGCGTATTAGCCGGTTGGTTCGAGGTGTACATATGCGCCGAATTCATCAGGTGTTGTTGGCCCTCCCGGTCACAGGCGTAGTCCTTTGTCTCTCCTCCTGTTCGGGGTGTTCAGCCAAGAATGCGCCGAGCAGCCCGCCGGCAGGCGCAGCCACAAGCTCCGCGCCGGGTGGCCCAGGAGCGGGCGCAGCAGCAACCCCGGCGCCGTCGCAGTTTTACGCGCCGCGCGATGCCGTGTACGACGTGACCTACACCCCCAACACCGTGCGAATCGATTTTCCCACCGTTCAAAAGACGCTGCGCGCCGTCAGTCCTGACGGAAGCGCCATGGTTTTTGATTCGTCTGACCCGCGCCTGCAAGGCTTGACCGCGGGCAAGGTGCTTTTGCTGGAACATCTGGGTGTTCGCAAGATCGTCGACGTCGAGAAGCAAGGCTCGCAAATCGGGCTCATCACTGACGATGTATCGCTCACTGATTTCATCCAGGACGGACATATTAAATTCACGGCTCCGCTGTTTGCCGACAGCCCCCAGGCGGCAGTCTATCCGCCGCCTGCCCCGAGAGCCCTCCTCGCCAATCTGACCGACTGGTTGAAGGGTCCGGTTGTGGCTTACGCGGATACATCACCTGCTTCTTATGGCATGCATGCGGCCGGCAAGGTGGACAATTGGGAGTTCGAAGCGAGCGGGACGCGGGCAGGAGACGGCCTGACTCTTACGATATCGGCCACAAAGGACCTGGGAGGCCTAAAAGCTAAAGTTACCGCCACTGGAAAGGTGAACCACGTGTCCAGCGCATTCGACGCCAACATCAAGGGCGGCAAGATGCAGGACTTTCAATACAGCACTCCCCTTCAAGGCAGTCTGCAGGTTACCTGGGCTGCTTTGACGGCGGGGCAGAATCTTGGTATTGGCGAGTCCCGGCTCGCCTTGCCCCCTGTGGCCAAGACCGTGATTGATGTGTATGGGCTGCCATTCCTGTTCCAGATCAACGTGAACCTCATTTTCAAGCCCGGCTTCGGAACACCGCACGATGCTGCCTCCGGCGGCTTCAATCTCGATTATGACGGCGCAGGCGGACTGATCATCCATGGATCGCAAAGTTCCACGACCGGCAACATGCAGGCCAACCCCAACGTGCAGAACACAACTTCTTCGTCTCTGGCGGCGCATGGCATCGTCCTGGCAGTGAATGCGCCAAAGATTTCCGTCTCCTTCGGCACCGACAGCTTTAAGGAAGCGCTCACTCAGCTCCTGCCCGAGACCATCACATCCTGGTCGTGGTTCCAAAGGCTCCAACAGAAACTTTTTTCCAAAAAATTATCGAGCCAACCGGGGCCGGGTGACTTCTTCAAGATCAACGGCGGAGCCTACGTCCAGCTCGTCGAAGAGTTCGACTACGCCGCTTCTGGCCCCCTCAGTCTGGTGCCTTGCAAGGTCACGCATTTCAATTCGTATGCGCAGGCGGGGGCCGATGCTCAGGTTCTTGCAATCACCGCAAGTTCCCCTACCGTCGAGTGGTTCCATAGCGCCAAAACATGGAGGGTTCCGGACAGTGACGTCTGCGGGCCGAAATGATTCCTCTGGACCAAGGCCTGCGAATTCCGTGCTCCATTCACGGGCGAAGCCGGCAGCGGTTCACCTCTGCACGAAAAACTGCGCGTTCGCGGGGCCTGGCTCGGCGATTTGCGGGCAAACGATTCAGAAATGACGAGTGAAGCAGGAGAGATTACGATGGCTGGTTCTTGCAATCAATGTGGCGCGGCGCTGGGCGAGCATGAAGTGTTCTGCACCAGGTGTGGCGCGCGGCGCAGTCAGGCTGAGGCGCCCGTTGTCGAAAAGCACTTCTGCGGGAAGTGTGGCGCCGAGCTCAAACCGGATCTGCGGTTTTGCGAAGCTTGCGGGAATCGCGTTGAGCCGGCAGCCCCTCCGGATGCCGGTTCTGCGGCAGCAAATCAACCTAGCGGCCAGGACGGTACCGTCGCGGCAGCATCGGGCTTTCAACCCGTCCCCCTCCCAAATATGGGGAGCGGCGCAGCCGGTTCGGCTGCAACATCGTCATTCACTCCCGCCGTCGCTGTCATGCCTTCGGCTCCCATTCAGCCGCAGAAAAACAAGCACACCGTCGCCAAGATCTTGATTTCCGTCATGGTCGTCTTTTTCTTGATCGTGGGCGGCGTGGTGGGAGCTGGCATTTATATCGGCTACAGGATCAAGAAAAAAGCGGAGCAGTTGGAGCAGTCATACAAAAAAGCCCTCGCCCAGGCGACTACGGGAGCCAGCGGTCAGGGCCAACCCGGAAGCAGCCCGGACCTGGGAAAGCTTCTCGGAGCACTCAGCCAGGCGGGCCAGGGCCAGTCGGGAAGCGGTCAGGACCTGGGAAAAATCCTTCAGGCACTCGGGCAGGGGCAATCGGGAAGTTCCCCCGATTTGGCGAAGCTGCTTGCATCCCTCGGTCATAGCTTGCAGGGCGCAGCTGGCACCGACGTAGAGAAGCGTCCTGCCAGGACTTGTCCCCCCGCGAATCAGAAGGCACTCGTCTCTTACTTGAAAGATACTTCGTCAGCTTCCATTCCACTCGAAGTTGGCCTGACGCTCACCGATGTCTGGACCCCCCGCGCAGACCAGCCGGATGTTGAGATACTCACGACTGTCAATTCCATCGCCGGCAATTCAATTCAGGTGATGGGAAAGCGATTGGTGGGCAATACTGCGCCAAGTGTGCGAAACCTCTGTACGGCCGACCTGTTGAACGCGCGCGAATACGAAGCGGCGTTCGGTACGTCGACACCGAATACGATTCCAGGCGCAACCATGTTCACCATGTCTCGCGCCGTTTTTTCCGACATCAAGGCCGGTCGTCCGGCTACGCTCACCTTCTACGAAGCGAATAACGACCCGGCCGGGGGTTACGACTTGAGCTCTTTCGGTAAGGGTACGCTTTCGCGTGTTGAGACAAGCGACGTTCCTTACTCGATTATTGTGAACGGAGAGAAGAAGGACCTGCCCACTCTCCATGTCAAGGGAACCCTTGGAACTCAGACGTTCGAACTCTGGGTGCTCGACGACATCGCCAATCCGCTTGTCCTCAACCTGAAAGTCCTCAACTCGCCGTTCCACGTAACGTACGTGAAAATCACCTTCCCCGAGAAAAAAGAAGTTGAGCAGCAGCTTGCCCAAACGGGACGCGCGGAGATTTACGGCATCTACTTTGACTTCGACAAGGGCACGCCCCGGCCGGAATCCGCTCCGGTACTGAAAGAAATCGCTCAGGCGCTCAAAGACAATCCGAACTGGAAACTTCAAATTGAAGGCTATACCGACAACGTCGGCGGCGATGCTTATAACCTGAACCTCTCGGACCAGCGGGCGCAGGGGGTTATGGCATCCCTTGTCTCCGGGTATGGCATCGCTTCCGATCGCCTGACGGCGAAAGGATTTGGCGCAACCCAGCCCAAAGCGACAAACGACACACCCGAAGGGCGGGCCCTGAATCGACGCGTCGAGTTGGTGCGCGATTGATTGCGGCCTCCACGGTGGTCGCGCGATCGCGCTCAACGCACGCCGCAAAAAGTTAGCAGCGATGGACCAATGTGTAGTGAAAAAAGAAGGAGAGACTGTCATGGCATCATGTCCAAACTGCGGTCAAGCCATATCGCCCGAAGCCAGGTTCTGCGGAAGCTGCGGGAATGTCGTCGCTCCGGCTTCGCCCACGCCGCCGCCGGAAGTCTTCGGGGCGAGCGCCGCTGGTGCGCATTGGACACCCGTGCCGACGCCCTCGGTCGCTGCTCCAACCCCGGCGCCGTCGCCGGTCGGCGGTTCAGCCGCTCCCGCCGCGAATTCTGTTTCGAATACTGGATGGACACCGGTTCCCAGCGCACCCCCTGCGCCACCGCCGATGAACGCAACACCCGGGACAGCTTTCATGAGAGTCGATCTTCCCGCTACTCCTCCAGGCGCTGCGCCTGCCACCGGCTGGGTACAGACAAACGCTGCGCCGAATGTAGCCGCAGGAAACTCCTCCAGCTCCGGCTGGGCACCGGTCAATGCTGCTCCCGTGGCAGCACAAGGCGCATCGTCCTCTGCGAGTTCCGGCCTGAGTTCAAGCCAGGCCGCGGCGCTTTCGTATCTGCTGGGCCCGATTACGGGGGTCATCTTCCTTGTGCTCGATCCCTACAAGCAGGACCGGTTTGTTCGTTTTCACGCCATGCAATCCATCGTCTACAGCGTTGCGTGTATCGCATTCAGCGTGGTGTGGAGCGTCGCGGTCAGCATCCTCATCCATTTCAGCGGGTGGATCGCGCTGCTCACGTTCCCCATAAGGCTGCTGATCTCTCTGGGCATGTTCGCGCTCTGGTTGTATGCCATGTATCAGGCGTACAACCACCGCGAGTTTTCTATTCCCCTGCTGGGCCCGATTGCCGCGCAACAGGCGAAATAGGCTCAACGAAAGTCCGTTAGCAATGTGACTCGCTCGGAAAGCCATTCCCCCGGATTATCGCCAACCCGGTCTTAAAGTGAGCCAAGCCAAGTTCGGGAAGGATTGGCGACGATAACTCCGGAACGGGAAACCGATCAAAAGGCAGTAGATTCCGAAGAAAATTAAACTGTGAATATGGAATGGGAGGAGGTGAAGCGGGTGAGGACTCCATCGGCGCATCCCGCAAGACTGAAGAGCGCCGCTACGAGCGAAACTGTCCGGTTTATGGGCTTGACGAGGTAATGGAAGAGAACAGTTACGGCGACATAGCTTGCTCTCGCCGCCAATCCAGATGCGACAGTGACCCAGTCGCCGCCCTTTCCCGAGAAGGCGATGCGAGCGAGAATTCTCCGATAGTGTTTTCGCAGTGCTGATTTCTATTTCTTCTTCGGAACCTTCGCACCCTTCTTACGAGCTTCTGAAAGACCGATTGCGATGGCTTGCTTACGGCTCGTCACTTTTTTGCCACTACGTCCACTCTTCAGCTTGCCACGTTTCATCTCGTGCATTTCCCTCTTCACTTGTTTACCGGCGGCCGAGCCATACTTTCTTTTCGAGGATTTCCTCGTAGCTCTCTTGGCAGTTGGTTTCTTCATGCTCCTCTTTTTCGTTGCCATTCACTCATCTCCTTTTGTGAAATTGACCGGACTCCGCGCCCAGCGATTTCCTGACACTCGGCGAGGCAGGACGCGGGAAGCCTCGAATCTGTGTGCCGCTTTCCTCGAGCCGTTGCACCCGCAAATCTACTCACACAGTCTGATGCAAATCCTAAGCAGTATCTCTCGCCGCCATCGATGCCGCCCCCGCCTGAGCAGCGGCCTCGTAGATTCTTGAGTCGATCTCGGTGCCTAGCACGAGCATAAAACCGCTGATATAGAACCACATAAGCAATAGGATCTCCGCACCCAATGATCCATATGTGAGTGTGTAGGTATTAAAGAAATGAAGGTAGATGCGGAATCCGAGCGAGATAATGAGCCATCCAGTGATGCCGAGGACGGTGCCTGGAGAATACCATCACGGGAAATCTGTTTGTCACCTTTTCGACCAATGTGGCTTCAACCCAGGGACAGACATTTCAGGGGCAGTATCAGATCTCGCCGCGTGTCGCCGTCAGCGCGACGCGCGATCCAAACGGCGGCTTTGCGGTTGACACATTGATTAAGAAGAGCTGGTAGAGGTCATTGGAAGCTCTGGTGTCGCAAGGTCATGAAGCGCGCCGGCAGCAGCCCGTTTCGGTTGCAAGGCGCAGCTATTTTGAGTTTGTGAATCCTCGCTCGATTCCGGTTCATCAAAGTTGGACAAGTATGCGATTATACGTGGCGCGAACGACCGCGTCGTAAAGTCCATTTCACATTTCAAATCTCTAACGGAGAATTCAATATGACTGTGCGACACGAGAGGAGAACTGCGACTTTGCCCCGCTATTACGCACTTCTCGCGGTCTCTACTGGAGCAATGGTGCTTGGCGGCGCAATGCTCTCCGGATGCGAAAGCCATGTAAATGCTGCATCCACCGGCGCCCGCCCACCGATGAAGGTCACGGTCGTGAGCGCTGCACAAAGTGATGTGCCCATAACGGGCGAATGGGTTGGCACACTTGATGGATACGTTAACGCGCAGATTCAGCCCCAGGCGAACGGGTATCTTATTCGCCAGGATTATCGCGAAGGTTCGCAGGTCCAAGAGGGGCAAGTCTTGTTCGAAATCGATCCTCGCCCGTTTGAGGCGGCCCTTCAACAGGCGCAGGGTCAATTGGGCCAGGCACAGGCGCAACTCGCTCTCGCACAAATCAACGTGAACCGTGACACCCCGCTGGCGCAAGCGCACGCGATTGCCCAAAGCCAGCTGGATAACGAAATCCAGCAGAAAGCGCAGGCAGAAGCTGCCGTAAGGACTGCAGAGGCCGCAGTTGCGACGGCGAACTTGAATCTTGGGTTCACCAAGGTTCGTTCGTTGATAACGGGAGTAGCGGGCCAGGCTACGACACAGGTGGGGAATCTCGTGAGCACCCAGTCCGTTCTGACGTCGGTTTCGCAACTCAATCCAATCAAGGTCTATTTTTCAATCTCCGACAGCGAGTATCTCGCATTAACGAAACAGGCAGACACGGGTGGCAGCGACCTTCTTCACGGCGCATCAAAGATTCCGCTGACTCTGACGCTTTCAGATGGCGAAGTCTATCCACAAAAAGGGCACGTGGTTTTTGTAGATCGGCAGCTGGATTCGCAAACCGGCGCGATTCGAATCGCCGCGGCTTTCCCAAATCCGGGAAACATTCTTCGTCCCGGGCAGTTCGGCAGAGTGAAGGCAGCGACCGAGGTTCTTCACAACGCGATCCTTGTTCCGCAGGCGGCAGTAAATGAATTCCAGGGCCAGGAACAGGTGTTTACCATTGCGGCAAACAATACAGTTCACGCAAATAACGTGACGCTCGGTCCACAGTTCGGTAACAACTGGGTGGTGGAAAGTGGTCTTAGCGGCGGGTCCCTGGTCATCACCGACAACGTGCAGAAACTTCGCGAAGGAGAGCCGGTCACGCCGGAAATCTCAGGACAAAGTGCCTCCGTCTCGAAGCCAATGCAAGCCGACGGGAGATAACGGATGTCGAAATTCTTCATACGCCGCCCCATTGTCGCCATTGTCATCGCCATCATTACAGTGGTGGTGGGCTTGGTTTCGTTGTTCACGCTACCAATTTCGCAGTATCCAGACATCGTTCCGCCTGAGATTCTGGTCACCGCCACCTACCCTGGCGCCGATGCAAAAACGGTCAGTCAGGCGGTGTCTACGCCGTTAGAGCAGCAAATGAATGGCGTGGACAACATGATCTACATGGACTCCGTCAGCGCCAATAACGGCGCGGCTCAGATCTTCGTGGATTTTGATGTCAAGACGAATCCAAATATCGATCAGGTTCTCGCCCAGTTGCGCGTAGATCAGGCACAGTCGCAACTGCCGGCACAGGTTACTGCCGCCGGTCTCACGGTGCAGAAGGCCCTGACCTCACCACTCATGCTTGTCGCCATCAACTCGCCGACCGGCCAATTGAGCCAGGACTTTCTAACCAATTACGCCATCATCAACCTTCAGGACCAGCTTGCTCGCGTAAAGGGAGTGTCGCGTGTGCAGGTTTTCGGCGGCCAATATGCGCTCCGGGTATGGGTTGAGCCCGACAAACTCGCCAAGCTCGGTGTCACTGCAACCGAGGTGATACAAGCGATCCAGACCCAGAACAATGTGAACCCCGCCGGGCAGATTGGCGGCGAGCCGATTCCGAAGGGCCAGCAGTTCACCTATACCGTCCGCACCCAGGAACGCCTGGTGAAGCCTGAAGAATTTGGCAACATTATTCTCCGAGCGAACCCTGACGGCTCGATCCTGCATCTTCGCGACGTTGCCCGCATCGAGCTTGGAGACCAAGCATACGGAGTATCGGCTCGCTATAACCAAGCTCCTTCTGGAGTGATGGCAATTTATCAGCTCCCCGGCTCCAACGCTGTCGAAACCGCGAGGGCAGTAAACCAGCGCATGAAGGAACTCTCAGCAACGTTTCCGCCAAGCATCTCTTACAGCGTGCCGCTGGACACCACAAAGGCAGTCACCTCCGGCATCCACGAGATATTGCTGACGCTCTTTGAGGCTCTTGGTCTCGTAGTCCTCGTCGTCTTCATCTTTCTGCAAGGCTGGCGGCCTACGCTGATTCCTTTGCTCGCGGTCCCTGTCTCGCTCATCGGAACATTCATCATCTTTCCTGCGCTCGGATTTTCGATCAACACGCTATCTCTCTTCGGTCTTGTTCTTGCCATTGGCCTGGTTGTTGACGACGCCATCATTGTTGTGGAAGCCGTGGAACACCACATCGACGAGGGTATGGACCCGAAGTCGGCAACCGAAAAAGCAATGCAGGAGGTGGGAGGACCGGTAGTTGCCATCGCGCTCATCCTTGCAGCCGTCTTCATCCCGACTGCCGCTATTCCAGGAATCACCGGGCGCATGTATCAGCAATTTGCTGTCACCATTGCGATTTCAGTTCTGATCTCGGCATTCAACGCGCTCACACTCTCACCGGCCTTGTCCTCGCTCCTTCTGAAACCAAGAGAGGGACCCCGCAAGAAGAGCTTGCTCGCCAGGGGATTTGGCCAATTTAACAAGCTCTTCGGGCGCACTACGGATAGCTTTGTGAATACCTCTCGCATTCTCATTCACAAATCATCCCTCGCCATGCTTGGCCTTATTTTGGTTGGCGTAATCGCAGTATTTCTGGGCAGCAGCCTTCCCGGAGGATTCATTCCGACTGAGGATCAGGGCTATATGTTTCTTGCGCTGCAATTGCCCGACGGCGCATCGGCGCAACGTACCGATGCCGCGGAGCAGAAGATCACCGCCGCGCTGTTGAAGACTCCCGGCATCGAAGGAGTCATCGCGGTCAACGACTTCTCGCTACTAACCCAGGTGCAGAGCACCAACTCGGGATTCTTCTTTGTAGGCCTCAAACCGTGGGCTGTCCGCAAAAGCAAGGATCAGCAACTCGAGTACATCCAGAGCAATCTGCAAAAGCAACTTGCAGAAAACCCGGACGGCATTGCCTTCGCGTTTCCACCGCCCTCCATTCCAGGCATTGGGACTTCAGGTGGTGTCACGATGATTCTCGAAGACCGCTCGGGTTCAGACGATCCTGCGGCGCTGACGAAGAATGTCTTCACGTTTCTCGGAGCCATTTCCAAGCGCCCTGAGATTGCGGCAGCCATTCCGTCCTACCAACCCGCGGTGCCCCAACTCTATGCCGACGTGGACAAGGAGAAAGCTCTTCAACAGCAGGTGGACCTGAGCAGTATCTACACCACCATGCAGACTTTCATGGGCGGATATCTCGTGAACTACTTCAACCGGTTCGGCCGGCAGTGGCAGACATACGTTGAAGCTGACGGCTCGTCGCGAACGAACATCGCAAACATTGACCAGTTTTACGTGCGCAGCGCCAACGGGAGCCAGGTGCCGCTCAGCTCACTTGTCAATGTCAGCCGGACCACGGGGCCCGAATTCATCTACCGATTCAATGAATTCAACGCCGCGCAGCTGAACATAACAGGCGCGCCGGGATACAGTTCTGCCCAGGTGCGGAAGGCGCTCGAAGAGGTCTTCCATGAGACCATGCCACCGGGCGCAGGGTTTGACTATTCCGGCATGTCCTTCCAGGAACAGCAAGCGGAGAAAGGCGTCCCATCGTGGGCCGTGTTCGGTTTGTCACTGATATTTGTGTTTCTGATTCTTGCGGCTCTTTATGAAAGCTGGAGCCTGCCCTTCAGCGTTCTGCTTAGTACACCTGTCGCCATCCTGGGCGCGTATCTCGCATTGCATGCCCGGCGATTTGAAAACGACATCTTCGCGACCATCGGGCTCGTGATGCTCATTGGACTCTCGGCCAAGAACGCCATCCTGATCGTCGAATTTGCAAAGATGAACTACGAACGCGGCGAAAGTATCTGCGATGCCGCGCTGGATGCTGCCCGCTTGCGTTTTCGGCCGATCGTGATGACCGCTTTGGCGTTCATCGTCGGCTGCTTGCCATTGTGGGCCGCGAGCGGCTCGGGTGCTGCCTCCCGGCGGATCCTCGGTACCGTGGTCGTAGGCGGCATGACGCTCTCCACCATCCTTGGCCTGATCTTTATTCCAGTAACGTTTGCCGTGGTGGAATATCTTTCGCATCGTTTCGTGAGAGGCGGCGCAGGCACCACGATGGACTCAATCTGCGGTCCCGGCGCCCCGTCTGGGAGGCAGTCAGAGCCAATTGGCGCCCACGCCGGAGCCGAAGGAGGTCAGGATTGATGAGATACCAGGAACTCTTGCGTTTGAGCTTTCTCGCCATGGCGGTCGGCCTTGTTGCCGGTTGCACGGTCGGCCCAAAATACGTACGGCCACCCGTCACGGCGCCGCCCGCCTTTCGTGGACCGGATGATGCCGTGATCAAGAGTGACGATCAGAAATCTTTCGGCGATGAACAATGGGCTGCGGTTTATCGTGAGCCCGAGTTGCAGGAATTGATTCGCAAGGCTCTCGCCAATAACTACGACGTGCGAATTGCGGCGCGGCGCATTCTCGAAGCGCAAGCCCAGGTCAGGATCACCCGATCGCAAGAGTTCCCGACCGTCACCGTCGGGGGCACAGGGATCGGCGCAAGCCTGCCAACTTCGCTTGGCACACAACTTCCCAATCCTCTGGTTGACGGGTCATTGAATGTTTCAGCCGCGTGGACGCCGGATTTCTGGGGACTCTACCGCAAACAGACTGAGGCCGCACGCGCCCAGCTACTGGCGCAGGTTTGGGCACAGCGCGCGGTGCAACTCACATTGGTGCAGCAGGTAGCGACGGCTTATCTGCAGATTCGGGCGCTCGACTCACAACTTGAGATCACAAAAGAAACGCTGAAGGCCCGGCAGGACTCGCTCGCGCTCACCAGGAAACTGGAGAGTGGAGGTTCGGCTCCCTTGTCAGATGTCCGCCAAGCGGAGCAGTTACTCTACACAGCGACCTCGGAGATACCCCAGCTCGAAGAGCAGATTCAACAAGAGGAGAATGCAATTGCCCTGCTGCTCGGAGAAAATCCTGGACCGATCAGTCACGATGACCCCACCGCGCTTGCGCCTCCACTCCAGGACCTTCCAACAGGGTTACCTTCACAGCTTCTCGAGCGGCGGCCCGATATCCAGCAGGCTGAAGCGACACTGATCGCTGCAAACGCGCAAATCGGTGTGGCTCGTGCGCAATTCTTCCCCAACTTGTCTATCAGTGCATCGGGTGGTGTCGGCGGCGACAGTCTTTCGAGTATCTTTGCAACCAGCGGAAAAACTATCTATGGCCTCGGCACGCTAACGCAACCGCTCTTCGAGGGCGGGAAACTTCGCGGACAGCTTCAGCTCTCACAGGAGACCAAGGAAGAGATGGTACTCAACTATCAGAAGACCATAGCCGGCGCGTTCCGCGACGTGTCCAATGCCCTGATCGCGTTGAACAAGGAGCGTGCCTACCGCGAGCAGCAGGAGAAACTCGTTGAGGCCGCGAAAGATGCAACGCGGCTTGCGCGCATCCGATACCAGGGCGGGTCTACCGGATATCTCGAAGTCCTGACCACGGATTCAAACCTATACGCCGCCGAATTGAACCTGGTCAACGCGCAACAAGACGAAGCGCTTGCGCTCGTACAACTCTATAGCGCGCTCGGGGGCGGTTGGCAAGCATAGTGGTCACGAACTATGCAGCGAGCGGGTTCAGGATAGACATCCCAAGGCGACGTTCCGAATCCTATGACCGAGAAATGCATGGAGAAGGGGCACACTATGGTTGGGTGGGACTTCAACCCACAGTTGACCAGCGCTTTTCACGACGCGCGACATTGCGAAGTTCGAGATCAAACTCTCCGGGCTACCTGATGACGGATCAGGAACCGCAACTCCGCCCGGAGCCGCACACCAAGGGCTCGTAAACAGAACGGCGTTTACGGGGAGCTGCCAAGCGATTATTCGCAATTGAAATCTTCCCGAGTCGGAAAACGGTTTTATACTGGTTGTCACCGTCATGGGAAACGCAGATACAGCGATGGATCTGTCACCGAGCGAGCATTCGCGTTCTTTCGATTTCCGCTTAGCCGGAGCCGTGATTTTGCTTTTGCCGGCCATCTGGTTCAGTTGGATGACCGTCGATGGCCTGGCGGCGCGCCGCCTCCTCCGTACCGACCTGGCCGAGATCACACACGCGCGCTACGGAATCCTAAGTGCCGACCAATGGCGCGCCATCATTGGCCCGATACTTAGCGCGCAAGTCGACAAGCTCGATCTCAAAGGACAGAGCAAGAGTCTCCGCCCCATGGTTGAACGGTCGCTGTACACACTGTTTGACAACATCAAGACGCAGATGACGGCGCCCAAGGCCAAGGCATCGGGCATGCCCGGCGGGGGCAACGCATTCCTCGTGAACATGATCATTGCGTCGCTGCGTCCGCATGTGCCGGAGTACACCAACGTGGTGATGGCGGAGCTAGCCGGCCCGAAAACGCAAAAGAGCTTCAAGGATTCCATTCGCGGCGTACTGGCTAATGCGGTCACAAACACGTTCGGGACAACCGACATGACCACCTATAACGCCATCCTGAAGCGATATGGGTGCGCCAATGGTGCGGCCTGCGAGGCGAACCTTGGCGCGAAGATCGCGGAAGCAGACTCAAAGGTGAATCGCTACTATCTGACGGTGCTCGCATCGGCGGCGCTGGGGTTCATCCTGTTGATGGTCGGCAAGCGGACGCTCTCGCGCGGCGCCGTTGTGGTGCTGATGTTGTTCTGCCTTGCGATGCTGGCCGGCGGCGTACTCAGCCCGATGCTGGAGGTGGAAGTTCGAGTCACAAAGATTGACGCAACCCTGCTCGGCACGCCCATCGAGTTTCACGACCAGTCGCTGTACTACCGCAGCAAGACCGTGTTTGAGGTATATCAAACTCTGATACACATGGGCCGGCCAGAGATGACGCTAGTTGGCGTGCTTGTGATCCTGTTCAGCGTGGTCTTCCCTGCCCTAAAGATGCTGGCGCTCGGAGCGAGTCTCTTCCGGCCGGCGCTGTTGCGCACGAACGGCTTCGTCAGGCTGCTGGCTTTCGAGCTATCCAAGTGGTCCATGGCCGACGTCATGGTCCTGGCGATCTTCATGTCCTTCGTCGCGTTCAACGGCGTCATCGGAAGCGGGTTGGACGGATTGCGCGAGGTGCCAAACGTCCAGGAAGTGCTGATCCCGACAAATGCTTCCAAGATCCTGCCCGGCTATTACTTGTTCATCGGTTTTTGCATATCGAGCATCCTACTGTCGAAGAAGCTGGAGCACGGGATCGCCTCAAGTTCCGTTTCTGAATCGAATTGACCTTGCCCTCAGGTAGTATTTCTGGTGTCACCAGTTCTTCACTGGCGTAGCTGAAAGAACTGAATCCTGTCCATTCATGCGGCATAGACTCGGTCGAGTAAGATCAGCTGATCAAGATGCCGATTGAATCTCCGAATGAGGAATCGGCAGTTTGCGCTTCTCCGAGCGCCGTTGAGACTTGAGGGATCGATTGCTCTACTCACGGAAAGGCTTGATGAATGATTAGTTTAGTCGAATTGCGGGGTGTGGCAGCATTCTCGGATTTGCCGGATGACCAGATCGAGTGGTTTCTGAGGCAAATACAAAAAGTCTCTGTTCAGCCCGGAGAGGCATTTGTACATAAGGACGATCCAGCGGACTGGATGTTCATTTTCCTTGAAGGACTCTTTCAGTGGAGTGGAGAGTTCGGTGGCGACATCGTTACCCTCCCGGCTCAAGCCGGCGAGGTCAGTGGGGTACTTCCTTTTTCCAGGATGAAACGTTTCACGGTAACCGGCCGCGCCCTGACGGATGGGCGTCTCGGCAAATTTCCCGTTGCGCGGTTCTCAGAACTTATCCACAAAATGCCGGAATTGACCACAAGATTGGTCGCCATGATGTCCGAAAGAATTCGGGAAGGAACCCGAATCGAGCAGATGCGCGACCGTTCGGCCTCATTGGGTAAATTATCCGCGGGGCTTGCTCACGAATTGAATAACCCGGCGTCGGCTGTCAAGCGCGCGGCCGATCAAATGCGCGATATGCTGGCGAAAATGCGAGGCGCGAACTCCGAATTGTGGCGACTGTCTGTCAATGATTCGGACAAGGCCAGAATTGAAGAGGCGGAGGCCTCGTTGCTCGAATCAAAGGCTGTTCTGCTAGACGGGCTCGCTCTCGGCGACCTGGAGGAAAGACTAAATTCGATACTCCGCAGCCATGGCCACCCCGATCCATGGGAGTTGTCGGCGAGTCTGGCAAAGTGCAATATGGCCTCGGACACTCTCGTCTCTCTGTTAACAAATCTCGATTCGCGCACGGCTCGCCCGGCACCGGCGCGAATCGCGGCATCTGCGGAATTGTCGATTCTTCTCGGCGCAGTAGAGAACAGCAGCGATCGGATCTCGAATCTGGTTCGGACGGTTAAGGAATATACCTATATGGACCAGGCGCCGGTGCAGGATATTGATGTCGCGCGGAGCCTCGAAACCACGCTTGGCACACTGGCCCACATCCTGCGACCTGGCATTGAGGTGAAGCGTAACTGCGAACCGGTTCCGCTGCTGGTCAGCGCGGTGGGGAGTGAGTTGAGTCAGGTCTGGACCAACCTGATCGAAAATGCCATCGACGCAATGCCCGGTCAAGGTGAACTTCGGCTGCAGATCTTCCGCGAAGACAACTACGCGGTGATTGAAATTGGCGATAGCGGTTCCGGAATTCCAGCGGAGATCAAGCCCTACATTTTTGATCCATTTTTTACGACCAAGGATGTTGGCGAAGGAACGGGCCTCGGGCTGACCACTGTACAGACCATCGTTAGAAAGCTTGGCGGCAATATACAAGTCACTTCAAAGCCGGGTGACACTGTCTTTCAAGTTCGGCTTGCGCTCGTAACTTAGTTGCCTTCCAGCCAATGGACCGCACGATGCCCGCCTCCATTCAGGGTTGCGGAGCACAACGTTGACGCGCCGAGCCGGGAAGCTTCGAACGTTCTGTTGTATATCGCTGGTCAAGTTAGCCGCGGCTTTTGAACCAGTCGATGGCGAGTTGGGTATATTGGCCAACCTCGATGATGTAGCCGTCTGGATCACGCAGGTAGCAGCGCCATTCCCAGCCATCAGTATTGGCCCATGGTTCTGTAAGAAAGGAAGCTCCTTTGTCGCCCCATTCTTTGTAGCAGGCCCAAATGTCGGCGACACGCAAATTCAAGAAGCTGCTTACTCTGTTCAGATTCGTCGGCGTCTCAAGAAGGACCTTCGGCTTGTCGGGAGTGGGGCCACCGCCGGAATTGAGAATGATCCACGTATTCGCCAACTTGATGTAGCCGGGATTTTCTGGTTTGATCAATTTTCCGCCAAGAATTCGGACGTAGAAGTCCCTCGATTTTTCCTGGTCGCTGACGGTGAAGAAGTGGGCTGCGAAGAAGCCTTCGTGTGCAATCGGCGCGTCAGGTAGATCCATGTGGTATCTCCTGTTTCAAGACGAATTATGATGCGGGCGAAAATGACTACGGTAAAGGAAGCCTTTCATCTGCTGGCTATCCTATAACGGGCAGCTAATTCAGGAGCGACTCCCAGTTGGCTGGCACTCTTCCTGCGGGTCCAGGTGTGGGCTGACTTGCGGGATGCGCGCGCGGCGGAAGCATCTCCACACCTTCGACCGTTTCCTGCTTTTGGTAATCGAAGAACCAGTCCTCACCCGGCTCAAAGCTGGTTATGATCGGATGCCCTGTCGCCGCCGCATGCTTTGATGCGTGCTGACTCGGGGAACTGTCACAGCAACCGATGTGCCCACACTCCGCGCACCGCCGGAGGTGAAACCACCAACCATCCGGCGACGCCAGGCATTCTACGCACCCATCGCCACTCGGTCGAGAAGCGGGATTAATTCCGCGCCGCTTTTTCACCATTTCAGTTCTTCCTTGAGACAACATCTGTCCAGCAATGAGTTCAAGGTATCAGCAAGAGCTTCCCGCTGCCACCCTTTTCCGCCTCTGCCTAGGCCTGGCCGCCTCACTGAGCGGCAGTATCTTGCCAATCGAACTTGCATGGTTCTTTAGATACCACAGACCACTCGATTGCGGCCTAGATTCTTGGCTTTATATAAAGCTTCATCTGCAGTTGCAATCAGTTTTGTACTCGATCTGTCACCCGATTTTGAGATCGCTGCGCCGATGCTGAGCGTGACTTGTATTTCGTTCGCTTCTGCATGAAAGGGCTCCGCATCGACGGCCGCTCGAATTCGTTCCGTGAGTTCGCAGAGTCCTGCCTGGTCGACAGCGGGAACAACGATCATGAATTCTTCTCCGCCATAGCGGCCGAGGCGATCATGCGCGCGCAGCATGCTGCTTAAACGACGAACTACTTGCTGCAGTACCAAATCGCCCGCCGGGTGTCCGAGAGCATCGTTGACCCTTTTGAAATGGTCCAGATCGAGCATCAGGACTCCGGTGGATTGAACATTGCGGCCGGCGCGGACTAATTCTTCTTCGAGAAACTCAAGAATTGCTCTCCGATTCGAGACTCCTGTAAGCGAATCTCTGGAAGCCTGATCGCGAAGCTGCTCGCGCGAGCTGATCAAGCTGTCCTGGCGGGTCAGCGCGCGAAGGGCAACAAGGAGCCTGGCTTTCAACTCCTGCTCCTCGAATGGCAAGCTCAGATACTCCGAGGCCCCCGATTCAAGAGATTCGGCAACGTCTCGACGGCCGTTCTGGCAGCCCGTGATGAAAATGTATGGAGACTGTCCGCCCGATTCGCGGGTGATCCGCCGGCATAATTCGATACCGTCAATGGCGGGCAACGACTGGTTCATGATCAGCAGATCAGGCGCTCTGTGTTGTTCAAGAAACATCAGCGCTTCGATTCCGTCTGTCGCCACCTCACTGTTGAAGCCCCATTCGCGAAGCAGATGGAGCAGGCGAAGCCGCGTGGCGCTGTCGCTTTCGGCAATCAGAACCCGCCGGAGGTCGCCAAATTTATGACGCCGTTCACCAGGCGTTTCATCTGCCGCGGCGCTTTGGGTCACAGGCCCCGGGTGGCCCGAATGATCGAGCCGCGGCATGCGTACGAGCATATATCTTGCGCCGTCGACTTCAGCGTCGACCAATATTGTCACGGAATTTGGCTTCTGCTCGTTGCTGGTTCCCCCTTCTTCCGCAAATTGATTCGCCATTCCCGCCAGGTCGCGGATTGCGTCAAAAATCGGAAGCTGATGCGGAGAAACGGGAGTATCTAACGAAACGTACGCATGGCTTGCACACATGGCGTTCCCTCCAGATAAATCGCTTGCGATGCGGGCCCTGGCGCGGAATCTGACGATTCCATTGGGAAGCGGCGAGGTCCGGTAAGAATCGCCTGCATCTCAGATGAGACAGTCTCAATTCTTGGCCCGATATGTGAAATGCGGTTTTAGGACAAGCGAAGTCTTGAACAAAATTCAAAGCGTTTGTCAGGCAGCGTCGGTACTGCTTCATCCCAATGGTGCTGATACGCTGGCAAACGTTTCAAATAAACGGCGAAGAAAACGCTCATCTTCGAGGCAGGCGTAACCCCCAGTCAATCTTTTTCTGAAAATGCTGAAACGATCGCCTGGAGCGCTGCACTACCCATCGAGCCCGGAAAATCGGGCGTGAAAACCGATGCATTCAAAGGCACGACTTCTGCCGTGTCTGACGAGTGCAGCGGCGTTTACATGGATGGCGATTCATGCCTAACGACTCTCAGCCCAAGAATCTCTTGAATGCGGCGGCAGCTTCATGCTGCTGGGTCGCACGGGCCGGTACGGCGCGGAAGCCTTGGCCGCGTCCTTACTGGCCCTACGGAGCCTCCACAGTCGAGCCAGGTACCCTCCCCCAGAACATGCGGGGCCCGTCACTTGGGGCGGGCCCCGCAGGCGCTCAAAAACCGGCTGAACAGGACTTGAGATGAGTACAAACGATCATGCCGCGCGACCTGACGCGGATCCATCAGCGCCATGGCGGCTCCTATTAATAGAGGCGGATCATCCCATGTTCCGAAATTCAGCCACCGATCTGGCAGCGAAATCCCGCCCTGGAAAGGCTGCATACATGACGAATGTCATCTCCTGTTTGACCCTTTGGATTTCATTTTTGGCTGCAATATGGTTCGTCAGAGGCTGGATCGGATTGTTCTTCAGCGGGCAAGTGCTTTCCGCAGGGGCCTGCCTGCTCCAAATATTGGCTAAGAGGACCAACTATGCTTTCTCCGCGAGCAAAAAGCCGGCTCATGAGCTCGAGGTTGGGTGGAATCAATAGTCATCCGGCGCAGATTCGTTTCATGCTCGGTGAACGTGACTACCACTTGAACGTCGAGTATCTCGGGCGCCTGGAAATCGCCATATCCGGAAGATTCACCGGAAGAATCTACCGGTTCAACCCTGTCCAGCCGATCCAGCAGGTCGACCCCAGAGACGCATTCTATCTGCTGGCAAGCAGACGATTCGGGGTTGCTCGATGAGCTCTGTGCGTCGCTGCCAGGCCGGACGCGGCAGGCCTGTGAGGCGCCGAACGCATTCCGCCACCCCACGGCCAGGATGCTTTCCATCGCCGACACCGCCTGCGATACTATACCCGTCTATTCCCAGGGCGGGGTTAGCTTTGCAATTTCATTCATTCGATGCGAAGTACGTGGCGGATCTTCGCGCGGGAGACCGGCAGACACAGGAGCATTTTGTCGCATATTTCACTGCCCTGCTCAAACTCAAGCTCCGGTCACGCCTTCAATCTTCCCACGCCATTGACGATGTTTGCCAGGAAACATTCGCGCGGGTCTTTGATGTCTTGCGCAGGGATGAGGGTCTGCGCCGACCGGAAAGCCTGGGGGCGTTCGTTAACAACGTGTGCAACTACGTTCTCTTCGAGCATTACCGCTCCACAGGCCGCAGCGAGTCGCTCGATGAAGCAGGCGCGCCGGAGCCCGCTGCAACGGGTGCTGACGTCATCGACATCATTTTCGCCCGGCAACTCAAGGAAAAAGTTCGCTCCATTCTCCTTCGCCTTCCGGAACGAGACCGCTCCTTGTTGAAAGCAATTTTCCTCGATGAACGCGATCGAGATGAGGTCTGCCGGCAGTTCGGCGTCGACAGGGAGTATCTGCGAGTCCTGCTCCATCGCGCCAAGCAGGAATTTAAGGTTGAGTATACGAAGCACATGGGCAACCGCATGCCCCTCGGCGCCGATACCTGATTCTCTTGCCATATCGTGGCTGAAGCGTTGGCCGAATTGAACGGGAGGAAAAGATGAATCATACCGAAGCAGTGGAACAAATGGCCGCAGAACGATACCTGCTCAATGAACTCGCTCCCGATGCGCGCGATGCCTTTGAAGAGCATGTTTTCGATTGCGCGGAGTGCGCTCTCGACCTCCGCGCCGGCACTCTCTTCGTTCAGGAAGCAAAGAATCAGCTCCCGGCCCTTGCAGCTTCGCAAAGCAGATCCGACGAGACAAAGTCCGGCACCAAGCGAAGCTTTTCATTCTTCTTGTGGCGCCCGGCATTTGCGGTTCCTGCCCTGGCCGCGTTGCTTATGGTGGTTGGGTATCAAAACTTCGTGACATTTCCTGCGCTGCGCCAGTCGGCGACCGAGCCCCGACTTGCCCCTGTGGCTCCGTTGCACCCGGCAACGCGCGGCGCCACGCTGCCCACCTTCACAGTCGATCGGGCGCACGGCGTAGCATTGCCGATTGATTTGTCGGCCGATCCCGGCATGGCACCCGCGGCTTCCTATTCCTTCAGCCTACGCGACTCGCAAGGTAAACTCGTCTGGGCCAGCACGTTAGCTGCTCCGGCGCCTGAAACTGATAGCGAAGAGCGGTTTTCCCTCACCATTCCGGGCAGCGCCCTGCACTCCGGATCGTATTCGCTGTTGATTACCAGCGTCAGCGCACAAGGGGTGCGTACTCCATTCGATCAATACAATTTTGATATAGTAATGACGAATTAGCAGATTCCAGAAGGTTTGGAACCGGCCCCGAAATCGTCTCGTTTTCCAAGATCCCCTCCTGCGGGCGAATCAGAAGCCAGAACCCGGCAAGCACTCCAAGAAATGTCTGCATGCAAAGGAGCATGAGTCGACCATGTCTTATGTGAACGAACAAACTGTGAATGGAAGAACGCATCACTATCATGCGGAAGCCAAAATCCTGTCGGGCCACTTGCAGCTGCCCCTGGTTGCTGAGATCGAGCCTCAGGGCTATGCGCATCTGCGTGATGAAGGTGGTTATCTGTCGCAACGGGCCGAGGGCTATCGTCTTGAATCGGTCATTTCATTCCAGTCCGGCTATACGCAGGTTGCCGGCAATCGCAGCACAAAGCCGGGGCAAGGCTGGACAACATTGACGACAACAGCCGTTGAAGGGTTGAACGTGCTCGATGTCGTTACCGCCGATCGCATCGTAGGTCAAATGATCACCGAGCACTCGCTCGACGGATATGTCCCGACCGTCAGTTTCCTCGGAACACGCTTTGGGAATCTGCGCATCGCCGGGCATCCGGTCGCGCTTGACCTCGATTTCAAACTGCTCGGCTCCAAGCCGGCGGACGATGCGGCGTACACGCAGGACTCCAACCTCGTGTCGTGCGTCTCCAGCATGCTGAGCCGGATCCGCGAACGCCAAGATCTTCCGACCACTCTGCGCGAACGGTACAATCAACTTGCTTCCACTCTTGGGTCGCCACAGGAGGAAGTTGAGTGTTCCCTGGTCAAAGCCGCGAGTGGAGACTATCCCGGAGCCTCCTCTGGCCATGTGATCACGATTCCGGACTTCGGCACGATCGTCCTGGGCAAAGTGACGATCAATCACGAGGACTTCAAGCCGGGTTCGGGAGTTCCCAGGAAAACTACGGTGCGGCTAAAAATGATCGAATTCCACTTTGGCTGCGCCATCGCTGGCGGCGCAGATACCGGGGATGGTTCAAGCAACGGGACAACGGAACCATAACGCCAGTGGCCTCGCGGACGGACACTCCGTTGCGTCGAGACTCGCCACGAGTGCACCGCAGTTTCCGCCCGATCACGCTTCTCCCGCTGCTTTTGCTACTGTTGGTGCTTCCGCTCGAAGACACACGACCCACTTGTGCCCAGGCTGCATATGACCACGCATGGCGTCTGTTTCAAAGTGGCTACCTGGCGTTGAGCCAACAGGAAGCCGAAGCAAGCGCCAAACAATTTCAGGTCACTAACCCTTCATGGGCGTCGCGATTCACTTTGCTCGAAGCAGACTCCATGCTCCGACGCGGCATGTATGAGGATGCTCTTCATGCCCTCAGTACTCTTCGGAGCCCCGCAATGCCCGACGCTGACGCCATAGAAAAACTTGCAATTGAAGCAGTCGCGCTCACGCGTCAACAACAGATTTTGTCAGCCGAACAACGGCTTACTCAGGCCGAAACCATGTGTCAAGCTTCAGACTTTGCAACCTGCGGGAATGTACTTGCCGCACGCGGTATTTTTGGGGTGAAACTTGGGCATTTCGATCAGGCGCGTCAGAGCTTTCTTCATGCGCTGTCCTTCGCCCGCAGCCATCATGATTCCTGGCTTGAGGCAACCACTACGCTGAATCTCGGCTTTATCGCGATGCAGGTCAATCACTACGATGAGGCTGTCGACTGGTCAAAGTCGGCTTATCAGGAGGCCACAAGCTCGGGATATGAGAATACTGCGGAAGGGGCTGCGGGCAATCTGGGTTGGGCGTATTTTCAGTTGGGCGATCACGAGAGAGCCCTTGAGCAGTTCGTTGCGGCAGAGAACAACGCAGGCCGGCTTGGTAGCGTGCGCAACCAGCTCAAATGGCTCAGCGACGCTGGTTACATTTATCGCGATTCCGGTGATTGGTCGCGTGCTGCGCAGGCCTACAGCCAGGCGCTTGGTTTGGCGAGAGAGATCAACAGCAAAGAAGATATTGTGAACGCGCTTCAGGACCTTGCCCGCGTTTCAGTCCTGAGCGGCAATCTTGATGAAGCGGATGCGACCATCGCGCAACTCAATTCGATCGAAAGCGCAGGCGGAATACGCCCGAGCGCAACCTTGCGCCTCACCATTGGCGAGCTGGCCGCCGCGCGAGGGCAACCTGCGCAGGCTGAAGCGTATTTCCATTCGGTCCAGAAAGATCCCGCGGCCATGATGACGACGAAACTGACCGCGGGATTTGAGCTGGCTAAGCTCTTTGAATCGCAGAATAATACTGCTGCCGCCAATCGAATGTACAAAGCTACTTTGTCAATGTACGAGGCGGCACGAGCACAGCTCAAGAGTGAAGAGTCGCAACTTCCGTACGGCGCCAATGCGGCGGAGATCTACGATCACTACGTCCATTTCCTCGTGCAATACGGAAGGAGCGATGCTGCTTTAGCCGTCGCTGACCAAAGCCGCGCGCAGACCTTGGAACGGAGTTTCGGTGAGCCGGCGTCCGGAAAGCGATCGCGGCCCGCGTCGCTGAATCCGCAACAAGCAGCGCAGAAAATCAAATCCACCCTCCTTTTCTATTGGCTCGGACAACAACAATCGTATTTATGGGCCATCACTGGCACAAAGACTCGGCTATTTCTGCTGCCGCCATATCAGCAAATTACTGAACTCGTCGAGCACTATCGCAAGGCACTCCTCGATTTGAAAGATCCATTGCAGGACAGTAATCAGGATGGCGAATCACTCTACAGGATTCTTGTATCGCCTGCGGCGGCGGCGCTTCGACCCGGCATTCCGGTAATCATTCTTGCTGACGGAATCCTGAGCCAACTGAACTTCGAAACGCTGCTCGTTCCCGGCGCAGTCCCTGGTACGCAGCCGAACGCAGCTTCTAGTGTTCAGACGCATTACTTGCTCGACGACCTTATTGTCTCGTCCGCCCCATCACTTGCAATGCTGGCTGCTGCTAAACCCACAGGCCAGACAAAGCAGAAGATCCTCTTAATTGGCAATCCGGTTTCTCCCAATCAGGATTTTTCCTCGCTTCCTATGTTCGGATTGGAAATGACCCGCATCGAAGGTCATTTCACTTCCGCAGAAGTCTCGGCGCTCGCCGGGCAACAAGCCACGCCAGTTGCCTATTTCGCCAGCGATCCGCATCGATACACTTACATCCATTTCGTCTCTCATGCCGTTGCCAGCCGCACCAGCCCATTGGATTCGGCAATCATCCTCTCCAATCCCGCCGGGAACGAAGATTCTTACAAACTCTACGCCCGCGATATCATCCAGCACCCGGTCAACGCAAAGCTTGTCACGATCTCTGCTTGCTATGGCAGCGGAACGCGCGCGTACGCGGGAGAAGGCCTTGTGGGACTTTCGTGGGCCTTTCTCCGCGCCGGCGCGCAGCGCGTGATCGGCGCGCTTTGGGAGGTGAGTGATGACTCGACACCGCGCCTGATGGATGAACTTTACCAGGGGCTCACCGCCGGCGAATCACCGGCGGTTGCATTGCGGAACGCCAAGCTTTCGATGCTACATTCTCACAGCAGATTTCGTGTGCCATTCTATTGGGCTCCTTTTCAAATCTACAGCCGGCAATAGCGTCGACCTGTTCCATTTCTTCAGAAGCGAATGAAAATATTTCAATCTCATTTGGAAGAGATTCTCCACGGCAAGGTCAATATCAATCAGTTGCAGTCCTCATTACACAACACGATCCTCTTTGCTGTTTCGACCAAGCTGTCTATTCGCGGGCGGAGGATTGTTCATGGAGACACTTCAATCGGTGATGACGAATCCGGTTTGCGGAGCTTTTTGGCACGGGGCTTCCCCTGCACGGTTTGACATTCGACTTGAACTCGTCGTATATTCCAGTCGAATGTCGACTAGAACAGCAGATAAGCAGCTGGAGCTCATGCAAGGCACTCTGGATTTGTTGATTCTGCAGACGCTCGCGGCTGGGCGCGCTCACGGCCACGCCATCGCCTGCACTATCGAACGCCGATCGGACGAAGTGCTGCAGGTGGGCCATGGATCCCTCTACCCGGCGCTTCAACGCCTGCTCAAAGTGGGCTTCATCGCTGCCGAGGACGGAATTTCAGAGAATAATCGCAAGGCGCGGTTTTACCGCTTGACGGCAAAAGGGCGCAGGCAGCTTTTCGCGGAAGCCTCGAAGTGGCAGAGGTTCTCCGATGCGATTGCGCGTGTTCTGGCTCCAGTGGCGGAAGAGAGCTCATAGAAAAGAGGGCTCAAGGATGTTTGGCTGGCAAAATCGCAGCAAGCAATTGCTCAACGAAATCGAGACGCACCTCGAGATTGAAACACAGAAGAACATCGACGCCGGAATGCCGCCCGATCACGCGCGGCAGGCGGCAAAGCAGAAGTTCGGCAATGTGCTCGTGGCCGTGGAGCAATCACGCGGGGTGTGGGGAGCATTATGGCTGGAGAACCTGCTGCGCGACATCCGGTACGCAGCGCGCAGCCTGAGTGCGGTCCCTGGCTACACGGCCATGCTGGTGTGCACCTTGACGCTGGGGCTGGGCTGCGTGACCGCCATGCTAGCCATCATCGAATCCGTGTTGCTGCTGCCCATGAATCTACCGCACCCTAACCGGCTGGTGCAGATTTACTCTGAGGCCGAGACTGAGGGGTTTTCCGCCAGCGCACATGCCCTTTCGTACGCAGCCATTGACGCGGTACGCCGCAACACTCGCTCGCTGGTTGGCGTAAGCGGATACAACATCATGGCGCGACCTGTTGTGACCTCAGAGGGTGCGCGTATCAACGTTCTGATGGAAGTAACGCCAGACTTCTTTCAGACGCTGGGTGTTTCAGCGAAATTCGGACGCTTGATCGGCGCCGGCGATAGCAACGCACCGGTCGCCGTGGCCAGCGATGAGTTCTGGCGCGACCGGCTTAAGGGAGATTCCAAGGCGATCGGCGCGGGGATCACGATCTCGGGCAAGCAATGGACTGTGATCGGAGTTTTACCGCGCGGATTTCATGCTCCCGGGACTTCCGGCGGACCCATCATCTATCTGCCGATTTCCATCGGATCATCGGGCGAAGACGGATTCGGGATCGAATCGGCCGCGGTGATTGGACGTCTCAAAGATGGGGTTTCGATGCAGCAGGTGCGCGCAGAGGCGCAAAGCGTTTTCGCTCATGCCGGCCACACGTATGCCGAGCAGCACAGGGAGCTTATGATGCGCTCCTACAGGGACCTGGTGACTGGGGACGTGCAACGGCCGCTATGGGCTCTGCTCGGCGCCGCGTTGGTGTTGCTTTTGATTGCATGCGCCAATGCGGCGAATCTGCAGATTGGACGGACAGCCAGCCGCATGCCGGAGATGACAGTGCGGTCTGCGCTGGGCGCCGGGTTCGGCCGGCTGATGCAGCAGCTGGTCACCGAAAATGTGCTCGTTTCCCTGGTCGGCGCGGCGCTCGGAGGAGGGCTGTCTTTCATAGCGGTTGCGGCGGTGCGCCATGCTTATGCCGGCAAATATCCACGGTTCGATGAGCTGTCGGTCCATCCGCCGGTTCTGGGTGCTGTGTGCGTGCTGGCGGCCGCAGTGGGAGTCGTTGCATCCGTAGCGCCCGCACTGAGCGTTCGCCGCAAGACGACCGGCCGCTTTGCTCAAAGAAGCGCCACAAGGAGAGCGCGGCTGCCCGGGTTGCTGGTTGCGATCCAGGTGGCGCTGACGTGCGTGCTGCTGGTGACAAGTGGCCTGTTTGTGCGCACGCTGCGCTCGCTCGAGGACGTCAAGCTCGGATTCGATCCGCGGGGCGTAACCACGCTGGTGCTCATGCCCGAGAACCAGCAGCAGGACCCACAGCTCTCGCGGGAGATGGAAACGCGCCTATTACACAGGTTCGAAAATCTGCCAGGCATTCAATCGGTAACAACGCAGACGGAGATTCCGTTTTCGAGTTACAACATGGTTCTGCACGGAACCACCGATGTTGCCGGGCGGCCATATCACAAGGGGGACTCGGCCTACTACAGCTTTGTGAGTACGAGTTTTGTGAAAACGAGCGGAATTCAACTTCTGAGAGGACGCGGTTTTCTGTCCATGGATGAGTCGAGCGGCGCGCTGGTTGCACTGGTGAACGAAGCGTTCGTGAAGATGTTTCTAAGTGATCAGGAGCCCATCGGCGCGACGATCAGATTTCATCGCAATCCGGGAGAGACAGTTGCGGACCTCCCATTTACCCGGCCCATGAGCGTTGTTGGAGTGGTGGAGAACGAGGTGCAGGGGGGAGACCTGGGAGCGCCCTATGAGCCGATGGTTTACCTCGATGACCTGGCGCTTCCGAAGGGCTCATTTCTCAGCCAGGTATTCAGCATGAGCGTGCAATACGCCGTGCGTTCTGCGTTGCCGACGGCCACAGTGGCATCCGAGCTGCGGGCGGTGGTGAAACAGGATGCGCCCACGATGGTGGAGATGAGCCTGAAACCGATGGAAGAGGAAATCTCGGAGTCGCTGGGGCAGCGGAAGCTCGCGTTGCGGCTTGTGGCCGGATTCGGCATTGTGGCACTGATTCTTTCGGCCGTGGGGATTTACGGCGTGCTGGCGTACTCGGTGGCGCTGCGGCGGCGCGAGATCGGAATCCGCATGGCGCTTGGATCAACTCGGCAGAACGCGGCCTGGCTCGTAGTACGCCAGGCGGGGAAGATGATTCTGCTGGGGCTTGTTCCGGGGATTGCTGGCGCGTGGGCCGCGGGACATGCAGTGAGGTCGTTCTTGTATGGCGTGAAGGCGTTCGACGCGGAAACCCTGGTCGCTGCCGGCGCCGTGCTGCTGCTCGTCGCAGCTGCTGCCGCATTCATCCCGGCCATACGTGCGGCACAGATCGACCCGGTGGATACTCTGCGGACAGAATGAATGGATGTTTCCGCGCGCATGGTTGTTGATCAATCACGCGTGGTCGAGATCCACCAATTGGTCTACTGCAACGATCGTCAGATTTGCTCGACGCAGGTTCGCCTTTCGGCAGCACGCCGCTCATCGTCAACGCGCCGAGGCCGAGGCGACCATGATATTTGAATGATTGTGCGCTTCCTCCGACCTTAGTGCCAGCAATCCACTGAACTTTGTTCGTCGGCAAATGACTTTGAGGCGCCATCAAGCATATTCTCGGATTTCGAAGGCCAGTATTTCCGACCGTATTACTTGGATTTCATTTGCCAACGTCGATTAGTAATTCGCCCGATGGTGAATCCGCATGGGAATACGTCATACTTTTCCTGTGCACCGAATCCAGTGGATGATCGCGGGCGTGGGGGCGATTGGACTCTTGACTTTGCCCTCCCGGTTGACATGCCAGACATGGGTGGGCGCCGTTCGCAGCGGATCACTCCAAGCGCCAGAGGCTCGCGTCGTCGTGCTCGACGTTGCAAGCGGAAGACTTTTGGCAGCGCACAAGCTTGGCGATGCGGCACACACACTGGCTGCACCGGGATCAACTTTGAAGCCACTTGTGCTGTACGGTTTGGTGAGCGCGGGACGGTGGAATCCTGCGCTTCGCATCGCCTGCAACCGGCAGCTTGTCGTTGCGGGTCACCGGCTGGCTTGCTCGCATCCGCAGGCGCCGTCGTTCAATGCGCGCGAAGCACTGACGTGGTCGTGCAATTCGTACTTTGCGGCGTTGGCGCGGATGCTTCGGCCGGGCGAATTGGGCGGCTTGTTGCGCCCCACCGGACTATTGGGAGCGACTGGACTCGTGCGTGAGGACGCCGTCGCCGAGTTCCGCGAGCCGATGTCAATTGACGACGAACAGTTGACGTTGTTGGGGGTGGAAGGTGTGCGCGTGACACCATTGGAACTGGCCGCGGCATATCGGTGGCTGGCGCTTGAGCTGGCCGCGCATCCTGGCTCCCAAGCATCTCGAGTGGTGCGCGCGGGACTCGAGGACTCGGCGAGTTTCGGCATGGCTGGGCAGGCAAGCCTGGGTGGCGTCTCTGTCATGGGTAAAACAGGAACGGCGGATAGCAAAGCATCGGGCCGGTCGCACGGCTGGTTTGTGGGCATGGCTCCTGCACAGAGGCCGAGCGTGGTGATCGTTGTCTTCCTTCCTGTCGCCCGTGGCGCGGATGCAGCGCACGTGGCCGGCGAGATTCTGTCCTACGCACCCCTGGAGCAGCCGTGAAACATGCACGTGTTGCCCGATCGCTCCTCAGCCTGATGGTTGCAGTTGGTGTTGTGTGGTACGGCATCGAGCCGGGAACCACACCGATTGTGGGGGCAACGGCGAAGAATGCAGTTCCGACCGAGACGCGAACGACGCTGCGTGTGGGAATGTGGACCCTGTGGCATGACCGCGAAGTTGCGCTGACGCCCTCCGCTCTTGAAAATCACACTTTGCTGCGCAGCTGTGAGCGATGCAGCGCTGAGGTCCTCCGGACGCTTGCCAGAATTCGAGCAAACGGCAATGCAATCGCACTCACGATGGCTGGCAGAACGGTGCACTCTGACGGAGTTTGGCTGGCCGGAACGTTCACGCTTACTGCGCACGGCGAGAAGATCACTCTGCACAATCCAGCAACCATCACTGCGCGGAGGGGCCTGCTGGTCATCGTGGTCACAATGCCGGTTGAGAGCTATGTGGAGCGGGTTGTTGCGAGCGAAAGCGGCCTTGCGGACAGCGAGGCATCCCTGAGAGCGCTGGCGATTGTTGTTCGAAGTTTTGCTCTGCACGAAGCGCACGGCCATGCGAACTACGATCTCTGCGACTCGACGCACTGCCAACTTCTGCATTGGAGCGGCAACGGCGAGCGCGGCCTTGCGGCACACAAAGCTGCGCTTGCTACGGCTGGCGAGACACTTTGGTTCCATGGGCAGCGAGCCCTAGCCTACTTTGGAAAAGACTGTGGCGGGAGCACGGCTTCGCCTGACGAAATCTGGCCGCGCGCGAAGCTGGTTCCCTATTTGCCATCGCAGCCTGATCGATTCTGCGCCGCAGATGGCAGGAGCGAGTGGGCATCGGAGATCACTCATCCCGAGCTGACCGCCGCCCTGGCCACGCACGGACTTGCAGCGCCGGGCTGGCAAAACTTGACTGTCGCGCGGCGCGGCCAGTCTGGCCGTGCTGTGACACTGAAGCTGGACGCGATGGAGATTTCTGCCGATGAGTTCCGGCTGGCCGTGGGCGAGTCGCTGGGATGGAACCGGATTCCAAGTACCTGGTTCGAGGTAAGCCGCCAGGGAGACCGCTTCGATTTTCATGGGCGCGGATGGGGACACGGCGTGGGCCTCTGCCAGAAGGGCGCGGCCGTGATGGCACAACAAGGGCGCTCTGCGCAACAAATTCTGGATCAGTACTTTCCGGGATCGCGGACAGCCGACGAGGCGACCGGACGCGAGTGGAAGACGTTTTCGGGTGATGGTTTTTCCGTCGAATCACTCGATTCGGACGACTCTGCATACGTGGCCGAATTGAATCGCGCCCGGTCGGAGGCTGCGCAACGTTCAGGGCTCAATGCAGCGTCGCGATTTACCGTGCGTGCGTTCGATTCGACGCCAGACTTCCGAGATGCTACGCTGGCTCCCGGCTGGGTGGCTGCGTTCACTGAGGGCGATTGGATCGGAACACAGCCTCTACGCACATTGGCTGCACGCCAGCTTCTCGAAGCGACGATGCGCCACGAGTTCCTTCATGCGCTCGTGGAGCAGCAGGTGGGTCCGCGTGCGCCGCTGTGGCTGCGGGAAGGGCTGGTGGAAGTTTGGAGCGAGAAAGGCCACGAGGGAACTGTGACGCCGAGACCAACAATGGACCTCGATGTGGTGGACACTGCGCTCGTGCACGCAACAACAGAAGCCGAATCGGCGGTCGCGCATAGGGCCGCCCGGTGGTACACGGCACAGTTGCTCGCGCGCTTCGGCCGCGCGCAGGTACTGGAGTGGCTACGCTCAGGCGTTCCCGCCAGCGTCACTGCTGCGCTCAGATAGTGGCAGGCGGACGGAGTCTTCGCCAAGCGGGCCCGAATGTACAGGCGCAAGCACAAGCAAATCATCGCCGGGCTCTTTCGCGGCAGTAGAGCCGCGCTCAAAAAGAACAGCCGCCCAGGCTACCAGCAGAACCCAACAGACAACAGCCTGCAGGTAGGCTCCAGCGAACTTGAAGATGACGGCCCATACCTGATGCGCCACGGTCCCGTGCGGAATTCCCGAAAAGAAATGGATTGGCAGCGTGACAGCGATAAGCGACGCAACCACCACCGCGAGCCACCAGCGCCAGTTCAACAGCAGTCCGAAAAGTCTGCGCCACGGCAATCGCCAGCCCCATTGTGCCGACGCAATGGCATAGGGAATCACCTTCGCCGGGATTACGATCCAGCGCAAAATCCATTCGAGAAGCGTGAGCCAGGTTTGAATGTGCCCGTAGGTGAAGACGGTGGCTCGTGCGTGAGCCGAGGCACGTGAGTTCAGATAGCCTGCCCACGACGGGATTTGATCGTCGCACCAGTTGAGCGCCCACCACGCAAGCCATACAACTGCAGCCCAGACCAAAAGCATGAGCGTGCCGATAACGAGCGGCGTGCGCCCCTTTACGTGACTGAGCAGATTGCGCATCGTTTTGGCCTGCACAAACAGAAGCACGACGATCAGCAGGATCGGCAGCAGAAGGGTCAATCCCACCTGCCAGGCATGCTTGTCAGGAAGGCGCGTCCATGCAACTCCCGCGAGGATGAGCAGCAATGTGGCCCAGAACTGGGCCGCTACCCAGGCAAGACTCGAGCGGAGGCGGAGAAAAAGATCATTCAAAGAACTCGTGGCTGATACATCACTCACGGCTGCACCTCCAGCGTGGCGGGATCTGTAGTGGTTTCGACGTTTGATTGGTACATTGGCCCGGCTTGCGCTGGACTGATCTGGAACTTGCCAGGGTTGTCAACCTTGAGAAGGTAAACGTACTCGACCCGCGTCGCGAAGTCGGTGTTGAAAAACGCAGCGCGGTCGTCGTGGAACTCTTTACGCGTGAACCAGTCAGCCCACCAGTCAGGCTTGTTGTTCAGCGTGTAAAGCCCTGGGTCCGATAGAAACTCCGTGCCGGCCGGAATCGGATCTTCAGCGAGCAGATATTTCCAGTTTGTCCCGCTGAGTGCCAGCTTGACGGCCACGATGTCTCCGATGTGCACCGGTCCATTGAGCGGAGACAGATCGTAGGTGATGGGATCTGTGGGTTTCAACTGCCGCTTCTGGAGCAGGTAGTAGTCGCGCGTGACGTTGAGGGCGAGCTGACCCTGCTGGAACGATTTGCGGTCGGCTGAGTACCAAGTGCTTTCGGCCGACCAGTAGGTAATGCCGTTGCCGCTCTTGCGGATCGTGAGCTGGCCGCCGCTTTCTGCCTGTGCCAGGGGAACCTTGATCTGCCAGGGCGCGGCAAAGGCGTTTTCGGAACCGAATTGGCGTTTGCCCATGCTTGAGCCGTTCACAAGCACTTCGACGTCGGAGCTGTTGGCGAGTTCTCCGCTTAGGGTCAAGTAATCGGTGAGTCCCTGAATCACCATCGACGTCTGCTTGGTGGAGTACCAGTAGTCGCCATCGCGATGTTCAGCAAGCCAGCGTGCAGCTTTGGGTAAGAGGCCGCTCGAGCGATCCTGGCGAATCAGCAGCTTCAGTGCAAATGCGGTAGTCTCCGGCGATGTGTCATCCCAGAAATCCATCATGCCGTCATAATTGCCTTGCCAATAGGTATCGACATCAGTTGTGTGAGCCTTCTTTTCGAGAAGCTCAGCGGCCTGGTGTGCCCTGCTGTCACCGGCTGCGTCGAGGGCGAGGCCGGCCAGGGCCAGTCCTTCGTCGCTCAAATTGTCGCGGCTCTCCCAGGTTTTATCGAGAGCGCCCTTCGGCGCGCCGCCTGTAGAAGCCAATGCATACACCGCATAGGCACGCAGATCGGGAATCATGTCAGGATGTGCGTTGAGCGTTGAGAGTAGCCAGTTTCGCCCGTTGTTGAGCCGGGTCTCGTCGATTGCGTAGCCGGCATCTTTGCCTTGGCCCAATCCGCTGACCACGTAGGCAGTCATAAAGACGAGACTCGGATCGTCCTGCCACCACCCCCAACCGCCATCGTCGTGCTGGTAGCTCGCGAGCCTCTCCAGGCCCGCCGCCACCATGTCGTTCAACGTCTTGCGATCAATCGGTGACTTGAGGTGCAGCTTGTCGAGGGCCTGGGCCACAATCACATCGGGCAGGAAGTTCGACATGGTCTGTTCAGTGCAACCCCACGGGTAGCTGGTGAGGTAGTCGAGCGCGTCGAAGACCGTTCCTGCGACGGAGGGCGCGACCGTAATCGTGAGACTGCGCGATCCGGGATCGGAGCCGGCGGGGTAGCTGATCGACCATTCGTTTTGCCCAGTACCGGAGAAGACCACACCAGTTCCGGCAGCACGCTGTTTGACCCCGAAAGGCAAAACGGGCAGCGTTTCTTGAAGTGCATCAGACTCTTCATTTGTCAGCGCTTTGGCAGTGAGCACAGCGTTCCCGACCGAGCGCGCTTTCACGCGCCAATCGACGTAGCTCTCGCCCTTGGCCGGGACGTTGATTTTTTGCGTCTGCCCGCTTATAACATCCACACCGCTGACGTCGAGCGCGAAGGTGACATCCTTGGCAGTTGCCAGGTAATTATGTGCGATCACGCGCAGCACGGTCTCATCGCCCTGGCGGAAAAAGCGTGGTGCGGCGAGGCGTACGATAAGGTTTTTGCGCACAAGCACGCGTGTGACAACGCTGCCCGCCTTGCTGTCGTCAGTCATCGCGCGCACGGTTGTGCGCCAGGTGGTCAGAGCGTCTGGGAAGTTGAACTCGACGCGCGCGTGACCGTCGGCCCCGGTGCGCACAGCAGGATTCCAATACGCCGTATCGGGAAAGGCCTTGCGCACCTTAGGGACGACGAGGTCGGAGCCAGGTTTTACTTGCGCCAGGCGCGGATGGTACAAGCCATTGGCCAAGCCGGCTAGCATCGGACTCTTGGTGCCGGCCTGTCCGGAGAAGTAGAAATCAAATGACGTTTGCGGTTCGAGCTCGACGAAGCGTTTCGGGTAAAACGATGCGACGATGTCCGGAGTTGCGTCAGGCCGCACGGAGTACAGCGCTTCATCCACGACGCCGAAGCTCAGGTCGGCCTCTACCGGCTTACCTGCAGAGTCCAGAGCGAGCACGTCAAAGCTGGCTCTTTCTTCCGGCTCATACTGGGTCTTGCCAGGCGTGGCTGTAATGGTGAGCGTCCGCTCCACAAGCGGCACCTTGAGGCTCTTTTGCGCCGTCATCAACTGATCGTTGTGGACTATCACCGCAGTGACAACCAGGTTCGGCTGAGTCTGCTGCGTGATCGGCACGTCAAATGCAGCGTTTGCGCCAGTCAAGTGGATGAGCCGCCTGGATTGCACACTGTCACCCTCAGCGGTCACGACCGCCCATGACTCGTCCAGCCCAGTCACGAGCAGTAGGTGTGCGGTGTCGCCCACACTGTAGCTCTTCTTATCGGCGATGATCTGCGCCTGAGCGTTAGGCTGGTACCAGGTGCCTGCACCGTTCCAGGCCCAGACATAAGTGAAGTCCTCGACGGTGCGGTTTTCAGGCGTCTGTGCGGTCGCTTTGATTTCGAAGTCGCCGCTTCCATTGATGGGGAGATCGACAAGCACTATTCCATCGGCGCCGGTTGTGGCATCCTTGCTTGCCACGGAAGTCTCTGATCGCTCGTGAGTCACCGAGTCCCACTTTTCCAGAGTGGCGACGATATGGACCTGAGTCTGCACGGGCTTCGAATCGTAATCCTGCGCCGTGACTTTGATGCGCGCAGGTTGCCCGGCTTGGATGACGTAACTTGTGGGTTCCACGCCCAGGCGAAACGATCCATAGGTGGCCAACACCGTTGAGTGGCCCGCAACCTCCCGGTTGGCGGCGTCCGTGACCCGCGCCTCGATGCGATAGTCCTGATCGGTGTGCTTGCTGTCAATCCCGGTGGGCAAGGTGACCGTGAGTTGTCCGTTCGCGTCGAGCACCCCCTGATGCTCCTGCTGTTCGGTCTGGCCCCATGTGTCGTCGACCTCATCGGCGGATGATTCGGCCGAATCCGACTCGGCGTCGGCGTCTCCGCCGTTTTCGACCTCCTCGTCCTGATCCCACCAATAGTGAGTAGATGTGTGGACCACGTAGGTGACCTTGGCGCCTGAGACCGGTTCGCCGAAGAAGTACCTCGCCTCAATGGTGGCCTGAATCGAATTGCCTTGAAGCACACGCTGCACTGCCGGCTTGACGGTGACTTGGTACTCGGGTTTCTTGTACTCCTCCACGTAGAAGCTTCCGCTGCCGCCAATATCCTGCTCTGCAAATTGGACCCAGTAGTATCCCAGTGCCGCGTCGGATGCCAAATCGAGGTCTATAGCAACCGTGCCGTGCGGCGAGAGGGGCAGCTCTTTTCGGAGGACCTCCTTGCTGTCGGGTCCGCGCACAGTCAGCGTGACGGTTCGCGCCTCGGGAAGCACAAGGGTGTCATTCTGCTCCCGTCTTACGACGCCCTTAATGTGCACGGTGTGGCCGGGCCGGTAGACGGGCCGGTCGGTATAGATATAGGAGCGCTCCGTTTGCGTTCCGTTTTCCTCAAAGTTATAGCCCCACGGCGTGACGAGCGCTGCGTCAGTTCCATGCCGCGCCAAGATCCAGACGTTTTCTGGCGCCGCACCCAACGCGCCGCCCCGAATGGTCACTGCGAGCGAGGCCAGTCCGTCGCTTCCGGTTTTACCGGAGGATTGCATTTGCCCGTTTGCCCAAAGGACAACGTCCGCATCACCGATGGGCGCGCCGGATTTGCGATCGGCAACGTAAAGATCGGCTCGGGCACCGTCGGTTCGCTCGACTACGGCGATAGAAGTGACGATGGCGACGGTGTAGGCCTTGAACGTGCCGTCCGTCGCCTCGATGAGGTAGACGCCGGGGCCAAGACCGTCGATCGGCAGTTGCTGTGTCTCGCTGATCAGTGCGGGCGGCGTCTCAAGCTTCCAGCGCGCCACTAGCTGGCTCGGATTCAGAAGTGGAATTTGCGCGAACTGCGTCGCGCCCACGATTTGGCTGCGCTTGCCCAGCTTACCCTGCTGCTCGCGGAAAGAATCGCGCGCCTCGTCAGTGAATTGGCCGCGGAAGAAACGCCGGATGAGCCACCAGAGATGGGCCTTGAAATCGTGCAGCCGTTCGACGAATGTTCGCTGGTCGATTTGTTCCTGCGGCGCGTAATGCTGCTCGCCAAAGCTGTGCGGATCTTGGAGCCCTGCGAAAAACTTCCCGGCATCGCGAACCTTATAGACGCGGAACTCCAGCTCCGGCACGTTGCGCGCGATGAGCTGAATTTTTACGCTTTCACCGGGTGCGAAAGTACGGGTGGTGGAAAGAGAGAAGGAGCGAGGCGCATCCTTGGCCGTTGCGGGGGCCGCGGAAGCAGCCAGGGTCAAAAAGATGAGAGCGCCAAGCAGCGCCTTGGCGGGCGTCGCTTTCCGGTCGAGCGTCTTCCGGTAGATCATTGAGTCCCTCGCAGGATGTTCCAGCGATAGATGCCGAGAAAGTTGGGGTTGCCGGGGAGCGGCCGCCATTGAGGTTCAGGATGGTTGAGAAGCTCTGAGAGAAGTACGCGGCGCAGTTCGCCGGGGCGGCCATCACCGGGGTCCCCACTGGCAGGTCTTTGCCTGTGGGATGGATGATCGGGCCCGGTGTCGTAGACTACCTCCGGTACCGCACCGGAACGAACAAGAATCATGGAGTGCCAAGGCGACGACTGGCCGAACTGCCGGTAAAAGAGCAGGTCTCCGGGCAGCGCTGTGCGCACATCACGGCTGACGAAGTAGGCATTCCGCTCGACCAGCGTTTTGGCATCGGCGAATTGAGCAAAGGCGCCATCGGAAATGTCCCCCGGCTGAAAGGGGCCCGGCCACACCCGAAAAAGCGCCGCCTCAAGCGGCGTATGAGGATAGCTCCATGCGCTAATCTCGCCCGGAGGCGCCGGGACCTCGATTCCCGTGGCCCGGAACCAACTTTCATCATGACGCTTGAGGGCCTCCCGATAGGAATAACGGAGGAGGCTTGCGCAATCGGCAATCTCTGCGGGTACTTCGGCAGGCGGACGAATCGTCTGGTACTCCGCGATGAGCGTAAACCAGCGTCGAAAGGCGGCTTGGTCCGCAGGATCGGCCAAACGCAGAAAGTCTGGTGTGCCGTCGCTAAAACGATCGCTCCAAGTGAGTGACCTCGGGGACCGGGCCAGAGCCGTCGCAGTGAAATGAGAGGAAGCCTGCCAGCGTGAGGGTTGGATCTGTCTGGCGGCGATGCCGTCCCGGCAAAGGTACAAAACAAGTGCGCCCAGCGTTACCAGAAAGGTCAGTGCGAACAAGGACCTTCTTCGGCGGTTAGTGGCCGCCGGTCCGCCAACGGACGGTCTGCCGTGCGCGATCATTTGGAGGCGAGAAGTTGAGCCGCCCCTATCCTACGTCATCCGCGTGCAAAAGGGGCAATGTTAAACTCGTTTCCTGCCATTTCTTTCCGAGCCTGGCGCACCGGCCAATGATGACCTATTCAAATGGCGACCGCCCTCGCCAGTATTCGCGACGCCTCCTCCACCGCTGATTTGACGGCGTCCAATGTGCATCGAAGACAAACGATAGTCTCTATTATTCGATTGGTTGGCATTTCAATCTTGCCATGCCCCGCACCGCATGACAGGTGGTGAGACAAACTGTTTTAATTGGTGCAGTGTTTGTTCCATTGCGAGGTGTCGACCGGCGCACAGCTTTCGGCCGCACCGACATAAACACTGTGTTCTTACGGCCGAATGCTGCGGACAGCTACGATATTGACGGAGACCGGGGCGCCAGCGACAGCTCCTGAGCGAATCAGTGCCTCAAAATACGGTGAATCCGAATTGCTTCTCCGCTTCACTGCCTGTTCCAATTGTTCCCGATCGTTGGCATCGGCAAGAAAGGCGCTCAAAGCCTCGGTTCCCTCCTGACGTAGCCCCTGCAAGATCATTGCATTGCCCTGGCCAATCTCCCCTGGAAGCACGGAGATCGACGCATAATCCTCTCCCGTGGAACCAGTGCTCACCAAGCCCTGGTATTGTTTTTCCTCTCCGGGCAGCGGGTTGCGATTGAGGAAGTACATGCGTCCGCCCACACTTTGTTCCATCTCCTGAAAGTTGAGCTTATCAGCGAAAAGCGCGACCCATGGGTTGGAAGTTGGACTGCCGACGAATACGTAATTGCCTCGCTCTAAATCACGCCGGTCGAGGTCACGAGCGGAACTCAGGACGAGTTGGCTATTCAGCGGCCCGGCAAGTCTCATCAGCGTGGAGATCGTTGTGAGATCCGCAAAGGATGTGAGCTGCGAATCCGTTACGTAATCCATCAGCCGGTCAAGGTTCTCAGGCAGATGCGGGGGGATTAAGCTCTTCCGGTAGTCAGGCTGCAAGTAGTCGTTGAGAGTGATCTCGTGCTGACCCAGGAGGCGTAGCATCAGGCTGCTGTCAGAGACTACGACCCGTGTTTGCCGAACCGGCTGAATCACGGCATCGAGCGGCCAAGGCACCCGGACATGGCTAACGGTCCTGCTTGCGCGATACCAACCCGCCGCACAAACTACGGCGGCGGCCACGGCAATCCAGAAGAGAACCTTCATCACGTGGTTTAGGCGGGCACGAGCACGCTCCGTCTGGCGCACGAGCGCTGAACTGTACCGCGGACTCAGCAACGGAACGGCGTCGCGAAACTCCAGTGTGTATGAGCCTTTGGGGATCTCCATGAGCAGTGCCTCGTTCCGGCCGTTCTGCGCGAAGTATTCATGGATGCGGAGACGCAACTGGCGCACATACACACGCACGGCGCTGTCTTCGGCCGGGCTGTAATACGCCGGCTTGCCGAAGACCGCGATGCCGATCTGCCGCTCGGTCAGACCATCTGGCTTGCCTTGGATCGAATGTTCGGCCAGGTAGGAAAGCAAAGCATGAAGATGGGCCGATTTCTGAAACGGGGGTGTGAGGAGAATGCGCTCAACGAGGTCCCATCGAGGATCGGAGCGGATATCTGAGGCCAGCGCGCCACTGATTTTTCGCACATCCGGACTCGATTGAATGGGAAACATAGGCCCAGAAAAATTATATATACGCAAGTTTTAACCTCGCATTACAGGCGACCGGCCAGACGATTCATCAAACACTCGAAGATTCCGGAATAACCGAGCCCATGGAGCCAGTATCTGTGGATAAACTCCTTTTTCTTCTTTGTTTTCAGTCAACAAGCCGAGCGGAAGAGCCGAATCAAAGAGTTCACAAAATAGCGGCCGTCCCTTAATACAGCGCAGGAGCGAATTCAATCATCCATGTGTTCGTAGCGCTTCATATTGAGGAAGCCTGCCTCGGTGAATAACCGGGATTTCACCTTGTTTTCCATGCTAAACCCTTGGCACCGCTCTTTCCATTTCAGAAACTCTCTCTGCAGGTTTTCGAGGCCACATCTGCGCCCCGGAGTTCCCCGCGTTTCGAGTTGACTGAGGCGTGCTGGCCCGGCCTACCCCGAATTCTTAGGAGGTCTTGAAAAATGATTTGCCCAAACGCTTGGGAAGATGACGTCGCTGAACCGAGAAAGAATCTCCTCGCCAGCTCGAAGTTGCTTCTGCTGTTGACGTTGGCTTACCCGGCGGTTCAACTTCATGCACAGGCAAGCGCCGGATTGACCGGAACCGTGACGGACCCTTCAGGTGCTGCCGTTGCCGGCGCGCACGTCACGTTTACGAACGAAGCGACCGGCATAAAAACGAACTTCGATACTTCTTCAGTGGGTCTCTACACGGCCACCCTGCCTGCCGGGACCTACGATATTACAGTTGAGGCGCAAGGATATCAGATCACACAATCGCACATGGTGGTGGAAGTTGGCGCCATGCCGACCGACAATTTCCAATTGACCGTAGGCAGAAGCAGCCAGACTGTCGAGGTGTCGGCTTCGAATTCCATCGAACTCAACTCCACAAACCCGCAGCTTGACTCGATGCTTCCTCCGCAAGAGGTCACCGACCTGCCCTTGGAAATTAACGGAAACATACGTCAGATCACCAGCTTTGCCACTCTGGCGCCCGGCGTCAGGACCGGACCTTACGGCAGCGTGACGATCGAAGGCGGTGCACCCAACCAGATCAATTCGGCAGGGTCCTATTACAACGGCCTGCAGCTTGACACCGCTTCAGCCATTAACTCTGACCCGCCGTACGAGATGGTGGACCAGTTTCGAGTTATCCATTTCCTTCCATCGGAACGGTATGGCCTGGTGCAAGGCGCGATTGACTACAATATGCGCCCGGGCACGAATAAACTGCATGGCGATGGGTTCCTGATCGACCGCAACAGCATCTTTGACTCAGCCGGCTTCTTCCCGACTAACTTTAACTCCACCGGTACGCCGATTGCGCCTGCAGATCAGGAGACTGACTGGGGCGGCACGATCGGTGGCCCCGTGGTTCTGCCGAAAATCTACAACGGACACAACAAGACGTTCTTTCTGGGCAGCGTGGATATCTTCAACAAGACTCAGGGCATTACCACCGTTGGCACGGTTCCCACGGCAGCGATGAAGCAGGGTGACTTCAGCCAGTTTGTCGATGCAACAGGCAAGTTGATTCCCATCTATGATCCAAAGACCGGCCAGCAGTTCCAGTGCAACGGCAAGCTGAACGTCATCTGCCAAAACCGCTTTGATCCTCTTAGCAAATCACTGCTCCAGTACATTCCGAACTCCAATACAACGGGAACAAACTTCGGACTACAAGACAACATAAATCCGGTCGTCACTTCGGTTCCCTTCCAGACTCGCGCGTGGGGTATTACGCTAAACCACCAACTCACACAGAGCCAGAATCTCGCCCTCACTTGGTGGCGCAACCATTACTACGTGGTGCAGGAAGAGAATGCTCCCATTGTTCCGCCCACCAATCCGCTGACGGGTGAGCAGTCGGGAATCGATGATGCCAATATCTGGCTGGCGAACTATTCCAAGGTCGTGACTCCCAACCTAGTGGTGACGGCGGGATTTGCGGCGCAAAACAAGATGCAGAACTACGTCAACGACAACACCAAGGTGAGCTTCCCGGGCGTGACGGGGGGCAACACGATGCCGTTTCTCAGTTTCAACGGCCAGAACGCGCCGACTCCGTACGGCAATAGCAACGGCGCCATCATCCAGTACTACGTGGACAACATCGGCTGGAACGCGTTCAACAACTGGATGTGGAACAAGGGCCGCCACACCCTAAATATCGGAGGTGAGTTGCACCACTACTATGCACACACCATAAGCAACTATGGCAGCGGCCACTTCAGTTTCAGTCAGGCTGAAACGTCCGTGCCGAATACCACGGATCCCAACTTTGCCAAGTATGGCAGCTCGTTTGCCAGTTTCCTTCTGGGCCTGGTGGATTCTGCCAACCGCAGTGCCAAAACTGAAACAGCCTTCAATACGCAGGATTTCTCGGCGTATATCCAGGACGACATCAAGGTCACGCGCAAATTGACACTAAATGCCGGCGTACGCTGGGACCTCATGGTTCCGTACACGATGGCCCAGAACAACGACGTCTTCCTTGACTCGACCGCCCAGAATCCGTCGGCCGGCAACCTGCCTGGTGCTGCAACCGAATTTGGAAACTGCGCGGGCTGTGTCGGCTATGATCGCATTGGGATTCATGATCTGAACGTTGGCCCGCACGTAGGCTTCGCGTTCAGCCTCGACAGAAAAACGGTGATCCAGGCCGGTTATTACATCACCTACCTGGGCTTCAACGGCGCCTACGGACAAGGTGAAGGTGAAGGCGGCCCGACCAGCCTCGCAGGATTGCTCGCAGGGAGTTTTACGGTGAACGGGACGGGAGGCTTTATACCTGGCTACGGCCAATGGAGCAACCCTACAAGCGGCGCGGCTGTTCCACTGCCCAATGTGTCACCGACGCCGTTCAGCCCGGGACTGGGAGTTGCGCAAACCATCAATTACCTGGACTACGCCCGCAACGGTGAAGCTCCGCACCTGCAGTCCTGGACCATTAATGTTCAAAGGGAAATTGGCTGGAACACAATACTGACGTTCGACTACACGGCCAACAAGGACACCCACCTGTCTGGATATAACATCAACCCCATCAGCCAGCCCGATCCGTCCGTTCTGCAGTATGGCTCGCTGCTGACGCAGAACATCAATTCGGCGGCGGCGCAGGCGGCCGGTTTCAAGGCGCCCTACCCGCAGTTTGCCAGCCAGTTCGCCGGCGGGGCCACGGTGTACCAGACATTGAAGCCGTACCCACAGTACTCTAACGTAGCTCGGGCTTTCGACCAGTCTGCAACAACGTTCTACAACGCATTCCAGGTGCAGGCCGACAAGCACATGTCGAACAACCTCAACTTCCTTGCATCGATCACGCTGCCCACGTTGTACGACAACATGGACACTGCAGTGAACAAGTACAACCCTGCGGCGGAGTGGGCTGAGGACGCCATGGGCTCGTTCGAATCTAAAATTGCCGCCACGTATGAGCTACCGTTCGGACACGGCCAACCCTGGCTCAATTCCGGCCGGGCAGGTAAGTGGATGGATGGTTGGCAAGTATCGGCGATCGTGACCTACAACAACTCCCAGCCGTTGCAGATCACGCAGAGCGGCGAAAGTTTCCTCAACGGCGCCAACCGGCCCAACTTCAATCCTCTGGCCAATCTGTGGTCTGGCGGCTACGGCCAGGTTACAAAATACTTTGAAGGCAGGGGACCTGCGCCGGAGCTGTTCAGCACCAATGCTTTCGTCAACACGGGAAGCCAGTACGTGCTGGGCAACGCCAAACGTGCCTACAATTCGATCCGAGGACCCTGGTACCCTGTCGAGAATGTGAGCGCCCGGAAATTGTTCCACATCACCGAGGGCACCTCGTTCACGGTGCGCATGGACTACTTCAACGTGTTCAATCGGACCCAGCCCCCATTCCCGAGCACCAACATCAATGCCTCCAACTTCGGCTCGATCAACACTAAGTTTGCTGGCGGCAACCGCCAGGGACAGGTTGAAGGAACCTTTAACTTCTGAGCAGACCATTTGAGCACGCTCTTGAACGGGTCGCTAGCCAAGTTTTGCGACCGATCTCGACTTGAAGGACGTATACCGATGTATCCGGACTTCTCCTGGCTTTCCACGATGCTTGATAGCCTGAAGCACTGCAGGTTCGCTTTCCTTGTTGCTTTGGTTCTTGTCGTGCTGCTCGCCGATCGGGCGGCGGATGCACAGGTCATTCCCGAAGAAGCTTATGGCCCGTACAATGCCATCTTCCTTCCCGACGGGCTTGGCCTCATTAAGCCGCTCGCGTCGCCTCTGTCACTCGACCCGCGCTACCGTGGGCCGCAGCCGCCCGACCCGCTAACCGCCGGCGCTGCTCAGTGGACGCTTACCTTCTGGTTTCAGCCTGCCGAGCCGCTCTCCGGCATCACGCTGCTGGCCGGCTTCGGCGACCCCGCAGGCGATGACGCGCGATTCATCGGCGTCGATAACAACCACCTCGGCCTTTGGCTTGGCAACGCGCTGGGGAGCGCTCATTTGCTTACCGGCACGACGCCCATGGGCCAAGCGGAGTGGCATTTCGCCGCGGCGGTTTGCGATGGCCGGCACGTTACGCTCTATGCCGATGGCGTGGCATTGGCCGCGTGGCCCTCAATGCAAGGGACGATCGCTGCCCAGATCGAAATCGCACCTGCAGCACAGCCATCGCTCGGCTCGCAGATGTTGTCGGCAAAACAGCCTTCACAACCGGTACTCATCACAAAGCACTTCGGCGGCCGGATCGCTGCGCTTGAAATCTACCGGGAACCACTCAACGCCGATCAGATCAAGGCGATGTTTGATGCACCCCCGGACTTCAGCCTTCCTACCTATGAAGAGGCTTCGCCGCGGTGGGGCGTGCAAACCCGTGGTCAGGCCGGCATGAGCGAACCGCAAGATCCCTCTACCCTGCCGCGAGGCAAGGCGCCATTTCAAAAACCAGTCGCACTGCCTCTCACCAAAGCAGATCTTCGAGATGAGATGGTAGGAGATGATCCCTGGACGCTGCGCGGCGGCTGGCGGCTCGACCCCGCGCCGCGAGTCAAAGCGAACGGAGACGAAATTGCGAAGGACGGCTTCGACGACAAGGATTGGCTTGTGGCCACGGTTCCCGGGACCGTGCTGACCACCATGGTTGACCGCGGAATTTATCCGGATCCCGACTACGGCCTCAACAATATGGCCATACCCGAAAGCCTCGCTCACCAGGACTACTGGTACCGCGTTGAGTTCAAGTCACCCGCCGCTGCACGCGGTCGCCGCCTCACACTCAACTTTTTGGGTGTGAATTATGCCACGGAAGTCTGGCTCAACGGCAAGAAGCTGGGCGCCTTCCTGCGTGGCACATTCGACGTTACCGGGTTGGTGAACGATTCCGGCGAGAACGCCCTCGCGGTTCTGGTTTCGCCGCCGCCGCATGCCGGCATCCCGGAGGAAGAATCGCTCACTGCAGGCCCGGGAGAAGATGGCGGGGTGGAAGTGCTCGATGGCCCGACCTTTGCTGCCAGCGAAGGCTGGGACTGGATTCCCAGTATTCGCGATCGCAATACCGGCATCTGGCAGGACGTCACTCTCACTGCCTCGGGTCCAGTCCAGATCGGCGATCTTAATGTCGTTACTGTTTTGCCCAAACCAGACCACAGCGAAGCCGATATTGAGATTGACGCGCCGCTCACGAACGTAACAAAAACACCCGTCGAAGGCGAGCTTTCTGCCGCGTTTGACAACATAAAGGTGACGAGGCACGTCCTCCTGGCTCCCGGCGAAAACGATGTCCGTCTTGGGCCCGCAGAGTTCGCGCAGCTCAAAGTGCAGCATCCGCGCCTGTGGTGGCCCAACGGTTACGGCGATCCAGCGTTGCACAAGCTGCACACCACATTCACCGTCGGCCAGAGTGTGAGTTCGACAAGGCAAATCGAATTTGGTATGCGCGAGGTCAGTTACGAGCTCTCACTGCTCGACAGCACCGGGCACCTGCACAGAGTGGAAGTGCTCCCAAGCCGCACCTATAACGAAGGGTTGCCGCTCATTGACGTCAGCCACAGGGGCATCCGCGAAATCGACGATCAAACGCCCAACCTGCCCGCACCCGGCAAGAAGCCGCCGGAGGGCTGGGCCCCGCGAACGTGGGTGCAGACCCTCGATCAGGGCGCGTTGGCATCGGCCTCCGTCCGGCCCGTGGAAAGCGGCTGGCCCGGTACCGATCTTGTAATTAAGGTCAACGGCGTACGCATCGCTGCGCGCGGCGGCAACTGGGGCATGGACGACATGATGAAGCGCGTCAGCCCGGCCCACCTGGAACCATTCTTCCGTCTTCACCGCGATGCCCACGTCAACATAATCCGCAACTGGATGGGCCAGAGCACCGAGGAGAGCTTCTACACGCTCGCCGACAAGTATGGCCTGATGGTCTGGAACTACTTTTGGGATTCCACCGAAAATTACAACCTCGAAGCTCAGGATCCGGAACTGTTTCTCAAGAATGCTCGCGACACAATCCTGCGCTTCCGCCATCACCCGTCAATCGTAGTCTGGTGCGGACGCAATGAAGGCGTGCCCCAGGAGGCCATCAACGATGGTCTGGCCGAATTGGTGCGTACGCTCGATCACTCGCGCTATTACACGCCCAGCTCGAACCAGCTAAACCTGCGCGGTTCCGGACCTTACTTGTGGGAGCCGCCGGAAAGTTACTTCCGCATCAACCGCGGCTTCAGTGTCGAACTCGGAATGCCCAGCGTGCCGACACTCGAAAGCCTCGAGTCCTTCATTCCCCCGCCCGATCGCTGGCCCATCAGCGATACCTGGGCCTACCATGACTGGCACCAGAGCGAGGGTGGCCGCGTGTCGTTCTACATGGACGCCATGGACACCGAGTTCGGTGCACCCACCAGCTTGGAAGACTTTGTGCGCAAGGCGCAGATGCTTGACTACGCCGGTCATCGGGCGATTTTTGAAGGTATGGCCGCGCACCTTTGGCAGCCCAACTCCGGCCGCATGATTTGGATGACGCAACCCGCCTGGCCGAGCACCGAATGGAATTTCCTCAGCTGGGACTACGATACGCAGTCCAGCTTCTACGCCACCGAAAAAGCCCTTGAGCCGGTTCACGCGCAGCTCAACCTCAACGATGAATCTGTCGATTTGATTAACCTCGGCGAGGCGCGTTTATTTAACGTGCGTGTCCGGGTCGTCAGTCTACAAAACAAAATCCTGAACGACCACACCTACAGTGTCGAGGCCGCGGCCGACGATCGCACCCCTGTGACGAAGCTCGATCTCGCCTCGCTCGCCACGGGCCACACGATCCTCGTCGTGCTCGATGTCGCCGATGGTTCAGGCCCGCCGGTAAGCAATAACTTCTATTGGTGGGCCGCCAAGGACGCGACGCTGCGTGAGCTGGACGATCTGCCGCCCGCTACCATTCAGGCTTCGGCAACCTCGAGTGCAGCCAACGGCAAGCGTAAAGCCTCTGTGAGTCTCACAAACTCCGGCGGTTCCGGCAGTCCTCGTCAAGCTCACGCTCGAAGACGTCGCAACGGGTCGGCGGATCTTGCCCGCATACTACAGTGATAACTACATCTCGCTGCTGCCCGGGGAACAAAGCACAATCACCGTTGAATTTTCTGGCGGATCCGAAACACCTGGCCTAGGCTTGCGAGGCTGGAACCTCAAGGCACAGACGATTACCGTGCACTGAACCTTGAACGGCGCTCACCCGAGCGATTACGCATGCGCGTAAAATGCTGGCGATAAGAAAACAGTGATGGCTAGTGAGTTCACTATCAGAGAGGCTCTGGCGATTTGACCGGTACGGCAGAAGGAACTCGGGAGTCACGCCGAATGCGCTCCAACGGCATGCAAAGACAGCCGGCCCTTCCGCAAGAGTTGAGGACCGGCTCCAAGTATGAATCACCTTTACGACTTTCCCGATTTTCTTCAGCGACTGGCCTGGCTCGCCGAGGCTGCGCCGAAGTATTCGGTGACTGCATTGAGGAACGGATCTGCAGCGCCAGGAGGATGAATTTGTCCACGCAGAATCTGGCTGAATGGATGTGGAGCCCCGTAAAAGGCATCCGTGTCATCCGCATTCTTGCTGACCGTCACACCGTTTAGGTCGACACCTGCGAAGACTCCGCGGCTGCGCGACCACGTGAGCAGTTCAGCTCTCATCTTCAAATCCGTAGCAGCCTGTGCATCCCTGCCCACAGGTCCCGCCGTCGCTGATGCATCGCCGCCAATCTTGAATTTGTCCTTGAGCAGATCTTGGAATCCGTTTTTGTTCACCGCTACTAGGACCAGGTCTGTGCCCTGACCGCCAATCTGAAATCCAACCGATCCTCCCGCCATGCGAATGAATACGGGCGCACTCCACCCTGTCGCGGTCCGGCAGGTGACCACCCCCTGTCCGTATTCCGCTCCAAAAACAAACGCGCCTTTTACCATTCCCGGCACGACTCCAACACATACGGCGCGGCGTGCTATGCCGTTGGGAACCGCCTTATCTGGCACGGCCATGATTTGTTGCAGGACGTTCCGCGCGGCTTCGAGCCTTCCATCGAGCTTTTGCTGATCCTCTGCAGCGAACGCGGCGACCGGCATTGCAACTGCGAACACGAAAGCGAGCAACATCCTCATGTTCTATCTCTCCTTTTTTCCACCCTGACAGCACGGTTCATTGCGAACTTGTACTCCCGCCTTAATGCTCCGATGCTGAATTTCGAAAATGGGAGGCCCGCGGTCGTGACGAATAAGGGGGCCGGCAAGTACTCGGGACGATGGCGGCTAAGGCGAATCACCTGGCCAACTAAATCGGCATCGGGATCATCGCACAACCTGCAAGAAGGACGGCTAGGACAATCTCGGAAACAAAGGGGTCAAAGCGTTCGCGAGGGTCTTCGCTCGCTTCCCTTACGGACGAAGGCCTGTCCGTGGCGACCTCGTACTTGTGGGTCGCTCAGACATCGAGTTGCCGCACACCATTTCCGGGATTGCTATACCGACACCCGTCCAACACGCGTCTCCAGACGAGATACCGCACATTGGAGAAAGATCATGACAATTCTTCTGATCATCCTGGTTCTGTTGCTCATCGGAGCAATTCCAGCGTGGCCATATAGCCGTAACTGGGGGCCGTATCCGAGCGGTGGCCTGGGGCTGATCCTGCTGATCGTGGTCGTGCTGCTTCTGCTGAAGGTGATTTAATCCATCACGACAGCCATCTACGCAGCAGGCGGATGAAGGACTCGGGCCGCCGAGGGGCTGTTTCTTCTGACCTGAGACATCGCTCTTTAGGTCCAGAGCGCCACCTTCATCCTCGCGTTCATTCGCATTGAGCGAAATGGCGACTTCTCTTATGCCTTCGGCGCGCAGGTGGATTCGCGCAGCACAAACCGTGTCCTGTACTCGAAGCTGGTCTTCTTCTCCACGTGCTGGATCTCTTCGATCAGCGCCTTGAACGCCAGCACCGCCAGCTCCCGCG
>Ga0116217_10000183_pt1 | contig 74249 bp, 69 predicted proteins | sample Sb_taG_6_FD_89697 | JGI IMG/M metagenome (GOLD analysis project Ga0116217, IMG submission 89697) | Peat soil microbial communities from Weissenstadt, Germany - Sb_50d_4_PS metaG | ecosystem: Environmental > Terrestrial > Soil > Wetlands > Peat | place: Germany: Weissenstadt | collected 2010-09-21
GACCATCCGGATTGCCCGCTCCCTGAGCTCAGGCGGGTACCGGCGCGTAGCGGGGTGCTTGGCTGCTTCCATGGCTCCAGATTCTCCAAGAACTGGAGTCTCCAGCCTCCCCAGGACGGCTCACCTGGCTAATACGGAATAGGTCCTTATCCTGCAAAGGATTTGATGTCGTTTCGGGATTCCGTATCTCCGTTCTAGGGGTAGGTATCAATACGGAATACGGAATCTCTTTGGCGGGTGGATCTGGGTTGATCGCGCCCTCTGGGTTGGCGGCCCGATAGCGGTAGGGGTCTCCCTTCTTTCCATTGCCGTCGCGGACCACACTGCCCTGAGCCATGAGCGCCGCCAGGGCATCGACCACATCGTTCTTGCTGGCTGCGGCAGCATCCCGCAACTCATCCGTGCTCATCTCTCCAGCCTTCCGCAGCACCTCGAGGACTCGCTGTTCCATGCCCGCGAGGTGGGCGGCCCGGACGGTGCCGGCAAGGGTGATCCGGCCGATCGGCTCATCCATCTCGAGGATCTGGCGCTCCATATCCGGCCCGTACCGCTGGATGCTCTCGATGGTGCGTTCCTGCTCACGCCGGCGGATCACGACGATGGTGTCCGGGGCCCCAGACAGGGCCGTGCTCCCCCAGGAGCGCATCGATGGTGTCCACGCTCTGCGCCTTGGGGCTGTGGTGGGTCGCCAGGATGCAGCGTTCGACTCGCGAGCTGCCGCCATGACGCCCTCGAGCGCGTTGGAGAGCTCCGCATATGCCTTCTCATCCCTGACGCGGGTGAACCGGAGCAGCGGGTCGATGACGACGAGCGCCGGCCTGTGCTCTTGGATCAGGAGCAGCAGCGCCGGCAGCGCCTTCTCCGGTGCCTTGGCGATGTGGACGAGCAGGTCGTCCTCCCCGGTGGCGCCGAGTTGGCGGAAGTGCCTGCGTACCTCGGAACGCTTCTCCTCGAGCGCCAGATAGATCGCCTTGCCCTGAGTGCAACGGCGGCCGAGGAAGTCGTCACCGCGGACCACCGCGACGACGAGATTCCGGCAGAAGGTGCTCTTGCCGGCCTTCGGCTTCGCTCCGATGAATCCGAGCCCGCCGTTCGGGAGCAGATCCTGCACCAGCCAATCGGTCGCCTCGTCAGGCTCAGCCAGGAGGTCGCCGATCCGGGTGAGGACGAAACCATCAGAGACCGGGCGCGACGTGATGACCGGTGCGGGGGAGGCGGCAACTACGGGCGGCGCCCAGTGCCGAGCGCAAGCCACCATTTCCTTGAGTTCGTCGGCAGTGTGCCCCTGAGCCAGCCAGTCGCTCACGTCACCCTTTGGCGGGAGATCGGTTAGTTCGAGGCGAACCACGGTTGCACCTACCTGGACCGCCGACCGTCCCACATCGTCGGCGTGCGACCTGCCCTTGTCGTCGTTATCGACCATGACCACGACGCGAGGTCGTCCAACGAACTCGGCCGCATATTCGTCCCTCCACTTCCCGGCGCCGAAGGGGTTGGTGGTTGCCAGCAGGCCCACCCCAGCGAGTGCGTCTGCATCCTTCTCGCCTTCGCAGAGGAAGAGGGCAACGTGCGGCTTGCGGGTCAACTCATCCAAGCGATAGAGGATCCGTGGGGCTCCGTTGAGACCAGGTCTCCATCCGGCGTTGGTCGGATGAAAGGCTACAAAGTCCTTGTCGGTGGTTCGTCCAATGGCGAAGGACTCGGCGCCGGCCCTGTCGCGGTAGATGTAGTGCGAAACGCAGTCAGCCCATGACGCTGTGCGGGCCTGTACGGCGACGGCGGACTCCACAGTCGAGGAGTGCTCGGCCCCGCAACGGCACGGGCCGTCGAGGACGTGCAGATAACTGGCGGGGTCGGTCTTCTCGTCCAGCGGGAGCGATCCGGCGAACTCTTCGCGGGTGCAATGGCACCAGCGCCCGGAGGTGAACCCACTGCAGCGGATGGCCCGACCGCGCGGCAGCGCGTCGAAGCCGTGGCACACGGGGCACGGTGCGGAGGCAGTATGCCTGCCGGTCATACCGCTCGCCTCGCGTATCCCTTGCAGACGTCGCGGAGCACGGCGTCGTAGGGAAGGCCGTCTCGCCTCGCAAGGCTCAGCGCAGCGAGACGCAGCATCCACGGCAGCACCGCATCACGGGGATGAATCAGCCGCATACCGACTCGATAGGCAGTCAGCGAGACGACGTTGCCGCTGCTGCTAGGATTGGTGTTGTCGTCGTGGTGGTTGAGTTGGGTTTGGGGGCCCTTGCCGGGGCCCTCGCCCTCACCCATCGGAAGTCTCGTCGCCCCAGGCGCCGAGAATGGCGTCGGCGCCAGCGAGGACCGGGATGTTGTCGAGGCCGCTCGCGATCTTGCGAAACGTGGCCGACTGAACGCGGTGACCGTTGCGCGCTTTGCTGAGAATTACCTCGCTGAGCCCGATCCGAGCGCCGAAGTCGCGAGCACTGAGGCCACGACGTTGCAACTCGAAATCAAGGCGACGAGGATCGACTAGTACACCCATCGGGGGATATCTCCAGGTATGACGAATTGGCGTTCAATCGCCACACCCGGGTGATCCACCAGCGTTAGTGTGGGCTCGGTGATCCCAGGCGGACGTACCGGCCTACCGCGATCCGCGGTGGCGTCCTGGGGCCTGCAAACTAAATGCTAAGCGGCGCGCACCCAAAGCGCAAGCGCGCTGTTAGTCCGTGTCCTTACTGAGCACGGCCATCATCGCGGCGGCAGCGTCGCTCGGCGCGAGGTGCGAGTAGGTGCCCGAGATCATGGTCAGGTCCGCGTGCCCGAGGATCACCTGGAGCGCCAGCGGGTTCATGCCTTTGCGGAGTGCGTTGGTCGCGAACGCATGCCGGAAAGCGTGCGGGTTGGCGGGCCGGTCGGTGATCCCCACGGACGCAGCGAGGCTCGCCGTTAGCTCCTGCACGGGTCGGGTGTCGAGCGGTTCGTAGTCGCCGTGCTTTGCCCGCAGGCTGACAAAGATGCGGTCCGTGGTCGCGGCCTTCGGACGCCCGCGCTCGACGTAGCGCCGGATTCGAGCAAAGAGGTTCGGCGCAACGGGCACGAGGCGCTGGCGCCGGCCTTTGCCCTCCACCCGAATGTAGCGGTCGCGCCCCTGGTCGATCAGGTCGGCGGTGGTCAATCCGAGCAGTTCAGAGAGCCTGACGCCCGTGTCAGCGAGCAACCGAACGATGAGCTTGTCGCGCTCATTGGACGCCGCGTCCTCCATCGCCTGCAGCTGCGGCCTGGTGAGCGTGGTCATCACGCGATGCGGACGCTTCGGCAGTTGAGGCTTGGCAGCGGTGGTGATTTCGCCCTCAGTCCGCGCCCAGCGGAGATATGAGCCGATGGCGCGAAGGTAGCTATGGATCGAGTGTCGACTCAGCGGCCCCTTCGCCCCTCCATCGTCCAGCATTTGGGTCGAGAGTCGGTCAAGGATGCGTTGGTCGATGGCCGCGAGCGTAGCGACGTTCTGAGCGGCAAGGAATGGCAGCCAGATGCGTTCGAGCACGCTCTGATAGTGGTCGACAGTCTTCTTCGACAGTCCCGCAGCTTTGCAATGCGCGAGGTAATCCGAGACGCTGCGCTCCAGCTCGGCGACGGGCGGAGCGGTGACGATCGCGAGCCGTCGGGGCATTGGGCTTACCTCGCCTGTTTTTTCAATTGCGCGTCTTAGGCGCGCTTATCACTTGCGACGATAAGCCCGCGTAACGCGCCTGTCAAGTCCGCGATAAAGAGGCGATCTGATCCCAGCTAACTCGCCTGCCACCTATGGTTGAGGCTCGAAATAGGTTCGCCTGCTCCCAAAGCAGGTGCGCTACCACTGCGCCACGCCCCGACGCTTTCTGATCTCAGTAACCTCTCCTGCGTCGGAAAGGCGTAGGTTCAACCTACCCTACTTCGTGCGCCTCATTGCGACCCATTCTACGGGCTCTCCGGACCCGCTGGAAAATTCGGAAGCAGTGAGGGACAAGGGTCCCAGCCGCCCCGTCTCTGTTAAGAACAGATCGATAGATCAGATATCTGATCAGATCGAGCCAATACTGTAGGTTGGGTTCGAACAGAAGCAGACGACGTTGCCGCCTTCGGCCGGGACGTTCGGCGTCGGCGTCGTCTGGAGGGTCCAGGTGGGACTGCCAGCGGCCTCACCACGGGCGACGCTGGCGACGCTGGCGACGATTCCAATCACGACCAGCACAGCCGCGAGCGCGAAGCGCCTCATGATCCCCTCCTCCCGATGCGGGCGCCTCCCGAGCGCACGTCGATCATACCGAAAGGAACTCAGCACTTCGAGGCCGAGCCCAGACTCGCCAGACGCCCGACCCTCCGGCGCCGTGGCGTCGGGTGGGGCGACCCGTTGCCGTCAGGCGGGCGGCGGCGGTCCCTTCACGGTGGGGAAGGCGATCGGACCGATGCGCGAGAGCACGTAGAAAGCGACGGCGAACAGTGCCAGCGCCACCGACGTTCGCGAGAGCACGCCACTCGTGGTCAGTTCGATCACGCCTGAGACCAGGAACAGGGTGAAGCTGACCACGATGCAGAAATCCTTGAACGTCATCCTTGGTCCTCCCCGACTCGAGCCACAAGCACTGCGTCCTTGAGCATTGCACGTCAGCGAGGCCCTCGGTCCGACCCGGGACCTGACGGCCCCGGGCTGGGCGGACACGGCCCAGGACGGGGCTCCCACGGCAGACTCTTCCACCAGTGGACATCCTCGACGTCATCATCATCGTGTTCCTCGTCGTCTTCACGGCCTCCGGGCTGCGGCGCGGGCTCACCGGGGTCGCCCTCTCCCTCGCCGGCCTGCTGGCAGGTCTGTTCCTCGGGGCGGTGATCGCCCCGCCGATCGCCAAAGCCATCACCCAGGACCGAACCACACAGCCGCTTTTCGCAATCGGCATCTTCGTCGGGATCGCGCTCCTGGTCGAGGGCATCGGCGCCGCCATCGGCTTCCGCATCCGCCAGCGCACGCAGCGAACGGTTCTGCTCGGCAAGGCCGATTCGGGTGTGGGCGCCGCGCTCGGTCTCGCCGCCGCCCTGGCGACAGCCTGGTACCTGGGGCTGATGTTCTCGCAAAGCCCCTGGGTCACCCTCGACAACCAGATCAGCAACTCCACGATCGAGCGTTCGCTCGACCGGTTCATGCCGCGCCCGCCCGGGTTCCTCGCAGCCATCGGCAACCTGTTCCGACCGGGCGACTTCCCGAATCCCTTCTCCACCATCCTGAACATCCCGTCGGCTCCCGTGACCATCCCGCCGCTCGTCGACACACCCGGCATCCGGGAGGCGACGAGCGTGACGTCAAAGGTCATCGCTTCCGGCTGCGGCGGGGGCGCCGAGGCCGGGTCGGCCTGGCCGCTCGCCTCCGGGTACTTCGTGACCAACGCGCACGTCGTGGCCGGCTCGGGCAGCGTGGAGATCGACACCTCGAACGGCGGCCGTCACGCCGCCCGGGTGGTGCTCTTCGATCCGAACACGGACCTCGCCGTGCTGTACTCGCCCGGCCTGGCACTCCGCCCGCTCGTGATCGTGAACGCCAATCCCGCACGGGGAACCGGCGGCGCGGTGATCGGGTACCCCGGAGGCGGCGCTGAGCAGGTGGTCCCGGCGGCGGTCAGTGAGACGGAGTCGGCAACCGGCTACAACATCTACGGCGACACGCTGGTCACCCGTCAGATCGAGGTGCTCGCTGCACAGATCATCCCGGGCAACTCGGGCGGCCCGATCGTCAACGACGCCGGCGAGATCATCGGCGTGGTCTTCGCGGCGAGTACGACCGAGGCGAATGTCGGCTATGCCTTGACGATCCCCCAGGTCTACTCGGACCTCCAGGCCGGCGAGCACAGGACCGCCGCGGTCTCCACGCAGGCCTGCGCCGCCTGAGCGCGAGCGTCAGGCGTGGACGATGACGGTCGTGCCGATCGGGCTCCAGGCGTAGAGCCAGGCCATCGTCGGCGTGGGGATGTGCACGCACCCGTGGCTGGCATCCACGCCGTTCTGGCTTCCCGGACCGAATGCCGTCGACGGCTCCCAGGGGGCGTCGTGGATGAAGAACCCGCCGCGCAGGAACTCCATCGCGTAGTCGGCGTGCTCGGGCGAGTAGTAGTAGGGCGATGACTGCGGCCACGGCGAGATCAGCGTGATCGGCGAGTACTTCGCGTAGATGTGGAACGTCCCGGTCGGTGTGCGGAGGCCGGGCCGGCCGGTGGTCACCAGGGACGAACCGTCGATGCACCCATCGTCGAAGAAGATCGCCGATTGCGTCGTGACGTCGATGTCGATCACCTTCCCGACGGGGACGGCATGTCCACAGCCGATTGCCGTGAGTGCGGCATTGACCGACTCCTCGAGGCCGGTGATCTGCGCGGAGACAGAATCCAGTCGAGCGGACGTGCCACCCTCGCGATAGCGCGCCGCAAGCGTCGTGTACTCGGCGGTGAAACCCGCGGCGTTCGCGGCCTTGTGGACGGTGGCGAGCCCCACCCTCGCATCCAGGGCGCGCAGCTCGGTCGCGACGCGGCCATCCAGGATGATCAGCGCGTTGAGTGGCCCGAGATCTGCCTCGAGTGACTTGATCGACGGTACGGTCACGCGGGAATCCGGCCCGCTCGCTGAGAGGGTGGCAATGAGCGAGGGCACCGCGCCGGTATCGAGGTTATCGCCACGTGCGACAGAAACCGTGTGCTCGGCAACCGCCAGGAGGGCGGTGACGCTTCCGTAGCCTCCGGTTGCCACGGTCACCTCGTCGAGCGTCGCCGACCGGCGGGCGACGGCGACCTCGCTCGTCCAGACCTCCGCCAGCGCATTGATCGCCGCCGGCGTGGTGGCCGCGGCAAGTTGCGCTGACCAGCGGGCCGCGGCGGTCGACTCGGCAGCCGGCACGTACGCGCCATACGCGAGCTCCATCTCGCTCCATGCGGTCATCGCGCCCTCGGCGCGCGACCGCGCCACCTCCATCGCCGAGGTCCAAGCTTGAGCGGTCCTGTGGCGCATCGTCGTGACAAACGCGCTGCCGTCATCGCCCCACCACACCGGCGACCACGCCGCCGCGTGCATGTATTTCGACGTGTCGAGCGCCTTGTGCAGCGGAGCGAGGCTCGCTGCCGGAACCCCCTCGCGGATGTCCTCGGTCCACGACCGCTGGAGGGTCGTCACGTCATGATGGAACGACGAAGCCCGATTCATCGCGCGCGCCGTCACGGCGCCCCCCGCGCCGATCAACGCAAGCGAAATCGCGGCCGTCGCTATCGGTAGCAGTCGTCGCATCGCTGCGGCAAGGCTACCCGAGAATCAACTCGAGAGGAACCCGTTCTGGACGAGCCAGGCGTGCGCGACGTCCTCGACCGTCTTGTTCTGGATCTCGACCTGGGCGTTGAGTTGCAGCATCACGTCGGTGGTGAGCTTGGCCGCCACCGGCGTCATGAGGTTGGCGATCGCCGGGTACTTCTGGAGCACGCTGTCACGAACCACCAGCCCGGCGTTGTCCGGCGGGAAGAGGTTCTTGTCGTCGGTGAGCGTGACCTCGTTGTTTGCCGCGATGCCTGAGTCGGTGGTGAACACCTCTCCGGCATCGCACTGCCCTTTGACGATCGGCTGCTCGGCTGTGGTGTCGATCTGGATGTATTTGAAGCTGGACGCGGCCGGCCAGCCGTACGTGCTCACCAGTCCGGGCAGGCCGTCGGGCCGCGTCAGGAACTCGGACTCGATGCAGACCTTGGTGCTCGGGTGCGCGGTGATGTAAGCGCCGAAGGCCGCGAGCGAGCTGCCGAATTTCGCGGCGTCGCTCTGCTTGATCGCGATGCCGTTGGTGTCGTCGAACTGCGTCGGCGCGACCCAGCAGAGACCCTTGGGCTCATCAGCTTTCTGCGTATAGGTGAATGCGGCGCCGAGTGCGGTCGGGAATGTCCCGGACGCGAGCCCGAGATAGTCGGTCAGCTCGGTGCCGGTGTACTGCCAGTACATGTCGATGTCGCCGTCGACGAGCGCCGTGCCGATCGCCTTGTCCTTGGCCTGGAACGTGTACGTCACCGTGAATCCATTGGCCCCGAGGACGTCCTTGGTCATCTGCGCCATCAACTGCTCTTCCGCGAATGACTTGCTGCCAATCGACACGGACGCGCCGTTGCCGCTTTTGCCCGATCCCGTCGGGCAGTTCGACTTGGCCCCGACTGCGGTGGGGGTGGGTGAGCTGCCGCCGGAGTTTCCACCCCCGCATGCAGCAAGGACCGCGGTGATCGCCACTGCGATACCCGCCATGAACTTGCGCCTCATGAGTGTGTTCCTCCGCATGATCATTCGTTGACGCGTCGTGGGACTGCAACGCGCTCAACCATGGAGAGCGCCCAATCAGCCAGTAAGGCTAGCGATGCAACCATCACAGCTCCGACAAGAACAATCCGATCGCTGATATTGATGCCGGAGGCGATCACATCCCCGAGGCCGCCACCGCCGATGAAGTTTCCGAGTGTCGCGGTGCCAATGATAAGGACTAGGGACGTTCGCAGGCCTGCAAACACCAGCGGCGACGCCAGTGGGAACTGCACTCGCACCAAAGCCTGCCAACGCGTCATACCCATCCCGCGGGCCGCGTCGACGGCTGCCGGGTCGACCCCCTGGATGCCCGCCACCGTGTTGCGGAGCACCGGCAGCAGCCCGTATAGCACCAGCGCGATCACCGTCGGCGTGACACCGAGACCGAAGAACGCGAAGAGCAGTACGAGCAGCCCGATCCCCGGGATTGCCTGCCCGAGGTTCGCGATGAGGAACACGGGGACCCGCACGATCGGACCCGCCTGGGCGATGAGGACGCCGAGCGGCACGCCGATCGCCACCACCACGCCGAACGAGACCCCCGACAGGAAGATGTGTTGGATCAACTCGCTCTCGAGGTTCGGGCCATTGATGATCTCGGAGTCGTAGGGCTTTCCGACGAGCGTCTGGTAGACGCCGATCGACACGAGGATCCCGATCGCCACCCAGAAGGGCACCGCGAAGGGCCGGAGCCGGTGCATCCATGCGGGGAGGTGGGGCATCTATCGGGCCCGCATCGACGCGGCGCGGATGACGTCCGCATCGATGACACCGAGCATCCGATCGCCCTCGACGACGCGGACCCGCCCGTCGGGAGCGCGGAGGACGGCGTCGAGCGCGTCGCGCAGCGTCCCGACTGCGGCGATGGTGGCCTCAGGAGGCGTCCCGTTCAAAGCAGGGAGCATGACCTCGCTGATCTGGATGAGCGCGAGGCGGCGGACGAGCGGGCCTTCGCCGAGGAATCCCGTCACGAACGCGTTCTGGGGATGGGCGAGCAGCTCCTCGGGCGTCGCGAACTGCTCCAGGACGCCACCTTTCGAGAGCAGGGCCACGCGGTCGCCGAGCTTGACCGCCTCGTCGATGTCGTGGGTGACGAAGACGATCGTCTTGCGGACCACGCTCTGCAGCCGGAGCAGCTCGTTCTGGAGACGGTCGCGGGCGATCGGGTCGATGGCGCCGAACGGCTCGTCCATGAGGAGGATGTTCGGATCGGCGCCGAGCGCCCGGGCGACGCCGACGCGCTGGCGCTCGCCGCCGCTGAGCTCAGACGGAAGTCGCCGTGCGTAGTCCTTCGAGGGAAGACCGATGAGGTCGAGCAGCTCCTCCACCCGTGCCTGGGTCCGCTGCTTCGTCCAGCCGAGCAGGCGCGGCACCGTGGCGATGTTGTCCGCGACCGTGTGATGCGGGAAGAGTCCCACCTGCTGGATGACGTACCCGATCGAGCGGCGCAGGTCGTTGATGTCATAGGTGCGCGTGTCGCGGTCGTCGATGCTGATCGTTCCCGAGGTCGGCTCGATGAGCCGGTTGATCATCTTGAGCGAGGTGGTCTTGCCGCACCCCGAGGGGCCGACGAGGATGACGATCTCTCCGGACCTGACCTCGAGCGAGAGATGGTCGACCGCGACCTGGCCGCCGTAGGTCTTGACGACGTTGTCGAACGTGATCACGTGGCGGCCACCGAGACCCGCCCCCGAGAGAGCGCGCGCTGGACGGCGGCAAGCGCCAGGTCGGCGAGGATGCCGATCGCGGCAACGGGGAGGATGCCGGCCAGCACCGCGTCGATCGTGCCTCCGCTGCGTCCGATCGCCCCGAGGATCGTCTGGCCGAGGTCGTCCACGCCGACCGTTGCCCCCACGGTCGCGATCGCCACGATCATCACGGTCGACTGGCGGATCCCGCCGAGGATCACCGGGACCGCGAGTGGCAGCTCAACCCTGAGCAGGACCTGCCGGGGACTCATGCCCATGCCACGCGCCGCTTCGCCGACCGCCGGGTCGACCGCCTTGATCCCCGCCCGCGTGTTCCGGGTGACCGGGAGCAGCCCGTAGAGGACGAGGCCGATGATCACCGGCGGGTTGGCGAGCCCGAACCAGATCGAGAGCAGGCCGAAGAGCGCGAAGCTCGGGATGGTGAGGATCGTGCTCGTCACCGCCAGGATGAACGTGGACAGGGACTCGGATCGCGTTGCCGCGATGCCCAGCCCCAGTCCGACCAGGCTCGTCAGCACGATGCACTCGGCCACGATCTCGAGGTGCGTCTCGGTCTGCGGTCCGATCTGGTCCCAGTTGTCAGAGATGTACTGGAAGACGCTCACGTTTGTGAGGCGTCAGTATCCATATCCTCCCTTCGTGGCGCTCGGGGACGGCGCGGAACCAGAGGATGTCGTGGCCCCGGTCGCGTCTGCCGTCGTGCCCGGCATCGCGGCGAACCACTTCCCGGCGACCCCGTTCCCGTTGGTCTGACCCGGACCGGTGTCACTCGCGAATGTGTGCAGTGGCCAGCCGTTGTAGGTGACCTCGGTTTCGGCTGCGCCGTTCACCATGATGGACACGCTGGCCAGCGTTCCCGTTGCACTCGAGGCCGCGGTCGGCGCTCCCGACGCCACCAGCGGCGGCCAGGCGGTGAGGCAGCCCCCTGTGCACGCGCCGATGGTCGAGCTCTTCTCAGGCAGGAAGTAGTAGAGCGTGTAGCCCCTGGAGTCGGTCAGCACGGTGCCGAGCGACGTGCTCGCCGTCGAGACGGTGGTCGTGCTCGGTGAGCCCGCGCCGCTGCTGGCTGGTGCCGAAGTGCCACCGTACCCGTTGGCACCGCACGCGGCGAGAGCCGTTGCGCCGGCCAGGGACAAGACGATGCGTCGCATAGGAGAACCTCCGGTGTTGCCGATGCATGGAGTACGCGCCTGCGTTACGGATCTCGGCGCGCGGTATCCTCGGCGCATGTGCCGAAGCATCAAGACGCTCCGGGGTGCGGAGCCTCCCGCAGACGACGATGACGCGCGCGCGGCCGCGCTGCAGTTCGTGCGCAAGATCAGTGGCTACCGGGCGCCGTCCAGGGCGAACCAGCCCGCCTTCGACGCCGCCGTGCAGGAGATCACCGTGGCGACGACACGCCTGCTCGAGGGTCTCGGCAAGCCCGCCTGAAGCCTCAACCCCGGAACATCGGATAATCCTCCGATGCGGTCAAGCCGGATGCACTACTCGGACTCGGTCGCTCCCATCGTGATGCTGCCGTTGACGGTGCCGCCGTCGTCGACACGAAGCCTCGACGCGCGAACGTCACCGAGCACGACGCCGCTCCCCGCCACGGTGAGCCGCCCACGCGCCACCACGTTCCCGGTCACGTTGCCCCGCACGGTCACGTTGCGTCCGTCGACACGGGCGCGGACGGTGGCCGATGCCTCGACGTCGACATCCCCTGATGCCGTGATCTCACCCTCCGCCGTCCCCTCGATGTGGAGATCACCCTCGATCGTGAGGGAGCCGTTCAGGACGTCACGCGGCCCGAGGGTCACACCCTTGGCGCCTGACGTTCCGTTCCGATGACCTCCGCGTGGAATGGACGCCTCTTCAACTTCAGTGATGTTCTCCATGGATGTGTCCTCTCCTTCTCGTCCGCTGCTCGGCGCATATCGTACTGATCCTGTGGCTGTTTCGCGGACGGAACATGCGCACGACTCGGTGACGCTCGCCGGCATCCCGGACAGGTTCCGGCAGCTGCAGCTGGACTTCTATCGGGAGAGCGCGCATCGATATGAGTCGTGGGCCGGGGGTGCAAACGTTCGTGCCGCCGAGCGTCTCGCGGCATTTGCCGACGTCCGACCCGGCGAACGCGTGATCGATGTCGGCTGCGGGACCGGTCTTGTGATCCGCGCGCTCGGAGTCGGCGGCTCGACGCTCGACCATATGGCGGTCGACCTTTCGCCGGACATGATCACGACCGCGCGCGGCAACACCGCCGGTGAGCCGGGCATTCGCTACTCGGTGATGGACGCGCATCACCTCGTCTTCAATGACGACATGTTCGATGTCGCGACCCTCGGGCAGTCGCTCGCGTACTTCGAGGATCCGTGGCAGGCCTTCAGGGAGATTCGGCGTGTGCTCACGCCCGGCGGACGGATCGCCGTCTCATGCCGGTGCCGGAGTCTATCGACGCCGGCGCAGGAGGTGTTCTTCGAGCGGCTCGAGCGGCTCGCCATCCGGCGCGCGCGTACGCCGTCACACCACGCCCTGTTCGGCGAGCCCTGGGTTCTGACGAACATGCTCGAGATGGCGGGGTTCGGCGATATCCACGTGACGCAGCACCTCGTCGGCGTTCGCGCCGGCGATGTGCACGAATGGACGGAGATGATGGAGTGGTCCGGTCCCTGGCCGCACGCCATGATCGGGCTGCTGAGCCCTGGGGCGCGCGCCACGTTCGAAGAGGAGCTTGACCGCACCATGCACCGCCTGGGGGAAGGTGATTACGCGTTTCACGGCGCATTCACCCTCGCCACCGGGCGGCTTCGCGACCAGCCCCCGGCTCAGCCCTCTTCTGAGTCCGAACCTGAGGAGACGGCGGACGCCTCCACGGCACGCTCGTCGCTGTACGCGTCAGCCTCGGAGCCGGCACTCGCCTCGCCGTAGCCTCCGTGGCCACCCTCGGCGCTGACCGGCGAGCCGGTGACGTCGACGGTCCCCTCCTCGTCGTGCTCCTCCATGCGCCGCGCCGGTGGCGCGTCCCCGGTCGGGCTCATCGTGATGGTCGCGTTGACGGTGGCGCCCTCGTCGACGCGCAGGCGGCCGGCGCGCACCTCGCCCGCAAATGACGCGGTCTCGCCGAGGGCCACGAGCTCTCGCCCGATGGCGCTGCCTTCGACTCTCCCGTTGACGATGATGTCTCGAGCCGAGATCTGCGCCCGCGCGCTGCCGGTCGAATGGACGCTGACCTCACCGGTGGCGGTGACCTCGCCCTCGAGGGTGCCCTCGATGCGGACGTCTCCCTCCACGGTCAGGGTTCCCACGAGCGAGTCGCGCGGTCCGAGGACGACGATCCCCACGGTCTCCGGTGCTGCCGGGGTCGCCGCGCCACGACGCCCGCGCGCTCGGCTCGATGTCGATGTTCCGGTGTCGCTCGTGTCCATTGCGGCTCCTTCGCTACGGCTCGGCGGACGGGGGTGGCCGGTATCGTACGAGTCCGCCTCGTTCGCGAGTCAGGCGTCGAGGTTACGAACTGGGAAACGTGTGCGGTCGATCGTCAGGCGACGAGATCGCGACTGATCTCGGGGATCGATCCGACGCCGGCAAGGCCCATTGCGTGACCGAGTTCATCGCGGTAGCCGTCCAGGACCCGCCGGACGCCCTCCCGACCGGCGGCGGCGAGCCCCCAGAGGACCGGCCGCCCGACCATGGTTGCGGTGGCGCCCAGCGCGAGCGCCACAAGGACATCGGTGCCGCTCACGATGCCACCGTCGACGAGGACCGGGGCACGTCCCGCAACCGCTGCGGCGACCTCCGGGAGCGCGACCGCGGGAGCGATGGCGCGGTCGAGCTGGCGACCGCCGTGGTTGGAAACCACGACCCCGGCAGCGCCCGCGTTGAGACAGGCGACTGCGTCGTCGCCCCGCAGGACGCCCTTGACGAGCACCGGCAACCCGCTGATCTCGCGAAGCCACCCGATCGTCTCGGGACCGAGCGAGGGATCCTGGTCGATGCCGGCGACGACGTCCTCGAAGGCCGCCGCCTCTGGAAGGTGCGTCCCGAAGTTCACGAGGTGCTGCTCGAAGGTCACCGGCGCGAAGTGACCGCGGCGCTTGAAGCCGATGTACGGCGTGTCGACCGTCAGCATGAGTGCGGACGCCCCGAGGCCCGCGGCGCGGCGCACGAGGCCCTCGGTGAGCCGGCGGTCGCGGACGACGTAGACCTGGAACCACCAGTCGCCACGCAGCTCGGCGACGATGTCCTCGAGCACGCTGGTTGCGCGCGTCGTCACCACGAGGAGGCCACCGGCCGCGCTGACGCCACGGGCCGTCTCGACCTCGCCGCCGGCGTGGGCGACCTGGTGATACGCCGTCGGCGCGACGATGACGGGCATGGCGAGACGGGTGCCCAGGATCCCGGTCGAGAGGTCAGGCACCGCCGATGCGCGGAGGACACGGGGACGGAGGCGGTACCGCCGCCATGCTGCGCGTGACTCCTCGAGGCTCAGCTCCTCCCCCGCACCCGCGGCGATGTAGTCGAACGCGGGCTGGGTGAGGTTCGAGCGCGCGGCCAGCTCGTAATCGACGAGCAGGTCGGACAGCGACTGGTCCACCCGGTGATTCTCCACCTGCGATGGGGCGAGCCTATTGCTAGGGCGAGGGTGCGGCGGCGAGGGTGACGGTGGCCTGATGCTCCCGGCCGGACGTGTCCAGCCAGACGATGACCAAGCGCTGGCCCGCGTGGTCCCCCTGGAGGAGGACCTCGAGCGACGACTTCGACACCACGGCGGCGCCGCCGAGGGCGGTGATCACATCCCCGGCAGCGAGGCCCGCCGTCGACGCCGGTCCGCCGCCCACGACGCTCGTGGCACATTCGCCTGCGCCGGCGGTGAGCACGGCGCCGGGTGGCGACGTGCTGTCGGCCACACAGACACCCAGCCACCCCGCCGCCGGCGGACCGGACGGGTCCTTGATGATCTGGTGGGCGTAGTTGAGGGCGGTGTCGATCGGGATCGCGAATGCCTGGACCGATCCGGGCTCGGGTCCTCGCCGCCCGCCGCTCGCCGCCGTGTCCATGCCGATCACCTGCCCGGCCGCGTTGACGAGCGGCCCCCCCGAGTCGCCGGGCTGGATCGGCGCGTTGGTCTGGATCATGCCGTTCAGGGTCTCGAAGCTCTGGCCCGACTCATCGGAGGCGGTGATCTGCTGGTCGAGGGCGGTCACCGAGCCGGTGGCTACCGCCGGCGCGCCCCCTCGCCCCCGAGCGTTGCCGAGGGCCGTGACGTTGTCGCCGACCTGGACCGACGCGGAGTCACCCATCGGCGCCGTCGAGAGCCCGGTGGCGCCCTGGAGCTGGAGCACGGCGATGTCGTGCAGGCTGTCCTGCCCCACGACCGTCGCGGGGTACGTGGCGCCGGTTGCGGTGAGCTGGACGCTGACCGCCTGGCCGCCGCTCACCACGTGGTCGTTGGTGAGGATCAGCCCGTATGAGGTGAGGACCATCCCCGTGCCCGCCGCGGCGGCACCGCCCCCGAGTGAGGTGTCGATGTCGACGACGGCCGACTCGACTCCGGCGGTGCTACCCGAGCCACCGAGGCTCCGGGTGGCGATGACCGCGGTGGCGGCCGCGCTCGCGCCGAAGACAAAGATGACGACGCCCACTCCCAGCGCGACGAGTCGTGGTGTCCGCCGCGGCGGTGGAGGCGGCTCGTACGTGTAGTACGGCTGCGGCCACCAGCCGGGAGTCGGTGGTGGCGACGTCCAGCCGGCGCCACGCCACGGGTCGTTGGGCTGCCATCCCCCTGGCCACGCCGGCGGTCCGGCGGGGACCTCCTCCTCGCTCATGCTGACTGTATTGTCGCCGCTTCGCGCTGTCGACTGCATGACGGGGGCCCCCGCGCTCCGCGCCGGCGAGGCGCGGACGCGGGTGTCCCCTGCCCGTGTCGACGGCCGAACCGGAAGCACCCGGTCCGGCGTGACTACATGACGTCGAAGGTTTCCGCGACCTCGATGGACGCTCCGCCTTCGAGCACCGGGCATCCCTTGGCCAGCGCGACCGCGGCATCGAGGCTGTCCGCCTGGATCAGGCTGTAGCCGGTCGCCGGGTTTCCGCCACCTCCGTCCGAAACTGCGCCATCGGCGCCGATCGTCCTGGTCTGGCCGATGGGATTGCCGCCGTCGGCGAGCGCGGGACCGAGGTTCTGGAACCAGGTCCCCCACGCCGCCATCACTTTCGCCTGGGCTTCCTCGCCCTCGGGCATGCCACCACCGTGATAGACGAGCAGATATTTCGCCATGTCGTGCCTCCTTGCCGTGGTCAGGTGTTGTGTGCGCCGATGGCGCGGATGACAGTGGGTTCGAGACGGGCCTCGAGGAGTGCGCGCTCCGAGGGGTTGTCGGTGAGCTCGATGGCGCGGCGGTCAGCGGCAGCCGCCTCATCGACCCTGCCGAAGCGGCGGAGCAGCTCCGCCCGGGTCGCCCAGTACAGGTGATATCCCTCGAGCTCATCGCGCAGGGCATCCAGCTCCTCCATCGCCGGCACCGGCCCGGCCACGTGCTCGAGTGCGATGGCGCGGTTCAGCCGGACCACCGGCCCGGGGTTCAGGCGGACGAGTGCGCCGTAGAGCGCGAGGATCTGCGGCCAGTCCGTCTCCTCGAAGGTCGGCGCCTCGGCGTGGCATGCGGCGATGGCCGCCTGCAGCCAGTACGCTCCCGGGCGCCCCAGACGCCGGGCCTGCTCCAGCAGCGCGCCGGCCTCGACGATCGCCTCGTGATCCCAGCGCGACCGGTCCTGGTCGCGGAGCAGGACGAGCGCGCCGCTCGCGTCGAAGCGCGTCGCCCGACGCGACTCGTGGAGGCGCATCAGCGCGAGCAGCGCGAGCACCTCGGGCTCCTCGGGCAGCATCCGCGCGAGGAGCTCGCACAGCCAGAGCGCGTCGACGCACAGGTCGCGGCTTGTCGAGACGTCCGGCCCGCTGCCCAGGTAGCCCTCGTTGAAGACGATGTACAGCGAGGCGAGCACCTCCGCAAGCCGCTCGGGCAGCTCGTCGGCGCCGGGGACGCGGTATGGGATATGGGCGTCGACGATCTTCCGCTTGGCCCGGACGATGCGCTGGGCCATGGTCGCTTCGGAGACCAGGAAGGCATGCGCGATCTGACTCGTGGTCATGCCCATGACCGCCCGGAGCGTCAGCGCCACCTGGGCGTCGCGGGCGAGCGCGGGGTGGCAGCACGTGAAGATGAGGCGAAGGCGGTCATCGGGGTCGCTGCGCACGTCCGGTGCCCACCCGTCGGTCAGCAACTGCAGCTTCGCCCGGTAGGTCGAATCCCGGCGCAGCCGGTCGATGGCCCGCCGCCTCGCCGTCTGGAGCAGCCACGCAGCCGGGCGATCCGGGACCCCGTCGACGGGCCAGCGCTGGAGAGCCACGACGACCGCGTCCTGCACGAGATCCTCGGCGAGATCGAAGTCACCCGTGATGCGCACCAGGGAGCCGCAGATGAGCCCGACCTCGGCACGGAACACGGCATTCATCGCCTCGTCGGTCGGGTCGTTCATCGCCATGGCGCAAGCCTCGCCGGTCTCAGCCGACCGGATGATGGGCCATGTCGTCGTGGTTCACGACCGGGCGGATCTCGACCGCCTGGTCCTTCGGCGGCCACTTCTTCGCGATGGCGATCGCCTCGTCGAGGTCGTCGACGTCAATGGTCACGAAGCCCGCGACGTTCTCCTTGCTCTCCATGAACGGCCCATCGGTGACGAGCGGCCGGCCCTCCTGAAAGCGGATCGTGGTCGCGGTGTTCGAGGGCTGCAGCTCCTCGCCCCCCCGGAGCTTGCCGTCACGGCCGATCTCGGCAAACCACTCGTCGATCGCCGCGTAGTGAGCCTTCTCCTCGGCGTCGTCGTAGACGGTTTCCTCGTTCTTGATGAACAGCAACATGTACTTCACTGGTTCAGCTCCTCGGCGTCCGGATAACTCGTCCCAATGATGACGACGAACGGCGAAGGCCCAAATCGACAGTGCAGCCCCGCCCTGTCAGGCTGTCGCCCCGTGACCGCATGGACAATCACCGGCACGCCTCGCGTCGGTGGCGCGGATCGCACCAGGATCGATCAGCTCCGCCGAGCCTGTGAGGCCGCCGAGCCTCTCGATCTGAAGATCGAGCTCGACGAGGCCGACCCGCTCGACCGCCCGATCCACTTTCTGGCGGTCGCCGGAGGCGAGGTCATCGGCTACGCCGGCATCACATCAGGAGACGAGGCTGAAGCCTGCGGGATGGTGCACCCGTCGTGGCGGCGCAGAGGGATTGGAACGGCGCTGCTCGACCACCTGCGCGTCGCCGCGCTCCGCCACGGGCGCGAGAGCATCCTGGTCGTCTGCGAGGACGCCGGCCGGGAGGCACCTGCCTGGATGCGCCGCCTCGGCGCAACACTGGAGTCTGCGGAACGTCGCATGGTGGTGCGGCTCACGGCCGGCGACAAGCGTGCGGCGACGGCTGACGGCCCCCTCGAGGTGCGCCCGGCAACCGATGCTGACTCCGGCGCCGTCGCGGAGCTACTCGGCGAGCCCGTCATTGGTCACCCGGACGAGCAACGGCTCGTCGGCCTCGAGGGCTCGACGATCGTCGGCACGCTGCGGCTGACCGAGTCGTCGAGCCGGACGATGATCTACGGCTTCGTCATCGACAAGGGTCGGCGAGGCGAGCGGCTCGGGACCCGCATGCTCGCCGGCGTGATGGCGCAGTTGCGCGGCGAGGGCGTCGCAGAGGTGGGACTCGAGGTGGATCCGGAGAACACGCCCGCGGTGCGGCTCTACGAGCGGTTCGGCTTCGAGACGGTGACCACGTACCGATACATGCGCCTCGCCGTCACGCCACCAGCACGCCCGGATCCGGATCGGGGTCCGGAGCCCCGTGGAGGAGCTCGGTGACGCGGGGTTTGAACGCGAGCTGAGCGATCAGCGTCGGCACCAGCGCGGTGAGCACGACGACGGTCACCAGGATCGAGTACTGCGACCGGTCGATGTACCCGTTCGTGTAGCCGAAGAGCGCGGCAATGGTGCCGAAGGTGAGGCCCGTCGACATCATCATCGTCGTGTACCAGGCTTCACGGACCCGAATCCGGAACGGTCGTGTCGCGGGAAAGACGCCGATCACCTTGGCCCCCACCTTGACCGCGAACAGCACGACGATGGTGACGCTGCCCGCAACCACCGCCGGCAGCTCGATCAACGTCCCCGCCCTGAGGAAGAAGAACGGCGTCAGGAACGTGAACGCGACGCCACGCACCCGGCCAACCATCTTCGGGTCGGAGTGGAAGATGCCCGCCGCGCCGAGCCCCAGCAGGTACGCCGGCAGCACCGCTTCGGATTTCGCCGCCGTGGCCAGTGCTCCGAGTCCGAAGAGGAGGAGAAAGACGTACTTGACCTCGGGCTCGCTGATCGGATGACCGATGTGACGGATGACGAAGCGAAGCGACCGAGGCAGGAACACCATGACAATCGCCGTGGCGATCCCGAAGGCGATCAGGACGCTGTTGTAGTTGGCGAACACGACCCCCAGGGCGAGCACGGTGCCGAGGTCGCAGACGAAACAGGCGCAGAGGATGAGTTTCCCCAGGTCGGTCTTGTTGAGCCCGGTCTCGAGCATGACGGCATAGACCACCGCGACTGACGTGGTCGAGAGCGCGATGCCGGCGATCTCGCTCCCGTGCAGCGGCCAGTGCAGCACCAGGAGCGCAAACGCCCATGCGGCGGCGCACGGCGCGAGGAAGCCGACTCCCCCGATCACCAGGCTGGGCTTCAGGAATCGTCGGAATGACCCGGGGTCGATCTCGGCGCCGGCGAGAAAGGTGAGCAGCACCGAGCCGAATCCGGCGAGAAAGTCGATCCACTGATTGGAGGACATTCCGAAGAGATTCCCGCCGAGCACCCCGATCAGGATCTCCACCAGTGCGACGGACAGCCCGATGCGCACCGAGATGACGCTGGCCACAAATGCCAGCGCGATCCACAACGTTGCGATGCCGTAGCTGTTGTTGAGTGCGTCGAGCACGCCGATGTGCAACGGACAGCAATTCACGCCAGTCCTCCTACCAGCAAATTCTGGTAGGGCCCATCAGGCCGAGTGGCCGAGTCGGTGAGACCCATCACCGGTGCCGCGAACCGGCGCGACCGTCAAAGAATATCACGGGTCGCATTCGCGGGCCAGCACCGCGAACGTGACGAGTGTCTGTGGCGCCTACCTCCGCGAACGGATCAGGCGAGCAAACGTCGGACCGGGGGGCGGCGCGATGCGTTGAGCGTCCGCCGCCGGGACACGCCTGCGCTCGAGCTCGAGCCGCATGCTCTCCTCGCCCTTGCGCATCGCCCAGCGATGATTGGCGCTGAACGCCGGTCGCATCAGCCATGTGAGGCGGCGAAGGAGCGGTTTCTCGGCACGGATGCGCCAGTCGTAGAACGCTTTCACGTGGTCTCCGTCGGGCACGAAGGTCCAGGTGCCCTCACCCACGAAATCGCCGTCGGCACGCAGCGACAAACCGCCCGCTCCGTCGTTGCGCATGGTCGTGAAGCGCCAGCGCAGCGTGTACGGCAACCACCCCTTGGTCCAGAGATCGACCACCCGGCCGACTCCATGCTCGTCTCCCTCCTCGACGACCTGGACGTCGAGGTACACCGACGGCCACCAGCGCGGCAACTCCTGTGCATCGCGCAGGACGTCCGCGACCTCGTCGGAGCTCGCTTGCAAACGCCAGCGGCTGATGAAGTGGTACTCGTTGCTCACGACTATCGAAAGGCAGGTGGCGGTGGTGGCGGCACATTACCAGACCAGAGATACCGATCCCACAACCCGTTGAGATGATCCTGGTAGTACAGCGGGTAGAGGCTCAAGACGAACCCAAGCACGAGCCCAACCACTGGCTCGCATCGATTCGGGCTTCCGGCCGCAGCCTCCATTCGCGCGATGCGCGTCCCGAGCCGGTAGATCGCGATGAATGGCGGGACGATGAGCAGAAACCCTGGAAAGAACGCGAGAACGGAGAGCGCGGGTCGGATCGAATTGTCGCCGAGATACCGTCGCGCCTCGTCGTTCACCTTGTAGATCCAGACGTACGAATAGATGCCGAGCGTGATCAGGGGCAAGCCGAGCCACACGGCGACGATGTTCCGTTTCTTGTACGCCTGGTTGCCGATGATCACGATCTGCGACATCGCCTACCTCGACCCGCGGGCGCATCCGGTCATCATCGACCACCGATCGTGAGCACCACCTTGCCGGTCACGTTCCGAGCCAGCAGGTCGCGTGCGAGCTCACCGCCACGAGTCCAGTCCGCCTCGACGTCGACGTGCGGCGTCAGGAGACCCGCGGCGATGAGCGCACAGAGCTTGCCGAGATCCGACGCCGCGGTCTCGGTGTAGCGCAGCTCGTCGAAGAGCAGCATCGCACGCAGCGTCGCACCCACATGCGCACCGAACCAGCGCGGCCCGAGGGCGGCCGGATCGAAGAGCGTCGAGGCGTACGACACGACCAGTCCATGTGGCGCGACCACCTCGAGACAGCGCGAGAGCACCTCACCGCCAACTCCCTCCAGCACGTGATCGTACGGCCCCTCAGCGTCGTTGATACTGCGAATGACGTTATGACACGCTGCCGCGGCGGCGGGGTTCGTCTCCGGGTTGCGGATCAACCCCGTGACGGTCATCTGCGTGGCGCGAGCAATCTGGATCGCAAGGTGGCCGACCCCACCCGACGCGCCGGTGACGAGGACGCTCTTCCCCACGGGGAAGCCGCCAAGTGCGAGCGCGCGGAACGCGGTCATGCCGGCGACGGGCAGGCACGCCGCCTGAGCCGGCGTGACGCCCTTGGGCACGGATGCGAGGTAGTCCGCCGGCACCGCGACCCGCTCAGCCCACGCGCCGTTGCTGACGAGGCCGACGACCATCGTCCCCGCCGCAGGGCCCTCTCCCCGGCTGGCGGCGCGCTCCACGACGCCGACGACGTCCCAGCCGACCTGCTGCCCCGCCGGTGAGTTCTTGGCTCGCGACACCTCGCCGCGGTTGAGGCTCGTGGCCTGCACGCGCACGATCGCGTCGGTGGGTGCGGGTTCCGGTTCGGGCACCTCGGTGATGCGGAGCAGGTCGTCGTCGCCGGTCGTGGTCAGAGCGAGCATCTTCGGGGTCTCCAGGTCTCGTCGCGTCGGTGAAAGACTAGGCTGGGATGGTGCGCTTCCAGGCGCGCATGACGCAGGAGTGACAGGAACCAGCGATGCCCGAGATCTCGGCTGCGGCCGCGGCGCTCCACGGGCGAGCGATCGTGGTCGACACCCACAACGACCTGCTCATGCTCTGTGTGCGCCGCCCACCTCGCGAGCAGGGCGAGTACTTCCGAAACGTGTGGCTGCCGCAATTGCGAGCCGGCGGGGTGAAGATCCAGGTGCTGCCGGTCTTCATCGACGACGACTTTCGACCCGAGGGAGCGCTGCGTCAGACGCTCCGCATGCTCGAGACCGGGTGGCGCATCGCGGCGGCGAATCCCGACGCGGTGCGGATCTGCCTGACCGGCGCCGATGTCGATGCCGCACTCTCCGACGGGGTCGTCGCTCTCGTCCTCGCGCTCGAGGGGTGCGAAGCCGTGGGCACCGACGTCGCCCTCTTCGAGGCGCTGTATCGCCTCGGTGTGCGGATCGCCTCCTTCACGCACTTCCGGCGCACCATGCTGGCCGATGGATCTGCCGAGGACGCGACCGCCAGCCGGCTCACACAGGCCGGCATCGAGGCGGTGGCGACGTGCGAGGAACTCGGCATCCTGCTCGACGTGTCGCACCTCGGCGCGCCGTGCACGGATCACCTGCTCGAACTTGCGACGCGACCGGTCATCGCGTCGCACTCATCGGCGTTCGCGCTGCGCCCGCATCACCGCAACCTGAGCGACGCGCGTCTACGGCGCATCGCCGAGACCGGTGGAGTCGTCGGCATCAACGTGCTTGCGACCTTCATCGACGAGGAGGTGCAGACGGTCGCGCGCGTGGCCGATCACATCGAGCACGCCGCCACCATCACCGGCGTCGAGCACCTCGGTCTCGGGCCGGACTTCTTCAAGGAGATCTCAGACGAGCTCCACGGGCCCGCGGCGCAGTCCATGGACGGAGGCGGCACCGTGATCACCTACGTTCCCGGCCTCGAGGGCCCTGCCGGGCTGCCCCTGATCACCGAGGAGCTGATCGGTCGCGGATGGCCCGAGCAGGACATCCGATGGGTGCTCGGCGGCTCGTTTCACAAGCTGTTCAGCCGCGAGTTGGGGATCCCTGCGGCATTGCGGTAGGTGGGGCTCTCGGTCAGGCAGTCAGGTCGACCACCTGTCCGGCCTCGAGGGTTACTGAGCGGTCGACGTGTGCACCGATGTCTCGTTCGTGACTAACGACCAGCACCGACCGCGAGCCCGCCGCGCCCACTAGCTCGGAGAGCACCGCCGGGGACGACGCGGCATCGATGTGCGAGGTGGGCTCGTCGAGCAGGACGATGGTCGCATCGGACAGCAGCGCGCGCGCCATGCCGAGGCGCTGGCGCTCGCCGGCGCTGATCCGCCGTCCGCCTGCGCCAAGATCGGTGTGCAACCCGTCGGGCAATGTGTGATACCAGTCGGACAGGCCCACGCGGTCGAGCACATCCTCACAGGCGCGGTCACTCGCGCCGGGATCTGCCAGGCGAAGGTTGTCGCCCAGCGTCGCTGTGAAGACGTGCGTCTCCGCATCAAGCCAGCTGAGGTGGCGTGCTATCCCACCTCGCGTCATGTCACGCACGTCGATGCCGCCGACCGTAGCCGCGCCACTCGACGGCTCGAGCAGATGCAGCAGCGTCTGCAGCACGCTCGTCTTGCCCGATCCACTCGGACCGACCAGTGCGACGCGCTCACCCGGCCGCAGGGTAATTGACACGTCACTGAGAATGGGGTGACGGTTCGCCCAGGCCCGCGGCGTCATGACGCTCACACCCGAGAGGGCTGCGATGTGGGCGCCGACCGGCGGACTGTGGTCCGCCACCGGCTCGGTGACGGGCGGCTCGAGCCGGGCCAGGTCGTCGAGCCGTTGCGCTGCGGCGTTGCCGATTCCCATCGCGCTCAGCGTCGTCGGCAGACCGAGAAGCTGGTCGAACACAGCCAGCGAGACCAGCGCGAGCACGGTGAGGTCCACGCCGGAGAGCGCGCCCGACCGATGCGCCGCGAGCCCGGTGCACACAACCGCGATGACACCCGCACCCGCCGCAAGCGTCACACCCAGGAGCCCGATTCCGGTGGCCATCGCCTGACGCAGCGCGGCGGATCGAGCGGTGCGATGCACATCGCGAAGCTGCTCGTCGATGAGGTCCTCGCGGCCGTAGACGAGCAACTCGGGTGAGGACCGCACGATGTCGACGACCGAGTCCGCCAGCCGCGCCCGGGTGGCTGCTGCCTCGCGCGCGCCGGGACGCCCGAGCCGGCCCGCACCCAGCGCGATGGCGACCATGACCAGGGTGCCGGCGAGCAGAACCACCCCCGCAGCCGGCGACAGCAGCACCGCAATCGACGCCCCGAGAACGATGCTCGCGATCACGTCCACGGTTGTCGTCAGCTGGTTGGCGAGCGCGCGAGTCACACGTTCCGTGTCTGCCACGAAACCGCTCAGGACGGCCCCGGTGCCGCGCTGTGGCAGTCCGTTCGGTACCAGCGGCTCGACGCGGTCGTAGAGCCATACCCGCAGCCGGGAGAGCGTCGCGAGCGACACGCCGTGGACCGCCAGCCGGGAGCAGTAGCGAGTCAATCCGCGGCCGAGCGCAAATGCCTGGACCGCTCCGATCGCGATCGAAAGCTCGAAGATCGGGGGACGCTGCGACGCGCGGGCGATGAGCCAGCCCGACGTGCCGAGGAGGCCGATCCCGCACGCGGCTGAGAGCACGCCCCAGGCGGCCGAAGCCGCGAGCGGGCGCGCGGGCAGCGACCCCAGCGTCCGCCGGAGCCACTTCGCGGTCATCGCGCAGCTCCATCAGGGACCACGGGAAGCTGCCCGGCGGCGGCCGGCGCCGAGCTGGTGACCGGTGCGGTCCATGCGTCCATGGTCACGAAGCGGCCGCCCTCGAGCGCGACGACCCGATCGGCCAGCTCGAGCACCGCGCGCCGGTGCGTGACGATGAGCGCGCTGCGGCCACGAAGGTGACCTCGGAGCGCCTTGATCGTTGTCGCCTCGGCGGCGCTGTCCAGGTGGACGGTCGGCTCGTCGAGGAGCACGAGTGAGGCTTCCCGAAGCAGCACGCGGGCGATCGCGATCCGCTGACGCTCGCCGGCGGAGACGGTCACGCCGCCATCGCCGAGGCGCGTCCCCAGCCCGTCAGGCAGGCGAGCGAGGATCTCGCCTGCGCCCGCGAGGTTGAGCGCTTCAGCGAGCCTCGCGTCGGTCGCGCGCGGATCGGCGAGGCGCAGGTTCTCCGCGAGGGTCGCTGCGAGGAGGGTCGGGTGCTCGGGAAGGAAGGCGAGCTGCCGGCGCCAGGCACGCGTGTCGAGGTCCCTCAGATCGACGCCGCCGGCGGTCACCGATCCCGCCGACGGGTCGAGGCTGCCGATCAGGAGCGCGAGCGTCGTCGACTTGCCGGCGCCGTTCGCACCGACCAGCACCACGGTTTCGCCGGGTTCGATGGTGAGCGTCGCTCTCGCGAGGACGGATCGATCGCGCCCGGGGAGGTCGACGTGCACGTCGTGCAACGACACGGCGACATGGGCCGGATCGGGAGGCGCCACGCGTGCCACGGTCGCGCCGTGTGACTCCCGCTCTGCGTCGCTTGTCGTCATGTCCATGGCCCGGCGCGCCGCCGCCAGCCCCTCGGTGCTCTCATGGAATTCGGCGCTGGCTCGGCGAAGAGGATGGAGCACCTCGGGAGCGATGATGAGCACGGCCAGCGCCGCGCTGAGGTGCACGGAGCCGTTGAGGAGCCGCAGGCCGAGGGGCACCGCCACCAGCGCAACCGACACCGATGCCAGCGTCTCGAGCACGAGCGCAGAGAGGAAGGCCACACGGAGGGTCGAAAGCGTCGCCCGGCGCAGCGCCTCCCCCGCCTCGGCGATGCGCTCGCGCTGGTAGGCGCTACGTCCGAAGGCCTTCAGCACTGGAAGGCCCTCGAAGACGTCCGCGATCTGGCGGCCGAAGCCTTGCAGTTGATTCCAGCGGGTACTCGCTAGATCGCTGCTCGCCGCGCCGACGAGGTAGCCGAAGACCGGGAAGAGAGCGACAACGGCGAGGAGCACCAGCGCAGAGACCCAGTCAAGCGCTCCGACGACCACCACCAACGCGAACGGAACCGACGCCGCCATCACGAGATCAGGCAGGTACCGCCCAATGTACGGGTCGAGGGCGTCGAGCCCGTGTCCGGCGACCGTGGCCACGTCGCCGGGGGTCGCTCCGGTGCCGCGCGTTCGCGCCACGACCGCGTGCAGCAGCTTGCCGCGAAGCTCGGCCTTGGCGGCTTCGGCGCCGTGCGCCGCGAAGAGCTCACCGGCCCACGCGCACACCGCCCTGATCGCCGCCGCACCACCCATCCACAGAAACGCCGGAATCGGATCGACCGACTTCGCCTCCATCGCCGACGCCAGCAACCCCGCGAGCGCCACCGCCTGGACGACGATGCCGGCCGCGGAGACGAGTCCGACCAGCACCGCTGCGGCAATCGAACGGCGCACAGCCGTGGCGCGGACCAGGCGCAACTCCACGGGACCGGCCAGTCCCGCTATTTCGGCACCGCCACGGTGCTGACGGCCAGAGGCGGCGCCTCATGACCTGGCCCCGGCTTGGCCACAGGCTGGGGGGTGTCCGGCCGGAAGAGGCGCCGGCGGAACACCCAGTACGTCCACCCCTGATACAGGAGCACGAATGGGGTGAAGATCGCGGCAATGATCGTCATCACCGTGAGCGTGTACGGCTGCGACGCCGCCATGGCGATCGTGACACCGGGCAGCCCGGCCACCACGCCACCGCTGCTCGCCGGGATGACCATCGGGTACATCGAGCTCCAGACGGCGCCGAGGATGAGCAGGACGGCCCCACCCGTGGCCATGAATGCCAGCAGTTCTCGACTCCGGCCGATGAGCACGGCAGCACCGATCAGCAGCACGATTGCCGCGGCCGCGAAGAGCACCGGCACCATTCCGGGCAGCGCCCCCTGCACATTGCCCCACGGCCGGCCGGCACCTGCCACCCAGGCAACCGTGGCCGTGATCAGCACGATACCGGCGGCTCCTGCCACCCGCGCGATGCTGCGCGTCCTCCGGCGCAGATCGCCGCTCGTCCTGAGCGACAGGAAGACCGAGCCGTGGAACGCGAAGATCGCCACCGTCGCAAGCCCGCCGACCAGGGCCAGCGGGTTCAGGAGGCCGAGCAAGCCTCCGGTGTATCCCGCCGATGTGAGAGGCAGCCCGTGGGCGAAGTTCGTGAACGCGACGCCCCACACCAGAGCCACCACGAGGCTGCCCGCGAAGTTCGCGACATCCCATGTCCGGCGCCAGCGTGCATCGTCGAACTTTCCCCGGAACTCGAACGAGATCCCGCGCGCGATCAGCGCGATGAGCACGAGAAAGAGAGCCAGGTACGCCCCGCTGAAGAGCGATGCGTACCAGAGCGGGAACGCGGCGAACATCGCCCCACCGGCGGTGAGCAGCCAGACCTCATTGCCGTCCCACACCGGCCCCACGGCGTTGAGGCACATGCGGCGGTCGGTCTCGTCGCGGCTGACAAGCGGGCTCACGATCGCGACGCCGAAGTCGAATCCTTCGAGAAAGAAGTAGCCGGCCCAGAGCAGCCCGATGAGCGCGAACCACGTTGCGCCCAGTCCAGTGAACGTCGTCATGGCAACAACTCCTCAGTCTTCTCAGTGCAGTTCAGTAGACGAGCCCGGGGACGAGCGTGGGATCGGGAGCGTGTTCCTCGACCTCGTCAAACGGCTGGCGCGCGGCGCGAAGGATCAGGACGAAGGCGGTGACTGCGAGGGCCGTGTAGACCGCGACGAACACCGCGAGGGTGAATGCGACGTCGGCCGCCGACACGGGCGACACACCCTTGGCCGTCTGCATCAGCCCGAAGACGATCCAGGGCTGCCGGCCAACCTCGGTGAAGATCCAGCCCGAGGCGTTGGACAGGATGGGGAGCGCGATGCCCGCGATCGCGGCGCGCCGGAACCAACGGCTCGGCGTCACGCGCTTGCGCCAGGACAGCCAGAGCCCCCATGCCGAGACCAGGATCAGGAGCACCCCGGCGCCGATCATGGCTCGGAACGACCAGTAGGTGAGCCAGAGGACCGGCGCGTAGTTCCCGGGACCGTACTTGGCGACGTCCTGCGCCTGCAGCTGGTTCACGCCCTGGACCTCGCCGTTCCAGTCGAGGGTTGCGATCATCGACAGCAGGTGCGGCACACGGATCTGAAACAGCGGCTTGCCGCTGAGATCTCCGATGGTGAGGAGCGAGAAGCTTGCACCGCTCTGCGTGTTGTAGAGCGCCTCGGCCGCCGCCATCTTCATGGGCTGCTGCTGATCCATGAGCCGTGCCTGCCAGTCTCCCGACACGGCGGTGAGCACCACGGCCACCAGGGTGAAGATCGTGGCGAAGCGGGTCGCTCGCAGAAATGCGTCGCGTTCCGTCTCATCCTTGCCGGCGCGGAATGCGCGCCAGACGCTGATGCCGAGCATGAGCGCGCCCGCGGTCGCGAAGGCACCGAGCAACGTGTGCGCAAAAGAGGCCCACAATGTCGAGTTGGCGAGCACCGCCCAGAAGTTGGTGAGCACCGCCTGCCCGTTCTGGACGGTGTAGCCCACCGGGTGCTGCATCCACGCATTGGCGGCGAGGATCCAGAGCGCCGACACCATCGTCCCGGCGCTCACCATCCAGATCGACGCCAGGTGGAGTCGGGGCGAGATCCGGTTGCGGCCGAAGATCCACACACCGATGAACGTGGATTCGACGAAGAAGGCGAGCAGCGCTTCAATGGCGAGCGGCGCCCCGAAGATGTTGCCGACGAACACCGAGTACGACGACCAGTTGAGGCCGAACTCGAATTCGAGCACGATGCCGGAGACGACACCGACCGCGAGGCTGATCAGGAAGATGTGGCCGAAGAAGCGGCTGAGGCGGTCCCATGCCTTGTCCTTGCGCACATAGCCGAGCGTCTGCATGACCGCGACCAGGAGCCCGAGCCCGATGGTCATCGGGACGAAGAAGAAGTGGAAGACGGTGACGATTGCGAACTGCCAACGAGCGAGATCCAGTGTCATCACGCACCTCCACCTGTAGCGCCGTGCTGCATTTGTTGCGCTGATCTGCGGTCACGGTACGTTCCGATTGCGTGAAGTCGCCAGGGTCGAACGCCCCAAAAATGCGGGACCAACGTCGACCGCACGGACTGCCATGGGCGGCTCGGCACGCTTCGGCGGAGAGAGGTTCAGAAATCCCGACCGCGGGTATAGAGATTCCGACCACCAAAGAGCCGCTCGTCCGGAGCGACGGCGCGCCCATAGAGACTGAACATGGCTGAACTGACCTCCGAACTCCTCCCGATCCTGCAGCTGGACGATGTCGTTGTCCTGCCGGGCATGACCGCGACCCTCGCGGTCGAAAGCGACCCGCAGCGGGCCGCCCTGACCGCCGCGCAGAAGGGCAACCGTCTCATCCTGCTCGTGCCCCATGTGGACGGCCGGTTCTCGGCCATCGGGACCGTCGCGCAGGTGGTCGAGTCCGGTCAGCTCCCGTCGGGCGCCGAGGTGACCATCCTCAAGGGATTGCACCGCGCCCGCCTCGGTGGCGGCCAGTCCGACATCGGCGGAGCCCTCTGGGTCCAGGTCGAGCCCCTGCCAGACGGAGACCCGAGCGATGCCGCCCGTGAGCTGGCACGTGAGTACCGCGCGCTCATCGAGAACCTGCTGGAACTGCGCGGCGCCGGCCGCGCCATAGAAGCGGTCCGGTCAGTGCGGCACCCGGGCCATCTCGCCGACCTCGCCGGGTACTCGCCCGACTTCAGCATCGAGCAGAAGCTCGAGGTCCTCGAGACGCTCGACCTCGAGCGGCGCCTGTCCCGGCTCATCGCCTGGACCAAGGACGTCCTCGCTGACGCGTCGGTGCGCGAGAAGGTTCGCACCGAGGTCAACGAGGGCATGGAGAAGACGCAGCGAGACTTCCTGCTGCGCCAGCAGCTCGAGGCGATCAAGAAGCAGCTCGGTGAGGGCGGTGACGATATCGTCGGCGCATACCGGGCCCGCCTCGAGAGCTCGGGCATGCCCGAAAAGGTGCGCGAGGAGGTGGAGCGTGAGCTCGACCGCTTCGAGCGGACCAGCGAGCAGAGCCCCGAGCACGGCTGGATCAGGACCTACCTCGACTGGATGTTCGAGATCCCCTGGAACGTCCGCTCCGAGGACAACCTCGATCTCGTCGAGGCGCGGCGGATCCTCGACGAGGATCACACCGGCCTCGAGGACGTGAAGCAACGCATCATCGAGTTCCTGGCCGTGCGCAAGCTCCGCAGCGAGCGCGGTATCACCGTGCTCGGTGGCGGATCCGGCGCAATCATCACGCTGGTCGGACCTCCGGGCGTCGGCAAGACGTCGCTCGGTGAGTCGGTCGCCCGCTCCCTCGGACGGAAGTTCGCGCGCATCTCGCTCGGCGGCATCCACGACGAGGCGGATATTCGCGGCCACCGGCGCACCTACGTCGGCGCGCTTCCCGGGCGCATCGTGCGCGCCCTGAAGGAAGCCGGCACCAAGAACCCGGTGATCATGCTCGACGAGATCGACAAGGTCGGCAGCGACTGGCGAGGCGACCCGAGCTCGGCACTCCTCGAAGTGCTCGACCCGGCGCAGAACAGCACCTTCCGCGATCACTACCTCGAGGTCGATCTCGACCTCTCCGAGGTGCTCTTCATCCCGACGGCCAACGTGTGGGAGACCATCCCGGCGCCGCTGCTCGACCGCATGGAACTCATCCGCCTGGACGGCTACACCGAGAACGAGAAGGTTGCGATCGCGCGCGACCACCTCCTCCCCCGCCAGGTCGAGCACGCCGGCCTCAGGCCCGACGAGATCAGCGTCACCGACGAGGCGATCCTCACCGTGATCACCGACCAGACGCGCGAAGCAGGTGTCCGCAACCTCGAGCGCGAGCTCGGGAAGATGACCCGTAAGGTCGCCACGCGCGTCGCCGGCGGAGAAGTCGTCACGCCGTTGGAGATCACACCGGCGCAGGTGCGAGAGCTCCTCGGCAAGCCGAAGTTCGACAACGAGGTCGCTGAGCGCACCGCTGTCGCGGGTGTCGCCACCGGGCTCGCGGTCACCGGCACCGGAGGCGACGTCCTCTTCATCGAGGCGGCCAATGCCCCGGGTGACGGAAAGCTGACGCTGACCGGCCAGCTCGGCGATGTGATGAAGGAGTCGGCGCAGATCGCGCTGTCGTATGTGCGTGCGCACGCCGAGGCCCTGGGCATCGACCCTGAGGCGGCGCGGCAGAGCATGCACATTCACGTGCCTGCGGGCGCCGTGCCCAAGGACGGCCCCTCAGCCGGTCTGGCGATGACGACGGCGATGGTCAGCCTGCTCACCGGACGGCCGATGCGCAGCAGCGTCGCGATGACCGGTGAGGTGACCCTGCAAGGGCTCGCGCTCCCGATCGGCGGCGTCAAGCAGAAGGTGCTGGCGGCGCATCGCATGGGCCTGCGGGAGGTCATCCTGCCGCGACGCAACGAGAAGGACATCGAGGATGTCCCGGAGTCCGTGCGTGACGTGATGACGTTCCACCTCGCAAGCCGCGTCGAGGAGGCCATCAACGTGGCGCTCGAACCGGTCGCGACCGTGGTCTCCGCAGCCGCCTAATCGGGTCTCACGACGACGACGCAACCCGAGACGCTCACGGGTACTGCTGCGGCGCGAGTTCGTCGACAAGGGACGCGAAGCTGTCGTAGAAGCGTGGATTCCCCACCTCAAACGCTCCAATCCGTCCGTTGTCGAGAGTCGCACATCCGCTGTCGTGGAACCACAGGTCCACATCGGGTCGGCTCGCATACGCGAAAGCGATGATCGAAGCCGATCCATCGTCTGTGGGGCACGCGACGGTTCCCCGAGGAGGCGCGGTGCTGATCGCGTCGATAACCGTTGCCAGGTTGGCGGCAACCGCCGGTGCAAGAACAACGGCCAGGTAGAGTGAGCCCGGCGATTTCGAATCCTCTGGCTGTGGAATGGTGGACCAATACCGGCAGATCAACCCGCCGATCGGGTTGGGTGGAACGAGTGCATCTCCCGCGTACGAATTGACCACATCCTGCATTCCGCCCAGGGCCGCCGGACAGCTTCGCGAGACCAGAACGCGCACCTGCGGATGGCCAGGAGTGATGACCCATGGCTGGCTCGCGCACGAAGTCATCACCGCGGTGAGGACGCCCAAGATCGGGAGCCAGTTGACCGTTCGGGAACGTCCCATATCGTGTGACCAGTGTGACCTGCAGCCATGGTACGCATCGCAGCGCTTCGAGGTTCCCGCGCGGGTCTTTCGACATCAGCGGAGCGGATGTCCTAGTGTTGCGACGACGGGCGCGTAGCACGATCCCGGCGCAAGGAGACATGCCCATGGGAACGGACGCTGACGAGACATCGCGAGAGCAGGCTCACCACGTCACCGACCTGCTGGTCGAGGTCGATCTGGCCGCTGCACTGGAGGCACTGCGGGCCAGCGACTCGTACCGAGCAGCGGACCACGCCGCCAAGACGATCACCAAGCAGCCTGGAATCCGCGTCGTGTTGATCGCTCTCAAGCCCGGTGGGCGCATGCACGAGCACCACTCCGAGTGGGCGATCACGGTGCAGGGTGTCCACGGCCACGTGGAGTTCAAGGTGGCCGACCGGGTGGTTGCGTTGACACCCGGATGTCTGCTCACGGTTGCGGCCGGCATTCCGCACCAACTGACCGGCATCGACGAGAGCGCGGTGCTCTTGACCATCGGCGGCGCGCACAGCCCGACATGACCCGGGCCACCTGCTATGTCACAGCGGCCGATTGCGTATCGACCATGCGTTGACGGGGAGCACGCTCGCGATCATCCACTCTCAGTCGGTCGATAGCCACGTTCCACCATTGGCGAGACCGATCCCGCGGCGTCGAGTTGCATCGACGCTTGCCCAGCGCGAAGCTCGGTCAAGATCTGGCTTATGCGCCCCTGAGTGATCCCGTACGCCGCGGCTATCCGGCGCTGCGTCCAGAGCGCGTCGTCGTACAGAATCCGGATCGGCTCGTGATCCGACGCTAGGATCTTACGGGATCGAATTCCATTGCGTCGCATCATTTTCTCGTGTGAATGCGACGCTTCGCCGCCGCTCTAATGACCGTATCATTAGTCCACGGATGGATGTGTCGGACCGGCAACTCGAAGGATTACGATGGCCGGTATGGAAATCGCGTGTGCTGACTGCGGTTGCGTTGTCGACGCGGGTGAGCGGGTCACCGTATGCGGAAAGCCAGAGTGTTGCTGTGCCGCCCTGCGGATGCGATCTCCCCGAACGAAACGCGTAAGCGTGTCCGATGTGCCCCGTACGCCGCCAGAACGTCGTCGCTGAGCGCTTCCCCCTCAGTCTCCGTAATTTGATGGCGGATGCATCCATCCGTAGCCGGGTGAAACGATGGGACCATGATCGTCGAACCGGCCAGGACGTGCCGATGTTGCTCGATAAGGAGGCGGCGGCGCGCGCGCTCACGGTCAGTATTCGGCAGCGCGGAAGCCGAAGCGCTGGCGACGGACGCGACACGCGAGCATAAGGTCCGAGCCGTCCGCGCTCCGACCGTGGCGGAGTTCCTAGCCGGGTGGTTGGACCGACGCCAGTCGCAACTCAGGCCGCAAACGTGGATTCCCTACGAGTCGCATGTCCGGGAGCACATCGTCCCGGCGATCGGATCAATCCAACTCGACGCGCTCCGGGTCGAAGACATTGACCGGCTCCACGCGCGGCTCGCACAGGTCGTCGGCGGGACGATGGCCTTTCCACGTTCATATGACCCTGACGGTCGCGCTAGGGGACGCTGAGCGCCGTGGCGTGCCGGTCGCGCCGGTTATGCGGTCCGTGTCGCCGCCGAAGCAGACCGAACGTCAAGCGGCAGCGCTAAGGGGTACGCTAAGGGGTACGGATTTGGAAAACCGTTGTGTACCAACGGAAAACGAGTGCCGAGGAAGGGAATCGAACCCTTCCAAGCGGAAGCCGAAACCTAGGTCCTGAATTGCCAAGGGTAGTCAGAACGCGCCAAATGTGGCCAAGGATTGACCCCTGAAATGGACACGAATTGGACAGAACCTTGGGCGGCCGGTTGCACAACCTCCCTGGCAAGGCCGCCTCGCATACAGGTTAGGCGCTCGCTCCCGGCTATCCGAAGTGCCCAACGACCGATGCCGCGGTGTCCTTTGGCCCTATGTGGTCGACCCGGGCGATTCCTACTGTGGAACCCATAAGGAATCAAGGGATCGCCGTGGCGCAGGAGGTGCCGTGATGTCGCTCTGGATGACGGCAGGCAGGACGCAGTTCGTTGACGGGCGTGATCCGGCGGTGAAGCGCCGCCCGCTGGTTCGACGCCTGGCGGCGCTGACCGCAGTACTGGTGGGAGTGCCCGTCCTGACCCTCGGCCTGACGGGCCGCACCGCGGCTGCCTCGGGGGCTGGTCAGGTGACGATCTACACCGGCACTGGGATCTACAATCCCTACAACATCACGGCTGGTCCAGACGGGGCCCTGTGGTTCACCAACGACGGCTCGATTGGGCGGATCAGCACTGCCGGGAAGATCGCGATCTTCACCGGCACCGGGATATACGATCCCTATGCCATCACGGCCGGCCCCGATGGGGCGCTGTGGTTCACAAATAGCATCAACAACTCGATCGGGCGGATCACGACCGCCGGAGTGGTGACTAACTTCAGAGGCTACGGCATCAGCTTCCCGCGAGGGATTACCGCCGGACCCGACGGTGCTCTGTGGTTCACCAACTGGTTGAACAACTCGATCGGACGGATCACCACCGCCGGCGCGGTCACCAACTACACAGGTGGTTCACCAACTACGGAGAACCTACTGCTCGCGGCTCGATCGGCCGGATTACGACCGCCGGAGTGGTGACCAACTACGGCTACACAGGCCCCGAATACTTCCGCCCACTCGGGATCGCGGTCGGCCGCGACGGTGCCCTGTGGTTCGCCAATGACAACTCGATAGGGCGGATCACCACTGCGGGACTAGTAACCATTCACGTTGGCACCGGCTTCCTGGGTGCGGGGGAGATCGCGGCCGGGTCCGACGGGGCACTGTGGTTCACCAACAATAACGCCGGTAACGGCACCTTGATCGGGAGGATCACCACCGCCGGGAAGTTCACCACCTACACGGTCGCCGGTATCCGCGGCCCGTTCGGGATAACGGCCGGGCCCGACGGGGCTGTATGGTTCGTCATCACGAACGGCGGGTACTCCGGCACGATCGGGCGGATCACCACCACCGTCACCCCGGAGATCTCCACGATCGCTCCCAGGTCGGGCGCGGTCGAAGCCATGGTGACCATCACCGGCCACAACCTCTCCGGTGCCACCCAGGTCGCCTTCAACGGCACTCCCGCCACCATCGTCTCTGACACGGCAACCAAGATCGTCGTCACGGTGCCGGCTGGTGCCACCAAGGGCCACATCACGGTCACGACCCGAGCAGGGACGGCGACCAGCAAGGGTGGCTTCGGGATCTCGTGAGCTGTCGTGCCCCGGGAAGTCCGATAACCCTTTTGGTAAAGGTGGGGTTAAACAAGTGAGGTGTAAACTGAGATGCAACCGAGAAACCACAACCACCGTCATGGGTTGATCGCCAGCTTGCCCCTGGCGTTGCTTTTGGCCGCTTGTGGAGCCGGCACTTCGCAAGGCTCCCATTCACCCTCCACCCCAACCCCCACTCCGGTCCCGACCCCCAGCCCGACCGCAGTTCCCACCCCCCTCCCCGAGCCTACCTTGGCCGTACTCGAACAAGGTCAGGAACTAATGGTGGTAAACACCCAAGGGGTTGAACAGTGGGAGCTGTCCAATGCCGTCATGGAGAAGATCTTTGGGGTAAGTGCCAGCCAGGAGAAGACCCAGGGTTTCGGCATCAACTCCCAAATCGTCGCTTCCAACATCTATTTGTTTTACAACAACCCCCAAGGTATAACCAAGGTAGCTCAAATATCCCGAGCGGGAAAGGTGATTGCCATGGGTACCGCGCCTACCACTCGGGTAGTGTTTTCGCCGAGCGGGACGCAGTGGGCTTGGAGCGTCGATGAATCCCCAGCGAATCAGGTAAATGACCTTGGACCCGGCGGGACCTACCGGCATCACGGTGTGATCGAGGTGGGGAACATACTCGGAGGAAACGTCCGAACCGTATACACCTGGGTAGCGCCTGCCGGTTTTACCGAGGAAGTGGACGGTTGGACCAACACCGGAATCATCGTCCATCGGGTGGAATATTTTGGGGGCTGTAACAGCTTGGGCATATACGACCCTGCGGCTGCCTGGTTTGCCCTCAACCCCAGCACCGGAAAACTGACCGAACTGTTCACCGGCAATGACCAATTTATAGGAGCCAGCAGCGGAGTGACCGTCGCCGCCTTGATCAATGATGCCCACGCCATCCTCATCAATGGGCTGAAATATTCGGAGAGTAAGTCCACCATCGTTGGCGCCAGCATCAGCCCCGATGGGGCCCATGTCGCCGTCGATCGCATCATCCAAGCAGGGCCCATCGGCTACTGCGTCGGCGAAAACAGCAAATACAGCATAGAGATGGTGACCGTTGCAAATCAGAGCCACATCGATCTGCCCAACACGACCGTCATCGTATGGTGGGGCGATAGTCAGTTTATAGCCCCGGGCCCTAACGGGAGCACGTGGCTGTACACCCTTGCGGGCAAGCCGGTGAGTGCAATTTGCCCCACGATTTCGGGCTGGGTATTTTCGGGAGTACTGCGATAGAGTTCACCGCCACCACCATCGCGGCCTTGTTGGCCTCGCTCTGGCCGTTATCGCCGCAGCGACAACTGGTCGGCAATCTTTATCTGTGGCTGTGGTCACCGTCGCGATGCGATTCGCAAGCCGATCTTGCGTCTGACTAAGGATGGTCGCGGCACCGTTGCGGTCAGTGTGGAATGAACGCCGCTATGGTCCCAAGCACTATCCCCAGCGCGACGAGTAGTGGACCCAGGTAAGCGCGCAGCCATGTTTGCCGTCTCCCAATAACTAGTCCCCTCAATGCCTGGAATCGTTCCTGAATGGTTGCGTCGTATTCGGCCATGACCTGACGTAGCGAAGCGTTGAACTCGGCGCGCAGATCGTCTTCTGTCTTGACGATGACTTCCTGCAACTGTTCCACCGTCGTTTCCAGCGATGCGATGCGCTGTTCTAGTGATGGGGGCGGTCCGCTGATAGAAGCGCTGCCCGAAACTCGGGCGCGACCTTGCGCACTCAGATAGTGCGTGTACCCGCGCTTTTGATACGCCGATGTCCGACGCCGGGCGCCACGGGTGTCCGCAACGGTCAATAAGATGCCGCTTAGACCAAGCAGCCCGGATGCTATTGCTAGCGCTAGGAACAGGATCACTCACTCGACTGTAGCTCGAGCGGGACTACCTCAACCAATTCCAGGGCGGCAAGGGGACAGGTTCGGGATCGGATGGCTGAATGGCTAACTCGCAAACAGAAGACCCTACGGTCACAGACGTGGATGTCATACGAGCAGCATGCTCGCCTGCACATTTGCCCGATCATCGGCGGCGTGCGAATAGATTCAATCACTACAGCGCATGTGGACCAACTGCATGCCCACCTGGCACGCACTGTCGGTGGCACTACGGCGTTCAAGGTACACATGACGCTCAACGACGCTCTCAACGACGCGCGTCGTCGCGGTCATCGTGTCACTGATGCGGTGTCGGCAGTCGATAAGCCGAGGAAAAGTGAGGTCCACATCGAAACGCTGAACTCAGGTGAGAAGGACACGCTGTTAGCTGCCGCTGTCGGGAATCCCTTCGAAGCGGCGTACGTCCTGTCCGTTACTCTGGGCTTGCGCGCTGGCGAATGCAGGGGATTGTGCTGGGCGGATGTGGATTTGGATGCAGGACGTATCAAGATAACCGGCAACGCTACCCGCGGTCTAGACGGACTTCAAGTAGTCACCGCTCCGAAAACAAAAGCAGGCAATCGCACCCTAATCCTGCCGCAACTCTGCGTCGAGGCTCTGCGGCGAACACCCCACAACGGAGAGCTGATCTGGCCTGGACCGGGTGGCCGCCCGTGGTCAGCATCGTCCTTCAATACTGCATGGAAGTCATTCTGTAAGCGCAACGGCATTCGGACCGTCACTTATCAGGCGCTACGACATACCGCCGCGACGTTGGCACTTCAGGCAGGCCAACCGCCCCACGTGGTCGCGTTCATGCTCGGCCATGCCAATGTAGCGACGACTCTGAGCCTCTACGCCCATGTGACGCCGGTCGCAATGGGAGCCCTAGCGGATGCGATCGACGCCGGATACGGCCCGCGTCTGCGGGTGATCGAAGGGAGCCGGAATGGCCACGAATTGGCCAGCCCAAAGGAAAGCGCAGCAATACCAACGGAAAAAGACTGCCGAGGAAGGGAATCGAACTCTCCTAAGCTTGGTCAAAACGATCGGAAGAAGCGCCATCCGAACTCGAGGGAGCGGCCAGAAAGCGCCACATGACGCCGTGACTGGACAGAGGTATTGGCCCAGTATTGGCCCAGCACCTCCAAGCGCATTTGAATCAAGCTGAGCGCGGGCGGGTACCCGATAGCGCTGTGAGCAGAAATCAGCATTGCCAAGCGTTGGCGCCCGTCGTGGGCTTGGACCCAGAGTGGGAGCGATGGTGAGCGCGAGTAGTCGCAGGCTGGCCAGCGATGGAGTGCGGAACGAACGCACTCTTCCTGTCATCGAGCCATGGTGGGTGCCATGGGCTGGGCGCGTGCGCGCCAGAGCGCAATTAGCGCGACGATCACGGCGGCTACGAGAAGTGATGTCCCGTAGTGTGGTGTAAATCCGGGGTGACCCCAGCGCTGCCGACGAGGTAGACAAGAAAGGCCACCGCGGAGTTCTCTTGGAAGCTCTTACCCAAACCAGGAGACCCACGATGGCCCAGAACAGGATGATGCCCCCGGCACTGCTCGAGCAACTCCAGGGTGCAGACACGGACGTGTTGCGGCGCGTCCTCGAGCACGCGATGCAGCGGTTGATCGAAGCCGAGGCGGCCACGCAGATCGGTGCTGGCCCGCACGAGCGATCGGCGAACCGAACCACGTATCGCAACGGCTACCGGGAGCGGATCCTGGATACCGGCTCGGGGCGTCTCGAGTTGCAGATCCCCAAGTTGCGCACCGGCAGCTTCTTCCCATCGCTGCTCGAGCCGCGCCGGCGCATCGATCGGGCGCTCCTGGCGGTGGTCCAGGAGGCGTATGTGCTCGGGATCAGCACCCGCAAGGTCGATGGTCTCATGGTCGCGCTGGGTGGCTGCAGCATCAGTCGCAGCGAGGTGAGCAGGATCTGCGCCCAGCTCGACGAAGAGCTCGCCGAGTTTCGCGAGCGCCCCCTGGATGAGCCGTACCCGTACGTCTGGTTCGACGCCACCTACGAGAAGGTGCGCCAGGGCGCTCGGATCGTCAGCCAGGCCGCGGTGGTGGCGGTGGGCGTGCGTGACACCGGGGAGAAGAGCGTGCTCGGCCTCGCCATCGGCGCCAGTGAGACCGAGGCGTTCTGGCTGGAATTCTGCCGCAGCTTGTCGCGGCGTGGGTTGAGTGGCGTGCAGTTGGTCATCTCGGACGCCCACGAAGGACTGCGCAGCGCCCTGAGCCAGGTGTTCGTCGGCGCGACCTGGCAGCGCTGCAAGGTGCACTTCCTGCGCAACGTGGCGAGCGCGGTGCCCAAGCTGCATGCGCCGGCAGTGCTCGCGGTGGTGAAGTCGATCTTCCTGCAGCCGACCCGCGAGACTTCCCGGGACGCGGTGAACCATGCGCTCAACGTGCTGGAACCGCGCTTTCCCGCTGTGGCCGCCAAACTCCGTGCGGCTGAGGCCGACGTGCTCGCCTACCTGGACTTCCCGGTCGACCACTGGCGCTCGATCTCCTCGACCAACGCCATCGAGCGGGTCAACGCCGAACTCGACCGCCGTGCCAAGGTGGTCGGCATCTTCCCCAACACGGACTCCTTGCTGCGCCTGTTCACCGCGGTGCTCCAGGATCAGCACGACGAGTGGCAGGACGGCCGCCGTCACTTCAGTCAGCAGTCGATGGCTCGCGTGATGCACCCCGCCGGTCCGCCGTTGCTCACCAACCCACTCACGGAGGGATTGGTCGCGTAGCTCACCGACGTTGTGAGAACTCCACGGAATTCACACCACTACCGGGGACTTGACCCTACGAGAATGGGGATCGCAGCGTTGGCTTCGCCTTGGTCGATGAGCTTGATGGCCGGACGACCCACTGCGTCTCCGAGACCTACGAAAGCTGCGATGTAGGCCAGATTCGCGGCAAGCAACCCTATGAGAAATGTGCGCCGCGGCATGCCACTGACCGCAGCCACCTGGGTGGTGTAGATCCTCAACCCTGGAATCAGCCGGGAGACAAACGTAGCTCGCCAACCGCCGTTGTGCAGGAGCTTCGCTGCGCGTTCCAGAACCCCGCCAGCATGAAATCGACGAGCGATACCGAACAATCGATCCCATCCCAATCGCGCGAACAGTTCCCAGCCGACGAGCGCACCCGCGATCATGATGAGAAAAGCGGCGGGAACAAAGAGCAGCGGGCTGATCTGTCCTGATGCAATAGCGATTCCGCCTACTCCGAGCAGCAGGTCGCCGGAGATGAAGAACAGTGGAACCCCAGCCTCCTCTACGAAGAGGAGGCTGAGGATGACCACAAGTAAGACGTTGCCGCCGAGCCCGAACAGCGGTGAGCCGTTCATGGAGACGTGCGAGCTGGCAAGGACGGATCCGAGATGCCCGACGGACACGGCGAGATCACACTCTCGCCGTGTCGACGCGGAATCGCGAGGCGGCGCCGGCGATGAGGATCGCCAGCCATGGCCTCCGCTACGGTGGCTTCTTCCACACGATCGCGAGCCTGCCGATCCCACGAGATGTCGAGCGCGAGGAGGATCAGGTTTGCGCCGACGGTCGCTCCGACGATTGCAGTGATGAGGGAGAGAAGTCCGCTGGTCGCATTGAACCCCAGCCAGGCACCCGCGAGGCCACCTCCTACTGCTGCCGCAACGCCGAGGGTGTTGGCGTTGGATCGCCGGTCGCGGTTGACCCAGGCGAGGTAGATTCCCAGGCCGATCGGCACACCGATTGAGACCACGGCGAGGAATTGGTCGTCAATCGCAATCGTCGAGGACGTCGTGAGGACGATGAGCACACCGAGGAACCAGCCACCGAGGCCGAGGATGAGTGGGTACACCGAGCGGAGCACCGCACTCGTGATGGGCCCGAACCGACCGCGTCTGCGAATGCGCCACCACATCAGGAGCAGCGACACCACCGTGAGGACGGCGAGGCCAATCATCGTGGCGACAATGTCCTTGGCAATCCCCGTCTGTGTGCTGGCCGGTATGAAGGAGAGGTGCGGGCTCGTGTACAGGGATTGGTCGACCTGTCCGGTCCCGAGGTAGGTGCTGATTAGCGCGGTACCGCCGGCAGGGTCATAGCTCCAGAACGAGTCTGCGTGCCCGAGCTGGGGCAACACCACCTGGTGCCCGTTCGGGAGGTAGGGCATCAACTGAGTCGTCGCATTCTGCGCTGGGGTCGCCATATCGAGCGCCCCGCTGATCACCAGGGTCTGGACATTCGACGTCTGGAGGTGCATGTACTGGTCCGAGTCCGTGGCAGCCGGCCAAGCATTCGCCAGCTCGCCGCCGGCGAAGAGGAACGCCGTGCCGGGGCTGCCGATGATCGACGGGTCGGGGTGGGCGAAGTACTGCTTGACAGCAGGGAAGTCGATCGACCCGACGGACGCGAATTCACCCCAGACAAACGCCTGTGGGAAAGCGATGCTTGCCAGAAACGATTCGAACCAGAGCCCGCTCGGGTCGCCCGCGGCGGCCGACAACCAAGCGTCGATCGTCATCGGCGCGGAATCTGGCGCGTCTGCGTCTGTCGACTCCTGCATGCCAAATGCGGTCGCGGCCAGCACATCGCCCTTCTTGATAGGGAGGAACAAGAAGTGATCGGGCATGTTGGCCGCCGTGTGCTTGAAGGTGGCGATGAGATCATTGGTGCGCTTGCTGCAGCTGGCATCCGCGGCGCAGAGCTGAGCGTAGGACTGGAACTCCTGATCGATGGTCTGCGTATCGAACAGGAAGTCGCCGGGCGGGTTCGCCCCGATCATCACCGAGCGGTAGATGCTCGTCGGGTAGCGCCAGGCATAGATCATCGCAAGGCGGGTACCCGCGCTCTCGCTGACGAGGTCTATCTGCTTGTAGCCCAGCGCCTTCCGCACGGCCTCGAGGTCATCGACCTGCTCAGGGAGGGTGTAGCCGGCTAGGTCGACGCCGTCTGCCGTCAGGCGGGTTGCGCAGGCGCGGAAGCCGTCGGCGTAGGCCTTGAACGACGCCTCTCCGAGCATGTCCGCCGAGCTGTCCACTGCGGAGGTAACCTCGGGACAGTCGAGCACGGACGATCCGTCGACGCCCCGGTAACCGACCAGGACGACGTCATGGTTAGCTGTGAAGCGGCTGGCGTCCGGGAACACCATGTTGGTGGTGCCAGGACCGCCGTTCAGACGGAAAATCGGCGCGGACGGGTGGGCGGATGTGGATCGAATGACAATGACGGGCAAAGCGATCAGTCGCGAGTGCGGGTTCGTCCGATTCTCGGGCACGACCAGCGTGCCGCAGTCGGCGCTGGAGTCCCCCTTTTCGGTCGTATAGGTGCAGGCCGTGAGCTTCAATTGGCCGGCATGCGCTCCTGCGGGGACAGACACCGCGCTGGTGCCGCCCGTCAATTGGACGTATACGAGACCGAGCACCCCAAGTGCGATGACGATGAGAGCAACGATGCGCGCAGCAGTGAAGCCCCTCCTCCGTTCGCGTGTTCGGCCGCTCATGGCATGCGCCTGTCGTGACAGTCGTTGGGCCTGTGGGTCATCAGTTGTGCGGTTTCTGCCAAACATGTCTTCTCTCCTGACTAACTCGTCTGTCTACGTCCACCATCCTGGGTAGCTCGACATCCGATGACATCAGGGGAAGTACTGGCAGAGCACGTAGAGGCGGCAGTCGCGGCCCGACCACCGATGAAGCGACCGGAGGTCATCCACTCGGTGTCATGGGGTGGACAGCCGCACATTGCGGCGATGTGCAGATCTTGCCGGTCTCGAGGATCCCAATCTGGTCGCTCAGGCAGTGATGACCAACCTGGGTTTGGTGGACCAGTCCGGGGAATGGCCGACAGCACTCGAGCGATCGCAGCCCCTGCGGATGCGTGGACTAGCCTTGGCCATCCCCGTGGATATGCAGACCACCCCCGGGATGGTGCCTGGCCACCTAGCCGTCAAGCTGCTCGGCGCATTCCCTCGACAGCAATCAACGTGGCGGCCCCGTCAGCCCGACCAGGTCGCTGCTGACCCGCCAGAGCCGCGCGGTGACGGCCAGGTCGCCGGCGGCCTTGTTGGCGATCTTGGGCTTGCGGTTTGCAAAGAACTGGCCAGTGATCCCCTCCACGTCGGATGATGAGGCCAGATAGATCGGCGTCCGTGCGCCTTGTGTCGGTGTCTTCAGGAACGGGCGAACCAAGGGGCTGATGATGCGGAAGAACCCCGCCTGGTCTTCGGAGCCGAAGTTGGTCCGCACCACGCCGGGGTGTACGGAATTCGCAGTGACACCAGTGCCTTGAAGACGGCGAGCCAACTCGTTGGTGAACAGGATGTTGGCCAGCTTCGACTGGCTGTACGCGCGCTGCCCCGAGTACCTGCGAGCGCCCTGCAGGTCGTCAAAATCGATCCGGCCCGCGGCCTGCGCTCCGGAGGAGACAGTCACGACCCGTGCTGGCGCGCTCGCCTTAAGGCGATCCAGGAGCAGGTTGGTGAGCAGGAACGGCGCGAGATGGTTGAGGGCGAAGGTGTGCTCCAGGCCGTTGGCGGTCGGATGTCGGTGCGCCCAGAACCCGCCGACGTTGTTGACCAGCACATCCAGCCGTGTGTAAGCATCGAGAACGGCGCCGGCCAGGCGGCGCACCTCGGCTTGGGAGCTCATGTCGGCCGCGAACACGTCGATGGCCGGGTTTCCGGAGGCGGTACGAATATCAGCCGCGGCCTGTTCGGCACGGATCAGATCGCGACCCGTGATGCCGACCCGGGCGCCCATCGTGGCGAGCCCGATCGCGGTGGCTTTGCCGATTCCGCCGGTAGCGCCGGTGACCAGCACGACCTTGCCTGCCATCGGCAGTGCATCAGACATTGATCACGACCTTTCCTCGTGCATGCCCCGTTCCGACGTAACTCATCGCAGCGGCGGTCTCGCTCAGGGGGTAGGTTCGATCGATGACGGGCATGACCGTACCGGCCTCGACGAGATCCTTGAGGGCGCGGAGATCGTCATGCTTCTGCGCCACGACAAATCGGCCGAGGCGCTGGCTCACGAAACGGAACGACGCCATCGCTTTGATCAGCCGACCCGCGCTCGAGAACCAACGATTCTGGAACTGACCGCCATTTGGCACAAGCATTCCCGTCGGGGTGAGCGCGCGCCGCAGATCGGACAACGATCGGTTCGAGATGTTGTCGAGGATGAAGTCGTAACGCTCGCCGTTCTTGGTGAAGTCGTCGACCGTGTAATCGATAACGTGATCAGCACCGATCGATCGGACCATCTCCCCGTTCGATGTACCGCATACGCCGGTGACCTCGGCTCCCAGTGACTTCGCGATCTGCACCGCGAAGGTTCCGATACCACCTGAGGCACCGTTGATCAACACCTTCTGCCCGGCTTGAACCTGGCCGTGATCGCGAAGCGCCTGAAGCGCAACCGACCCGGCCATCGGAATGGCGGCGGCTTGTTCGAAGGTGAGATCGGCCGGCTTGATCGCCAGTCCATCTTCAGAAGCGGCCGCATACTCGGCAAAGGCGCCTCGGCACCAACCGAAGACCTCGTCGCCCGGGCGAAAGCGCGTCACGGCGGAGCCAACGGCTTCCACTCGACCTGCAACATCGGTGCCTCGAACAGGGTTCTTCGGCGTGCGCAACCCATACATAGGTGCAGGCCGCGCGATGTACGGCAGACCGCCCATGATCGCCCAGTCAGCAGGATTGACTGCGGCAGCCCGAACAAGGACCAACACGTCGTGTTCGCCAATCGCGGGCGTAGCGACGTCTCTGAGCTGCAGGACGTCGACTGACCCGTACGTGTCTTGAACAATGGCCTTCATCGTCGTCACGCCGACACTTCTCTGGGGCCGATCGGTCGATGTGTCGAACGTTGCTGCCTCCATGGCTCTCTCCTTGATTGCTGGCTCAATGCCTTGCATCGTCGCTGGCGACGGCGGCGACAGCCATCGGGGCCACCACTGAGCCACCACGTAGCTGGCACGACATGGGCAAGAGCAGCAGCGATAGCCCGCACTACGTGGTCGATGGGTGCTGTCACCGATGACTCCTATCGGCACAAGACCGAACCTGAGTTCATGAGAACGAAAGCGCCGGCTCTGACGCCGGTTCGCCCCACACCACGGTGCTACCTGGCTGAGGTGAGGTTGAAAGTGGCAGAAAGCGAGCTCTCGTGGATCGGCAACAGTCTGAACACCGCGTGCCGCCGCCTCCGAGGCACGGGGCTTCGGCCCAGGGTGCTCAGCGTTGCGTACATCCCTGACGATGACCGGCTCTCGTGCCTCGTCGAGGCAGGATGTGCCGAGGACGTTCATCGCTTGTTTGGCGTTGCATTGCTGCCTTCGGTCCGCGTGTTCGATGCGATCGTGATCGCGCTGCGAGCACCGCGACCAGAAGCCTTTGCCTAGTTCGGAGCCAACTCCCGCTCGACCCAGCGCGCAACCTCCACCCTCGAGTTGATTCCGAGTTTGTTGAGGATGTTCGATGCGTGCGTCTCCACCGTGCGCTCGGAAAGGAAGCACTGAGCAGCAATCTCCTTGTTGCTCATGCCGTCTGCGATGAGGCGGGAAATCTCCAGTTCCCGTTTGCTCAGCGGCGTCATCTTCTTTGACTCAACGGGAGCGTCGCGAAGTGCTGGTTTCTTTTCATCGAGGGCGTAGGCGACTGCTTCGTCCGTCGACATCCGCTTGCCCGCCTGGATCTCCAATTCCAACGCTGGGATTCCGAGCGAGGCGACGATCGTCTCCCGTGCCTGCGCTAGCACAGGTTGCATATGCGGCATCAGGCGGATGCCTGTTTCTGTCTGCAGGTTCTCCGCGGCACCGAGCAAGCGCGCAGACCTCTGCAGCCGGCCGACCATCGCACCGTGACTGGCCAGTCCGTCGAGCGCGTAGAGGATCATGTCTCGGTTTTCAAGACGCCGTTCGATTCCCAGGCTTTCCTGCAAGAGCGGCCCAGCCTGGTCCGGTCGGTCGTGCTGCAGGAGCGAGAATCCATACGACGAAAGCAAGTAGCTGAGAGTCTGGAGGTCGCCTCGATCCCGTGCTCGGGGTGACCACTCGGCATAGACGCGGCCAACTGTCTCGACGTCCGCCGCGCCGAGCGCAATGAATCCCTCAGTGAGCGCCAGCATGGCGTCAACACCAGGGTCATCAAAACCTTGAGCAAGCGTCTTCGCCTCGCGAAGTTGCGAGCGTGCGCCTTCGAGTTCGCCACTCATCACGCGGATACCCGCGGACACCGAGAGGATGCGAGCGAGCAGCGGCGAATCGCGTGCAGCACGCGCCTTTGCCTCTGCTTCACCAAGAGCTGGCACGGCGGTCGCCGCGTCTCCGAGGACCATCGACACAAAGCCGCGCGCGAAGAGGACCCGCGCCATAGCTGCGTCGTCCGTATCGTCCGCCTCGCGGTTCTCGAGGTACAGATCTAGCCAATAGGCGCCCTCACTGGTTGCGCGCGCTGTCCAGTACCACAGCAGTGATCCGACCATCGAAACGCCTTGTGCGTGGTCAGGGCCGTGCAGGCAGTGAGCGAGGGCCGCGCGTACATTGTCGGCCTCCGCGTCCATGCGCTTGAGCCATTCCACGAGCTCGGGCGACTGCGCAGCTTTCTCCGCTCTCTGGCACATGTCAGCGTAGAAGCCGACGAACGCCGTTATCGCTGCTGGCTCCTCCTCTGCCTCGCGCAGCTTGATGAGGGCGTACTCCCGCATCGTCTCGTGGAGTCTGTAGCGCGCGTTTGCGGCTGGACCCAGTCGGGTCACGAATGATTTCTCTATGAGGCTGGACAGCTGCTCGAGCACCGAACTTCGGTCAGCGCCCATCTGCGTTGACACGTCTTCAATGGCATCAAGTCCCATGTCAGAGGCGAACACCGCGAGCCGGCGCAACAAGACCGCCTCCGGACCGCTCAATAGATCGTGACTCCAGTCGATCGTAGCTCGGAGCGTCTGCTGTCTCGGCAGAGCCGCGCGGCTGCCGCCGGTGAGGAGCGCGAAGCGGTCACTCAACCGCTCGAGCAACTGGTCGAGACCGATCGTCCTCAACCTGACGGCTGCCAGCTCGAGTGCCAGGGGCATGCCGTCGAGGCGGCGACAAACGTTGAGCAGCAGTTGACGAGTGGCGGCCGACTCCTCGAGTTGGACGCCAGCATCTGTAGCCCGAGCGACCAATAGGGCGACCGCCTCGGAGTGGGCAGCGCCGTGAGCCGTCTCGGCGCCCGGCTCTCCTTGCAGCGTAAGAGGCGGTACCTGAACGACGCGCTCCCCAGAGATCCCCAACGCTTGACGACTCGTGGCAAGCAGTCGAACTCCAGCGGCTTCCTTCAAGACCACATCTGCCAGAACCGCGACGGCGTCGAGGAGATGCTCGCAGTTGTCGAGGATGAGCATGGCTTCGCGTGAGGCGAGGTGCGAGATCAGGAGTGAGGTTGGCCACTGTCCGGACTGGTCCGCCACGCCCAGACTGCTGATGACCGCCTTGGCAACGAGATGCGGATCTTCAAGGCCGGCCAGGTCAATGAACCAGACGCCATCACGGACGGTCCGCTGGAGGTCGGCGCCTGCGCGCAGGGCAAGCCGGGTCTTGCCAACGCCGCCAGGTCCCACCAGCGTCAACAGACGCGCGCTCGCGAATGCCGCTTTGACCTCCGCCAACAGTTTCCGCCGGCCTACGAAGCTCGTGGACTCTGCGGGGAGCCTGCCCGCTACCGCTCGATTGGATACGGGCATACCGCCCAGTGTAGGCGGGTCTCGAGTCCGGCGCCGTTCGGACTAGAGAGAATAGAAAGAGCCCGGCCGGGATTGCACCCGACCGGGCTGGATGAGAACCGCTATGCCGCTAGCGGCGGAGCCGTCCGACACGCGGCCCGTCCCGCGTACGCCTCGGGCTGAAAGCCCTTGGTGAAGAGCCAGAAGGGCAGGACCAGTTCAAAGAACATGCCGGGGATGGTGAGCACGAGGCCGATGTGGATCCCGACGACTTCAGCGATGGCTCCAACCATGAGGATCGGATAGCCGATCAGGCCTGAGATCGACAAGAAACGTGGGATCAAGCGCGTCCGGAGGAGCAGTGCACACAGGGCCACGCAGCCCGCTGCGAGTGTCATTTCCCCAAACTCGTAGAACGTGGCGTTGGTGTGAACAAGCGCTGACCCGTGTGAGATCGCCGCCGCAAGGTCAAGTCCGTGCAGTCCGCTCAGCGGCACGATCATGAGCAAAGCGATTGCACCGACATCCAGCAGGGTGACCTCGACGATCATCGTTGCCAGATAGGCCAGCGCAGTTCTCCTGCTGTGCCTAGCAAGGATCGGAAAGAACAGGATCCCCTTGCCGAGATCCACAAAGGTGTTCAACAACATCAGCACGGCCCCGATGATGAGGACGCTCGGGTGTGCGGCGATCGAATCGAGAAAGTGCGGCGCGCCGGCCGCGGATGTTGCGAGCGCGGAGCCAACTCCGTAGACGAGGAATCCCGACAGGAAGAGCGCTCCGATCAGTCTCGAGTACGTCATCCGAGAACCCGTGACGCTGAGGCGGTGACGCCCGTCCACGACGGGTTCGACGACGTCTGGCCTGCTGGACGAGATGGCTTGCTGCATCGGATCTCCTTAGTGGGTTGGCGGTTGGGGTGCGGTGTATTCGTAGGCTAGGCAGGGCGAGCCACGGGCGAATCCGTGCGAGTACGTAGCCGGCACGTAAAAGCGCAGCCTTCAGCCATCGCTGCCCGACCGGGGAGATTTCTTTACGGCGAAGTAGCTCCCTGCAGCCGATCCCATGGCTTAGGACGATGAGCGCAGCGCGTGCAAGCTCAGACGCGCCGCACACCGTCACGCATCTCTTGGACCCGTGGTTCAGGGAAGCGAGCCTTCGAACTCGCAACCGCGGTGAAATTACTCGCGCTTCAACAGCTACTCTCGCCGGGCGTACGGCAACACGTGCAGGAGCGACGACCCCGGCAGGGGTTCAGCGGGCGACGACGATCGAGGAGGCAGGCGACATGACAACGTCCAGGAAGCGAGGGCGGCGAGGTGCCGGCAGCGCTCGCAAACGCGGCGACCGCTGGGAATTCCGCTTCCGCCTCGGCGGCAGACAACACAGCGTGTACGGCCGGACGCTCGCCGAAGCTCGAAGGAAAGCTCAGGCAACCCGGGCGGAATCGCAGCAACGGTTGTCCCCCACGGTGGGCGATTGGCTCGCCCAGTGGCTGGCGTTGCGGCGAGATGCATGGCGTCCGCAGACATGGCTTGCATACAACATGTATGCGCAGCACCACATTGTCCCAACCATCGGTGACGTTCCCATCCACGCGCTCACTGCTGAGCACATAGATCAGCTGCACACCACCATGCTTCGCACGGTGAGCGCAACCACGACGCGTCACGCACACGATGTCCTGGCGTCGGCGCTCCGCGCTGCGACGCGGCGTGGCCTCCCGGTTTCTTCCGCGATCCGCGACGTGCCGCCACCGCGCCGCTCTTCACCCCTGATCGAAACCCTCACCCGCGACGAGGTCACTCGGCTCATCGACGCTGCGTATGGGGACGCCTTGGAAGCGGCGTATGTGCTGGCGGTCACCTTGGGCATGCGTCAGGGCGAACTGCGGGGACTCCGGTGGAGCGCCGTCCAGTTGCAAGAGCGCCGCCTGGTGGTGCGAAGCAGCGCGACGCGCACCCTCGACAACCAGCAGGTGATCAGCCTGCCCAAGACCCGCGCGGGTCACCGCACCCTGAGACTGCCCGAGGTCGCCATCGATGCATTGCTGCGCACGCAGCGCCGGGGCGAGCTGGTCTGGCCGGGATCCGGGGGCGACCCCATGCCAGCCTCATCGTTCTGCACGCGCTGGGCGGCGATGCGGCGGCGCGCCGGCATCCGCTCGGTCCATTTCCATGCCTTGCGGCACACAGCGGCGACACTCGCCCTCGAGGACGGCGTCTCGCCGCACGTCGTGGCCGCGATGCTCGGGCACGCTTCCGTCGCCACCACGCTTGGGGTGTATGCGCATGTCACCCATGTCAGTCTTGACGCGCTGACGGAGGCGATCAATTCGCGCCACCACCCCCGTGTCGATCTCCGGGTCATCAGCGGTGAAACGACGCCACGTGATGAGGGTACGAATGAGGGTACGGAACTGAAACCTCGTTTCCCGTCAAGGGAAAAAGAGTGCCGAGAAAGGGAATCGAACCTCCTAAGCTCGCTCAAAACGATCGGAAAAAGCGCCGTCTGAACTCGAGGGAGCGGCCAGGAAACGCCACATGACGCCATGACTGGACAGAGATATTGGCCCAGTATTGGCCCAGCACATCCAGGCGCCACGAGCGTGCGGGCTCGTCTGAGGTCAGGGAGCAGGTCAAAATCGGAAGTGCGTCTCGGCCGGCGAACTGACCTGGTAACCGGAAAGGTTCTCTGCCGGGCGTGTAAGCAGTTCCTTCCTGACTCTGAATAGCGCGGGAATTGTGGGAACCCGCTGCTCCCCCTGACCGAGTACATCGTCCCGGGGCCATCCAGGACGCCGCTGAGGCTCCCCGTCGGCGTGAGTAGTCAGGCCCCCGACTGAGACATGGCCCGGTCTCTCTCACGAACCTCTGCTCTTCATGTTGAGGGGCGAGCCGTATTCGGCGGCGGTTCGCTCCTTAATCCCTCCGACCGGTCCGTTGCTTCCGACCAAACACTTGTACTAGACTCCAGGTGCCGCGCAGGCGTAGCAGCGGTCGGGGCTGATCCCGGCAAGACCGCGCCAGGTGTCGAATCTGGCGGACTGGACTCACGCGGCGGAGGTATTCGCCATGGTTCGAACACCAAGGGTTCGACCGATTCCACGTCTCGTGCGGTGCGCGCATAGCTGGGCACGCACTGGCCGGGTCAAGCTCGGGGACATACGTGACCCACGCCCTCGTCACGAGGAGCGCTGCGTGTGGTGTCAGGTCAAGACGTGGCATCTCGGTCTGTAATTCGAGGCGCCACCGGGACTAGTAGGGCCTCGCGAATCGGGCTCGCGGTCCTGGGTGTCCTCGCGATCGGGGTCGGAGTCACATTCCTGGTCGGCAACGTCAATGCCTGGGCGCTCCTCGGCGATTGGCTCGTGCTTGTCGGGTTGGCGGTTTCAGTACTCATCTACCTCTCCCAACAGTCGGATGAAAGGCAGCGCGACGTGGATGCCGTCGTTGCGATGCTGCGTGCTGTGCGCGATGGCATGAAGCCGACGGGCACTCTTTACTTCAACGCTTACGACGAACCAGGCGCACGACACCGAGCGCAACAGGATTTCGACCACATCATGGAGTACGGCTTCGGACAGGTCTTTCCGGTTCCCGTCGAGCCGCTAACGGCGTTGATCGCGCGGCCGGGCGACGGGGAACTGGTACACAGGGAAACCATCGAGGCCGTCAACATCGCCCTCTGGCGGATCGATTGCTTCAATCAAATCGTGCAACAACTGGCGGACTTCAATGTGCTGCACGCGGCAGAGATAGTGGACCGCGAGCTTCCTCAACCGCGGCGCGAAGCAATCGCGCGGGCAGCACGAGCAATCTCAACAATGCTCCACCTCGGTGGCATCGGCAACGCGAGCTGGTACGGCGACCTCAAGGCCGCGCTGGAGAGGAACATCGACGACTTGGTGAACAGACCCGCTTGACGCGTTCTGCCGGGCGCTCGGGCCTGCCCCCTGCGTTGCGGCGGCGCTGCCGGTGCCTTGATTCCAGCGTCGGTCGGCTGCGAGTCGCCCCACGACGCGTCGGTCACACCGTGCTTAGACCTTAGGGTTTGGCGGCGAGCAGCTCTTCAATACCGGTAGTGAGCATGCCCGCCTGCCGAATGTACCCACAAGGACCAGCAAGCAATGTGCGATCGGCGGGCGTCAGTGGACGGAGGGCCTCGAAGCGGTCGACAAGGAAGACCCACGGCACTTGGTTGTCTCTTCCCAGTCGCGCATAAGCGCCGACGTGCTGTTTGAGGAGTTCGCCCAACATTGAAGCTAAAAGCTCCAGAGCGCCGTCTTCGCTCAATCCACTGTGCAGAGTAATGCTGGGAATTTGTCTCACCATCGCTCTCAGCTCCGCCTTGAGAGGAGATGAGGCGTCCAGCTCCGCCTTGAGAGAAGATGAGGCGTCCAGCCCCGCTGAGATGTCGTCTCGCTCTTCCTGCGAAAGGTGACCGAGTGTCAGGAACTTCCTACGCAGCGCGTCGGCATCGACTCCCAACTCGTTCGCGCAATCACGCAGGCTAGGATCGAACCCTGGGTGGATCGCAGCATTGAGCGCGACGTGCAGGGCTCGGGGCGAGACCCCCGGGAACGCGCGGTAGAGCTCTGCGTCCAGCAGCTCGGCTCGGTTCATCCCGTTGTCGACGGCGAGGCGCGGTGCACCAGCATTCAGAGTCACCCGGAACATCTGACGCAAGCTCTCGACGGTGATCCCCGCGTTGTCGACTGCGAAAAGGACGCCCGCCGCCTTATCCGAGGCGGCCAGCTGCGCGGCCATCTCCTGGGCCATGTTGACCATGACGTTTGCGGCTCTGCTCTCCGCCCGACGCTGAAAGAAACCCACGGCGTCAGCCTATCGCGTCCTTGTTGGGGACTGCCACCCCTTGGACGCAGGTTCCCGAAGGCATCGGATGAACCAAGGTCAGCTCCGGCTGCGATCAACGGTCGCTACGGCACTCCGCTCCCTCAGTAGGCGAGCAGTCGATCGCGTAGGTGTGCGTCGGTCGCAGCCGCCAAGGCCAAGTCGAAAGGAGAGATCGCCGACTTGACTGCGGCGACGTATCGCGTCGCGGCGGCGACAAGGTCAGCGGGTGCGGTCCGGCCGCTCGTGTCTGTGACCATTGCCAATTCACCCGTACTGCTCAGCGGAACGAACTCACCAGCGGCGGGACCCCAGATGTCCCCGCTGTTCCGCGGGTCTCGAAGGACGAGTGGTCGTCGAGAGGTCGACGGCACTTCGCCGAGGATGCGCTGAGCCATGGCAAGCAGCACCGGATCCGCCGGCAGAACGACCACTCCGAAGTCAGCGATGTTTCTCGGATCGGTGCGAACGATTCGTCCCGTGATCTGCCGAAAGGTGAGTTCGGTCAGGATATTGGTGGCATACACGAGGACCCGCAACCTCCTGATATCCACCCCCTCGCTGATCATGCGTACGGCCACGATCCAGGGCGATGTTCCCCGGTTAAACGCTTCGATTGCGGGTTTGGGAGCGGGGTCGTCGGGATCATTGAGGCGACTGCAGGCGACGATTGGACGAGTTCCTGTTAGCTGATGAAATCGACGTGCTATCGCGTCGGCGTGGTCACAGTCCATGGCCACGACGAGCCCGCCAGCATCAGCATCACCCTCCGTTCGCAAGCGCACGAGCTCTGCATCTGCAGTCGCAAGCATCTCCTTCAGATGATCTCCTGCCGCATCGAGCACGGTCCTTAAGCGATACGACTCCCCCTAGGCATTGAGGTCGTCCTCGAAGGTGACCGTCTCAACATTGCCAGATGGAGTCTGAAAGGTGGCGGTGCCGCCGATGGCGGCGAACCGGAGCGACCGGCACACGCCTTCCTCCAACGCGCGCCCATAACCGTACCGGTAGTCGGCGATGGACGCTCCATCTTCTGTCTCGACGCAGATGATGGGGTCACTCGTACGGAACGGCGTGCCGGACAGGCTGAGAATGCGAGTAGCCGCGACCATAAATGCCTGTTGAGCGGCGATTCCCCAGGCACTCTCCGAGCCAGCGTGGTGGACCTCATCAAAGATCACCAACGTCCGGTATCCCGGTTCGGCGGCGAGCGCCGCGAACATCGTGGTCTGAGCGAAGAGAGCGTGATAGGTGAACACGCCCCCGAGCCACTGATCGAGGAGTGGCTGCGTCGGTCGCCACCCGGCTGGGGCGAGCGGTACAACTGCCGAACCGTCACCGCCCTTCCCCGCCGCTACCCATTGATCGACGAGGCGGGAGGTGGGTACGACGATAAGGACTCGGTTGATATCGCCGCGGAGGGTCAGTCGCGCGGCACATTCAAGTGCAAATCTGGTCTTGCCTGCCCCGGGGCACGCTTCTATGAGGACCGGCTTCGTGGCCGCCAGCACAACCTGGGCGGCTTCCTCCTGCCATTGCCGCAACGGCCCTGTGGAGGCTCGCACACGCGGGGGAACGCCGGCAACGATCTGAGCTTCACGGATCCCTTTTCGGCGGTTGCACGCCACGCAGAGCACTTGAAGGTTGTCCATGGCGGTCGCGCCGCCGCGAGACCAGGCGAGGATGTGATCGCCTTCCACCAGGTCGCGTGGTACCTCGCGCTGACATTCGGCGCACTTCCGATCCTGGCGAAGCCAGCCTGCGGTCACCTCGGCGGCCGTGAAGTATCGTCGCGGATCGAGCGTAGCCATTTTGTTTGTACTGCTTACTCCGCGTCCAAAAGGTGCGGGCGAAATGGCCTAAAGATTTCGTCTCGCCAGCCAGGAAACTCGCGATACTGGGCGTACCACATCACCATTTCATTGCGCTTGAAACTGGTCACGGCAGAGCGCGTTGCAATGACGGACGTTCGTGCTGCGCTTTCGGACAGAAGAGGATCACTGAGGACCTCCCAGACTGACAGGCGGACGTTGTGTCGGGCATCGAGGTAAGCGAGGGCGCTTGTCAGCAGTGCTCCATCCAGTTCGCGACCGTCTGGCTGGATTACCAGTCGCGGCGCGAACTCAGACGACAACACGACGCCGCGCTGGTTCGGCACATCTCCTTCGTGATACAGGGCATCCTCGAGGAAGGATCTCTCTACGTGGTCCATGGCGCTGGCGCGAACATACGCCCGAGCAAATCGGCGAAAGTCGGGGATGTCGGGAAGCACAACGATCATCGGTGGATCAGCGCCAGCGGCAGCCGTGTCGAGGAAGGCCTGGAGGCATAGATCACTTCGGTCGGGCCAAGCCCAGATGACCGCGGCAGGGGCCTGGCGTATCTCGATCAGCGAGAACCCGCGGTGAGCATTGAACACGTACCTTCCAGGAGATCTCTCGCGCGACCAATGAGTCTTACCAGTAGGGCCGAGGCACCAGTCTGTTTCATCAAGACTCTTGGGCGGTGCGCCGGTGGTTACTTTGACCGCCTCGCGCAAGCCCGACGCATACACGAGGGCGTGCGCGTTGTGATCGCCAGACTGGTTGCGACGCACGCCCTCCAGTATCGCTTGAACGACATGCACCGCAATCCTCGCCCAATCGGAGCTTTCCAGCATGGCGCTCATGCGGGAGACGTTCTCGGCGAGCCCACCATCATCACCAGTTGTCTCGCCGGATACGCAGATGTGTTCCCCACGGCGGTCCACGTACTCCATCGCACCACCAATGAGCACGAATCGGACGTTCCCACGAGGGCGCGACTGAAGCGGGGCGTAAAAGATCGGGGTTGACGTGACAGTGCGAATGTCGCGAGGCGCTGGCAGAGCGTCGACCGAGTACCAGGTGCTCGTGTCCCTGCGCACCATCCGGTTGAAACGATCGAGAGCTGTCGCCGCTTCTTCGCGGCGGGCGGTTTGCGCATAGAGCCGCGCGAGGTCGAGGTAGAACGTCTCATCCGCCAGGCATAGTTCGCGCAGCGCTGATTCAGCGAGGGCTAGAGCTCCTGTCGCGATGAGAGAGCTGATCTCCTCGTGGTATCGCCACGTTGGCGATGCGAGCGGGCTCGTCAAGTTTGGTAGCGGCCCCATCAGATGTTGATACGCAGGCCAGTCGGGTCCACCAACGTCGGCAAGCGGAGGTCGAGACGATGGACGTTGGTGATCGATAGGCGGCAGCTCCAGATGGGTGCCGGCGTGCGTGTGTGCCAAGGCACCGGAAGCAGAACCGAATACTTCCTGGACGCGCTCGCAAGACGGTTTCACTGCCAGGACCCGGACGGCGGCACGCCTCGCATCTGCTGAGAGTGCGACCAAGTCTGCCTTTCCCTTGAGGTCTTCCTCTGTCGGAGCGCGTCCTAATGCATCAGCGAGGTTCCTTACGACAGCGGCGATCTCCGCGGCGGTAGCATCATCGGAGCCGTGAGGCGAGAAGGCGAGCTTTAAGCAGTCGTAGCAGAAGTCCACGTTTTCTACCCCAACACGCTCGACGAACTCGAGTGGCACTTCAGTCTCACGGAACTCAGTTGAGCAAGCTGCGCATGTCTTGGTCCGAGGTTTCCGTGGCGCGAAGCCTTGCTGTTTGGCGCGGGCGATTGCGAAGTTCTGAAGGACGTTGTACCAGGCGAACTTCTGACACAGCGGGTCACTCGTAACCCAAGCTTCCAGGACGTTCTCCGGAACGATCGAGCGTAGAAGGCCGCCTAACTCCTCTTGCCATGCCCAGCTCCGACGCTCGGCGAGTCGCCGCAAAGCATCGTCATAGTCTGGGAGCCACCAGGTCAGGATCCAGTCGTTGTCTGCGAAGTGGATCGGCGGCCAGTCAGATCCCGCACCACTCGTGTCGACCTGGTTGATTTCCTGCGCGGACGATTCCACTGTGACTCTTAGCTTGAATGCGGAAGATTCGGCGGGAGATCTACTTGCCACGCCTGTTGATCAGAGTCGTTCATGGCGTCCTGTGGATTCAGTGCAGTAAGTGGGACGTCCTTCACGGCCCACGGAGCGCAGGGCGATTTATGTTTCACAGCCGAAAGTGCCACGGGCGAATGGCCGAAGGATCAATGCCGTCGTTGCTCCCAGCCCGGATCGTACTCCCCCTCGGGAGGGGACGTCGACGAATTTGGCGTCGGCTCCCTAGGTGGCGGCGAGCCCGGCGGAGGTGGTGCTCCCGTCCGGACTCGCCGCATCCTACGCCGCACATACTGCATCAGAGCGGTCACGGCCAGGACCGCCTCGACAAGGTACATGAGCACCGCTGCAGCCACTGGAATCTCGCCGTTAGCCGCCCACGCTGCGGGTCCGACGACGATGAATACCCCCAAGACCACCCACAGGCAGCCAGCGCAGCTTGACGATGAATGCACCTCGGTGCTACTCACGATGTTGCCTTGAGCATCGCGGGTGATCCAGGTCTTTCGGCTCATGTGTTCTCGCGCGTTGCTGTCTTGCCTCGGCATCAGGCTCGACGATTCGAGCCTCTTAGCAAGCCTGCCGTCGGCTCACGACAACAGGCTGTCGCCGCAACTGCGCCCCGGCGGTCATTCCCCGGGGCACAGAGCGTGACCGCGAGCTCAATGAGGTGTTTCCAAGAAGACCATGCCATTTTGGCGGCGCTGGTATACCCCGGCCGGCGGTCTCGTGGGACAGGTGCTGGTGCCCAGTATGATCGAGCGCGCTCGAGGCGTATTTTCGCGTAGCGGAAACCGCTTCGTTCGTGACGACGTCGCCGTCTAGCGTCGCCCGACGTAGCGTACAGAGGCCTTCGTGGCAAGCGCCGCTGGCAGCTCGAGACCGTCCTCATGCCCACCGGCGACGGAATCGCTATCGGTCAAGCGCCGTGGGCGCGTTCATGAGAGCAGCGATCCGATGGTTCCGCGCATTGATGAACTCAATGGCGCGGTGGCGGTATCCGAAGTACGCACCGAGGGTTCGTGGCACCGGTGATGTGGTGAAGCCGTCGAACGGCATGAAGAACGTGACCGTGGAAGTGACCGGATCCACTAAGTCCTGCAGGTGGAAGAACTCCACGTATCCCGCGAAGTCATCGAATAGCTCGAAGAAAGCGGAATATGGAGTGATACATTTACCGAGCGGGGAGGGTTCGCCAGAATAGTGCCGCCGGATGCACTCCAGCGTCAGATCGAAGCGGTCCCGGATATTCGGGTTGAACCCCCTGCAGCCGTTAATCGTGATCTTGCCACCGAGCCTCTTGGCCGGAAACACCATCATCCCGCCGATCGTGTACATGAGGTACCGAAACTCGTCGGTCTCCTCTTGCGGGATCTGGCCGATGATGTGCGCCACCCGCGGCCAAGTCGAGTACGTGCGAATCACGGTATCGCTCGACAACGTGAACTCTCCAAGCTCGGAACGGTGGTGCAGGTAGAACGGGGGCCCGCTCACGTCGAGGTCGAATGCTGAGCCACTCGGCAGCGGCTTGCTCCACAGCAATCGGTGGTACCTCGCCAAGGTCGGGCTGAAAGTGTCTGTATCCCGTTTCGGCGGCGTGTCGGACCTCAAATCGAAGGTCGTGTCGATGGTCTCGCTGAGGTGCACGTTCAGAGGTTACCAGCCCACCTGAGTGCCGGACGGGGTAATAACAATCGGTACGACTAGAAGCGCCGGGGCCCTCACGGTCTCAGCCGATCTTGTCCTGTCGAATCTTCCGGCCGGCGCTCCACTGGCTCCGTTTCCGTCCGGAAGTCGCTGCCGTTGCATCGCAACGTCGCAAGAGCACCAAGGTCAGAACATGCCCGCCCATAAACGATCGGCTATGCGTTTACAGCTCACATACTTATGTAAATCCTCGCGAACGGCGTAAAAGCAGTGTCCCCCGGGTCCCGGCGGAATCCGGAGAACGCTCCAACCCTCGTCGACGATGACCGCCGTGCCGTACGTCTTGACGTAGGCGCGAAGCTTGCGCAGGAGGTGATTGCGATAGCGACCGATCTGCCCGTCGAAGTCGACCGTGATGACTCCGTGCTCGATCGAGGTGATGTGTCCTGGACGCGGCGACCTCGGGGTATCAAGACTATGTATGCCCTGGATCCAGTGAACCGCGTGCCCGCGGGCGTGCGATCGACAGACGTTACGTGCGGGGATACGGGCGGCCATCTCAAGTCCCTTCGGGTGCGGTAGCGCCAGCGCCTGCCGAGTAGATACTACAGGTGCCCTGATGACCACCCGATATGACGTAAGTGGTGTTCCGCTCCAAGGCGGATACGTCGCGAAACAGTGCCCCGTGAGAGCACAGAACGACGCGATCCGTCCCGCCGAACCGATCGGACCCGACCCGTTCACCGAGCGGCTGTTCGCGGGTGGGAACGCGTTTGAGGCTGAAGTCGTGGCCGAAATCCTCGCGCTCCACCCTCACGCGATATCGGTCCACGGCGCCGATGCCGGCGCTGCGGAAACCGCGACCGCTGACGCGATGTCGGCCGGCTGCTCACCGATTCTCAACGCGCGACTCCCATCGGACTACGTGCACCGACGCGTCGGACGGCCCGATCTCCTGATCGCTGCTCCAAGCAGTGGGTATCGAGCCGTCGATATCAAGTGGCATCAGTCACTGACGCCTTCGACCAACAAGGCATCGGAGCTGCCCGGGCTGTGTGCAGACCTGAGCAGCCTTGCGTACGAGGCGGCTGCGTTCGACGGGGACTTCTCGGCCAGGAAGTCTCAGAACGACCTGCTCCAACTTGCCCACTACCAACGGATGCTGGAGGCCTCGGGGCTCGCGACGCCTGGTCCCCGTGTCGGGGGGGTCATCGGTACCGAACGGCGCGTCGTCTGGTACGACCTCGACCTGCCCATGTGGCGGACGCCATCCTCCAGCGGCAGGACGAAGCTCCGAACCACGATGGAGCGATACGACTTCGAGTTCGACTTCCGGCTCGATATCGTGTCGGTGGCGCAGCTCCATCTGGTCGATGCGGACGCCGGGCTCCTCGTGGTGCCGGTCCGCTGTGCGGAATGTCCCACCTGCCCGTGGGACGACTACTGCCGACCGATCCTGGAAGCTGGGGCAGGGGACGTCAGCCTGCTGCCGCGTATTGGCTGGGCTCAGTGGGAGATCCACCGAGATCATGGCGTCACCAACCGGGCTCAGCTGGCTGCCCTGGACTGGCGCACCGCATTGGCGGTGGCGTCCGGGGCTGACCTCGCCGGGCTGCGGGAAGCGGCGGCAGGGTTGACGCCCGACCAGACACTGGTTGCGATGGACCTCGCCGGCACGTCGGTCAAGCAACTGGCGCAGCTCGACGCTCTGGAGATCCGCACGGTGGGTGATGTCCTTGCCCTTGACGCGCCAACTGCCCGGTACTCGGGATCCGGACTCACATCGCTGCCGAGGGAAATCGATCTGGCGCGTGCGGCGATTGGCAGCGACCCTGTCTACCGGCGCAGGGGTGTGGATCAGGTTGTGGTACCGCGCGCTGATTTTGAGGTTGACGTCGACATGGAGAGCACTGAGGAGGGTGTGTACCTGTGGGGCTGTCTCTTGACGAACCGAACCAACTCCGAACTACTCCCTTCCGGCTACCACCCCTTTGTCACGTGGGAGCCGCTGACCCCGGCGGTTGAGAGCGAGAACAGTGTCGCGTTCTGGCGTTGGTTGATGCGAATCCGAGCAACCGCGCACGCGCAAGGATTGACGTTCCGGGCGTACTGCTACAACGCCGGCGCCGAGAACCAGTATCTCCGGCGGCTCGGTCTCTCAGCCGACCTCGTCGCGGAGGTGGACCAATTCATTGCCTCGGATGAGTGGGTGGATCTGCTGCACATCTGGGACTCCCAGCTGATCACCGGGGGTGCAAGTGGGCTGAAGGTCGTCGCATCGTTGATCGGCTTTCGTTGGTCGGTCGACGACGCTGGTGGTGGGATGTCGATGGTTCGACATGACGACGCGGCGACAGGGGATGAAGCCGCGCGCAGGTGGTTGTTGGACTACAACCGCAGCGATGTCGAGGCGACCCATGCCGTTCGAGACTGGATGGATTCCGCGGTTGTTCCCTGTATCGACGAACTCAGGAACAGCAACTTGACCCCATCCATGTGACCAGTGTCAAGAGGGGCGCTGGCGAGGACCCGACCATTCGGCCTCGACCAGGCGAGGGCGCTGTTCGTCGATGGCGGCAACGATCGCCCTGAGCCACGCAGCCGTGTCCTTGCGCGCCGCTGGCGCCTCAGGTAGGCCGACGACCCCCTTGGAGCCGAATTCCAGGAGGCGATTGTAGAGCCAGCCCCAGTTGTGAGGCATGATCTCGCTGTTACGGCGCTCGTCGTCGCCGATTGCATCGATAAACCCAGCCACAAGAAATAAGATCTGACGCACCGCGTCGGCGTCGCGACCATAGAGTTGGACCATTGCAAGCACCTCCTGAACTATCGCGCCGGATGGTCCCGCCAAGGTGATCATGCCGATGACTTCGTCACGGACCCGCAGCCTTCGCGAGCCGCTCGAGGAGCGAGCGATCGGTGTCCGAGTACAGGAATCGATAGGACTGGGGACCACGCTGCCCGGCCAATAGGCGCACCGGCCGCGACAGCCTTCGTGGTTTTGTGGGCTCGATGGCGTAGCCATCCTCCAGGCCCTTGAGGTAGACGCGGAGATCCGGAACTGTGAGGAACCCAGCCTTGGCGACGCGGGGGTCGGGGTGTGCGGCGTTGACTCGGCGTATCTCCCCGATGGTGAAGTAGCCGACGATCTCAGCCCGTGGCGCGGTGGCGTAGAGCCAAACGCGCACCTGACTCCAGCCCGCATCGGCGTCGAAACTCCCAGCGCTTGGTACGCCGCAGGATGGCGGTCGCCCATTCCTCGTGGATCGACGTGAGCACGCCCAGGCGGTGGCCGCTACGCAATCTCTAGCTCGAACTCGTCTTCGGAACCAACCCCGGCCTCGACGTCAGCCGCTACTTCATCGGGTTGAGCATCCTCGCCCTCGACAACGGTCATCGGAGTGATGCCGCAGGCTTGTCGAATCTCAGCGATCATCGCCGCCTCTCGGCCTTGAAGGAACCGTTCGTAGAGGGACGCTGCCTCGTCGTTCGGCAATCTCTCGAGTGCCTCCAGCATCAGCGGGAGTGTGGAGTCATTGATGAAATGCGGCGCCAACAACTCGGGTTGCGGGCCTTGGGGAAAGATCTTCGCGTCGGCGAGGTAGTCAGCCGGAGCCTTGTCTTTGATCCGTCCGTTGGTCTCATCAGAGATCAGCGTCCGGTTAGCGATCGTGTTGACGTCGACTCGCTTGGTGATGACGTGACGCTTCAGGTAGGCCTGCGGGAAGATGTGGTGATCTTGGAGCTCTTGAAGCTGAATGTTCTCCGCGCGCCGCCAATCGCGCGCGTTATGAAGAGCAAGCAGGCAGAACACACCGCTATATACGGCACTCGCGGAGCTGGCCGATCCGCGAATCCGGAAGCCTTGCGCGCCTATCCAGTTTAGTGCCTCTTGGAAGACTTCTGGTGCAGGCCCGCCTTCTAGCCAATGGCGCGTCATTTCCAGATAATCCTTGCGGGATTTGCTTTCGACAGCGCTGGAATAGCGTTCCATGAAGACGTTGCACCAGTACCAATGACGCAGGTCTTGGCGCTCCTTGTCGCCTAGGCGTCTAGTGTCGATCTCGGCACGGAGCGCGGCCAGGATTGGGATGAGGCCAAATCCGGGCAGCCATTTCTCGGCGAAGACACCGAAACCGTCGCGCCCTACGAGCGTGACCAGCTCAAGCGCGCGCTCGATCGCCGCCGCCGCACGGCGCCAGTCTTCCTCGAAATTCGCCGGCGCGAGGTTAATAAGAATGCGGGGTTTGGGGTCGAGCCCGCGCAGCAGCGCGAGCGTGCGCAACACGAGAACGCCGAAGCTGTGCTGGTCAGCCTTGCCATCTGACCAGGTGCGCAGGCGTGAGTGCTTCGCGCACGCTTCGTTCCACAAATCGTGCAAGGGGATGCCGGAGCGGTAGAGCCGAGCAGTGAGCAGGTCATAGACAGAGAGGGCCACGCCCGTGGAGTTGAGCTTCTCGAAGATGGCGCACACGCGACCGATTGCGGCCGTGTCGGAATCATCAACCCGTGGAAGCTCGACGAGCGGCGCCTCGAAAGTCTGGAATGCAGTCACCGCGCTCGTCCACCCGTCACGCCACTCGTTTCTGTATTGATCGACCCTGTCAGGCATGGTGTGCCGAATCCAATCCTCAAAGCCGTCGCGCCACTGATAGAAGCTCTGTTGACTGAGCAATCGTGTGCACGGAAGTATCCGCTGCTCGTATTGGCTCGTCTCTGCATCTAGCCCGCGCAGTTCACGGCGCGCCCTATCGAAGACGATCTCATCGCTATCGGGGTCAGCCAGGAGAGCGTCAAGGTTCACAAAGAACCACCGCCGCTGGCTCGAGTCCTTCAGCGATAGGTCCGGCGCCGTGAGCGCATAGATCAACGATGAGAGGCGCTGTTGGCCGTCAAGTACGAGGAGTTCCGGCTTGGGCTCGCGGTTGGGCGGCTGCGAACCGCGGAGGAAGATTGGAGCGAACGGGGGGTTGTTAGGATCGCAACGCAGGAGGAGAAGAGAGCCGATGAAGTACCCACGGACGATCGATCGGACTAGATCGGCGACTTCTTCTCGAGTCCAGACGAAGTCGCGCTGAAAATTAGGGAGGCAGATTCTGCCGTCAAAGCCCTGCTCGACGAGCCCGACTACCTTCCGTTTGTCGGGGATGATCTCCATGGTGGCGGAATGCTAAAGGGTTCAGGCGTGTTCGGGTGGTGCGTCCCCAATCTAGACCGATCTGGCGCGAGCCGGGAGGGCTCCGGCCTTTAGATCAGCGAGTATCATGGACGAACCGATGTTCGAAGGCGTTTCGGGTCATGGAGCCTAAGAAGCTAACTCAGCAGACACTGACCGGTCAGCTGGGAGTCAACCTCATCGAGGCCGTCGTCTTACGCATGGGCTCGATCTGGAACCCAACCAACATCGATGTCGGCATTGACGGCAGCATTGAGTTGTGCCAGCCGGGCACAGGGAGCGCGCTCGGACGCGTGCTCTATGTGCAGAGCCGCGCCACCGAACGTTCCTTCCAGGGTGAGACGGACTCATCCCTCGAGTATCTCTGTAGCGAGCGTGAGTTAGCGTACTGGATGCAGGGCAACGCGCCCGTGCTGCTGATCGTTTCGCGCCCAAATACCGCCGAAGCATATTGGGTGTCCATCAAAGATTATTTCGCGGACGCCGCCCGCCTCGCATCGCGTCGAGTGCGGTTCGACAAGCGTGCTGATGCGTTCGACGAGAGCTGCTTCAATGCCCTCCACAGCGTCGCGATTTCCCTCGACACCGGCGTCTATCTTGGACCACCCGCGAGAACAGAGCGGCTGGTCACAAATCTCCTGCGTGTTGCCTCGTTTGCCCCGCGCATATATGTCGGTGACACACCCCACCGAAGGGCTGATGAGCTCTTTCGGTTGCGAGACGAACGCGGCTTCGTGCTAGCTAGCGGCTGGCTCTTGAAGAACGGCCGCCTCCTGAGCTTCCACGACCTGCGGGATTGGCCGTGGAACGAGTTATGCGATCGTGGATCCGTTGATGACTTTGATGCCCACGAGTGGGCTTCGTCCAACGATGAAGACCGTCAGCGCGACTTTGTCCGAATGTTGAAGCAGTGCTTGCGTGACAAGCTCTACCCACGTGTGGTGTACCGCAAGGATGTCGAGTGCTACATGTTTCGTCCGCATCCGGATCTCAAGCCGTTCTCAACCACCTACCGGGCGACGGCCAGTCGCCAATCCACCCGCGAAGTCTTTGTCGAGTTGCGCAACCGAAAGACGGGTGCCGTGTCTTGCTATCGTCACGACGCCTTCGAAGGTTTCTTCCGTCGACTCGAGGGCGCCTGGTACCTCGAGATCAATCCGACCTATGTCTTCACCACCGACGGTTCACGGCTCAGCCTTTTTCAGGGCGACCAACTTTCAAAGATAAAGCGGTTTGAGCGTAATCCCGATTTTCGACGGCAGCTACTGATGTGGGCCTCGCAACTCGGTAGAGGCGAGGACTTACTGACTCCGCCGTTTCCGCTGCTTGTGTTCGGGGACTTGTTCGAAGTGGATTTGCCCATCGGAATTGATGACGACGCCTGGGCTGCGGATGGAAAGCGAGACGGTCTTCCAGAAGGTGCCCGAGTCGCCGAGTTGGAGCTCTGATGCGGGCAGAGGTCCTTTCCGAACCCGAACTTGAGTTCGGCGGAGGCGGACGGCATATCGACATCCGCTTCGGATTGACAGACTACGGCCCCTTCGATCGTTTGAATGACGAACGCCCTCAACGCATTTCTCTCGGCGTGGTCGGGACTCCAGAAACGACGGAGGCGTTCCACTCGTGGGTTGAGACCTGCCGGACCAACATCGCAGCCAAGGACAGCCGGCTCGTGCACCTCTTCCCGGCTTTCCCCGGGTTTTCAGCCGCCAGTCCGTTTGCAAGCGATCTCGTGACATCAGACCGTCTGACCGCGGTTATCCGCGCGAACTTCCTGATCGAGCTGGCAACGAGCCCGGACCGTCGAGCAATCATCGACAGTGCCGTCGACGTCTTTATCGCAGAGTGCAAGCGCCTTATCGAGAGCCGGCACGCTGACGTATTGATCTGCCTACCGCCGGCAGAGCTGTTCGATGCGATGGACCCTCCCCCACAGTCGCCACGGACCTGGGCGCGACGCGCACTCGCATCACTAGAGGAGGCGGAGGACAGTCCGACGATACCGCCGCCCGTATTCCACGACGTTCTGAAAGCGCGAGCCATGCAGCTCAGGGTTCCGATTCAGATGGTCCGTCCAGAGACATACGGTGCCGCCGGGCCTCGGCGTCAGCGCCAACGACCCGATCGAGTGCGGGTGCTCCAGGATACCGCGACGCGTGCGTGGAATCTCTCTACGGCCATCTATTACAAGTCGGGTGGAACGCCGTGGCGTCTCAAGCGTGATACATCTGCCCTGTCCGCATGCTTTGTCGGCATCAGTTTCTACAAGACGGTAGAACGGGATCGTCTGATGACGAGCATGGCGCAGGTCTTCAATGAACTCGGCGATGGAGTCGTCGTGCGCGGAGACGCTGTGAGAATCAGCAAGGACGACCGCCAGCCGCACCTGACGCGCGACGGGTGTGCGGATCTCCTCCGTGCCGCTCTCGCTGCATATAGAGCCGAGCACAAGTCACTCCCCGCGCGCTTGGTCGTTCACAAGACCTCGGTCTTCAACAACGCCGAGCGCCAGGGCGTGTTAGACGTCACAAAGGCGGAGAAGGTTGATTGGGTCGATTTGGTCAGCCTGCGGAAGTCGCGGACCCGTCTTCTCCGCTACAGCCCACTGCCTCCGCTCCGAGGTACCTTCCTCACACTGGATGAGGATCTTGCACTGCTTTATACCCGCGGCAGCGTGGACTTCTTCAAGTGCTACCCCGGGATGTATGTGCCTCGACCCTTGGAGATGCGCGTTCACTACGCCGAGTCAAGCATCCGCACCTTGGCTGCAGAGATCCTCGCGCTGACGAAGATGAATTGGAACAACACGCAATTCGACGGGGGTGAACCGGTAACTACCCGTGTCGCCCGCCAAGTCGGGGACATCTTGCGCCACACTTCCGACGGAGACCAGATCCAAGCGCGATACAGTTTTTACATGTAGGCAACAGACCGAGTTAAGTCAGTCGACTCGCACGCTAAGTAGGCTTATACGGGGTAACGGACTACCTCGCCGGGCCTTGACGGATCGATGGGCCGCGCACGCTACGCCGGGCACATTCGCTGTTCGTACCTGCGTCCGCCAAGCGACCCATCATTGTTCGAGGCACTTCTCCGCCGTCACGGCAACGCGCTACCGAGTGCGTGCCCGAATGCCTCGCCGACACGTGCGCGGTACTTCCGTGACTCCCACCAGCCGGGCAACGCCGACTCGATCGGGCGGAGCTCCTCGTAGAAGAGGAGACCGTGCCAGCGGCGCAGCGTCCGCACCTGCGCCGGCGTGAACGCCGGCACCCGGCGGTGCGAGAAGCTACGTGTCTCGTCACCCGCCTGGGTATAGCTCCGCCCGGCCACCTCGATGTCCACTTCGCCGCACATGCGGCTCACCGTCTCCAGATCTCTGGTGTCGGACAGCCCGCCGAGCACCAGCTTGACGGTGCATCCGTCCCAGAGGGCGGCGGCCCCGTCGACCCCCCAACGCGCTCGGGCCTGGCCCAGTGACTGGAGGACGATCACGGTGGTGATGCCCTGGCCAGCTCCATCGGTCACGAGCTGGGGCAGTGACGGCAGCGGCGCGATGTTGGCGCACTCGTCGAGGAAGAGCGCGAGCGGCGGGGTCAGCCGCCGCGTCGGCGAGCGCGCCGCTTCCTGCTTGGCCGCATTCACGATGGTCTCAATGAGCGCGGTGATGATCGGCGCCATGCTGGCCTGCGCACCGGATGTCCCAACAATGAAGAGCGCCGCTCGCTCGGCGATGATTCGGTCTGCGATGAATCCGGCCGTCGCGCCGGGTTGGCACGAGCGTAGGACACGGGGATCCGCCAGGCAGTCGTAGGCGCGCCGCGCACCGCTGAACACGTTGCTGATCGCCTGGTCGTGCATGCCAGTGATGGCCTCGAGGTCGTCGGCCCACTCTGGGGCTGTGGGGCTCTCGCGCAGACACCGGATGGCGTCGTGGCTCTCCGCCCTGTTGACCCACTGGCGGACCGTGGCGATGTCGCGTCCGGAGACGGCCGCGGCGTGCAGGTAGCAGCGGTGGATCGCCTCGTTGTAGGACTGGAAGTAGTCGGCATGCTGGATGCCCTGCGAGCTGCCCGCAGCGGCGTTGAGCGCGCGGGCGCGGTAGATGGCGACCTCCGGATCTTCGCAGCCGGCGACCGGATCCCAGCCCACCGGGTCGGGCCACTCGCTGAACCCGGTGGGATCGAAGACGTACACCGGCCTTTCCTCGCGCAGCGCACACGCGGTGTGCACGATCAGATCGTCCTTGGTCGACGTGGCCACCAGCGGACCCGGCCAGTCCAGAAGGTTGGGGATGATCACGCTCACCCCCTTGCCACGACGGGGCGGGGCGAGCAGCAGGTAGGCATTCTCCGGACTCCCCCACAACCAGATGCGGCTGGCGACGTCGCGCCCGAGATAGATCATCGTTCGCTCCGTCCGTCGCGGCCCGTTGGGTCGACGATCATCGTTGCCTTGCGCCCGACGCGGCCATCCAGCCGCGATCGCACCTCACCCCACGACGCGAAATTTCGGCGTGGCGCGCGCGGGAGTGCCCAGCGGGGGAGCAGCCCCCGACGCCTGCGCGCTCGCGTCCGCCATCCGAGTACAAGGGTGCCGATGAGCACCGCGAGTCCGCACACTATATAGGCGGTGAGCGCCACTAGCGGTCGCTCCGAGATGTGTGCACATTCCAGTCGCGCATGTCACCGAGTGCTCTCCCCCAACCTCTGTGCACATGACCCGGGTGCACCAGCAGCATCACTGGATTCATCGCATCCAGCGTACCGGGGAAACGCTCACACTTCGCTTACATTTTCGTTTTTCATTTTCGTGAAAGCACCGGCCGTGAATTGCCGCCGATGCTGCATCGGAACGCGAACCAGGTACCTGTGGAGCGGTGTGCTCAGCGCCCCACCGGGAAGGGGACCGGCACCCCTCGAGCGGCGGCGATCTCGACGCGCAGACCGTCGCTGTACGTGCGCTGCCACGCGCCGGCGGACCACACGTCGCGTGCGGTCAGGATCCGCGTCTCGCTTGTCAGGCGGCACGTCTCAACTGCCCCGCCCGCCGCGACGTCGCAGAACGCGACCCAGCGCGCGCCGTGGACGACCGCGGATCCGCCGGCGGTGAGGTCGGGGCCGCTGTGGCCCAGCACCAGGGTCCCCGCGCCGGAGTACACGCCGGGCGCGACCGCGTGGAGCGTGGCGTCGCCGATGCGATAGGTGGTCGCCGTCATTACGACCGATACCCCGGTCGGGACGATCGACAGCACGACCCCGACAGTGGCGCAGCCCAGGGCGAGCACGACCCCCGCGGCGAGCGCCGATGTGCGGGCTCGGCGCACTCGTCGCGACCGCCACACCCGGCTGGCGTGTTCCCCGGTACCTATGGCGATGATGCCGGCCCCCGCAAGGCGGGCGCGAAACCAGCGCGCGTGCGGACCGGCGCTCACGCGGCCTCTGCCCGGAGTGCCGTGATGCTGGTGCATCCGCTGTTCAGTGCGAACGTCAGCCGCCAGCGCGCCGGCGGGAGCGCGACCGGCCGACCGCCGGGCTGGCGAGCCAGGGAGCGGTCGTCGACGACGAGTTCGACGCGCACCGCACCATCGCTGCCGTCCAGGTCGGTGGTGCCCGCCACCGCCTCGCCGTAGTCGGTCTCCACGTACCACCCATCACCACCGATCGCGGCCAGCGCTCCGTGCACGCTCGCCGCGCAGCTCGGGGTCAGGTAGTCCAGCTCCGGCCGCTCGCCGTATCCACCCCGGGCGAGGTCGGTGAGCAGGCGCGCGGACAGGGCCGCGATGCGCCGCACGCGTTCGTCCTGGTCGGTGACGGACGCCGCGTGGCGACGTTCAGCCATGGGGGATGGTTGCCGAGGCCCGCTCTCGCGCCGCCACCACCGCGCGCAGCACGCCAGCGAACGCGCGATCGGTTCGAGGCGAGGCGCCGACGATGGGGCTGCGCCGATGGCTCGCCGTCTGCACGTCGACGGTGAAGGGCACCTCGACGATCTCGGCCCCCGCGGCGCGGAGGTGGTCGAGGAGCTCGGCGATCGCCGGGAGCTCGAGCGCCCGGCGCCCGTCGCCGGGAAGCAGCAGGGGGACGACCAAGCCTGGCCTGCGAAGACGGTCGTTGGAGCCGGCGACCATGGCATCGATGCTGTCGATGATCTCGCCTGCGGCGATGAAGGACGCCTCACCGAGGTCGATCGGCAGCACCGCGACATCCGCGTGCTCCAGCCAGTGGGCGACCACTGCCTCCTTGGCGCCCTCGCTCAGGCTGGGCAGGGTGTTCGGCAGGTCGACCACGACCAGGGTGTGGCGCAGCCGAAGGTGCGTCACCAGCCGGTCGATCTCCGCGGCTGTGTACGCGGAGCCCGAGGAGCGGCGCTCGGGCAGGACGCGCAGGCGCTCGTTGCGGGCGAACTCACCGTTGGGCACGAGTGCGCCCCGATTGAGGGCCTCGACCACCTCGCGCACCGTGAGCGCGTCGGTCGGGACCGCGAGCTGGCGCCAGGAGTCGGGGTTGTTGAGGTTGGCGTCGACGAGCACGGCGCTGCCGCCGTGTGGCTCGACGGCGCGGGCACCCAGAACCCCGATCGCCGCCGCCTCCGTGGTCTTGCCCGGGCCGCCCTTGGGCGTGCCGACCGTGACCACCGTGGAGTGGGCGCGGAGCAGGATCTGGCCGAGTCCGGCAAGGTCGGGCGTCGGAAGCCGTGGGCGCGACGGAGCCACCCGCCCGATGAGCGTCCGCAGGCGGCTGCCACGATGCGCCGGCAGGTGATGGGTCGCCGCATCCTGCGTTTCCAGCGCCCCGAGCGGGTTGTCGTCGGAAGCCGTGCGGTACGGCTGGTCGGACCTCACTCCCGCCAGAGCCGCGAGCGGGGTCACCGGCAAGCGCGATGCGCGCGCGCCGGTCTGTTCGAATGGCGGTCGATGGTCGGGGGTCGGAGGGCCGGAGGCCGGCTCCGCTTCACGACTCGTCTGCACATGCGCATCGGCGATCGGCGCGTTGTCGGGAAGCGCGCCGCGCGCCCACGCCGGCGGCGCCGGAACCCTCCCGTTGCGCCGCTGCGGTGAGGTGGCTGCGGTGGAAGATGCCTCGCCAGATTCGCGGCTTCGAGCGATGTCGTCGGAAACGCCTGACATGTGCGACATCGCCGCCGGCTGCGCAAGGCCGCCCGGGCTCAGATCGCCGCTCAGACGTCGCACCAGCTCCCAGGCGAGCGCCTCGAGGCTCTCGGCGACAACGGCGGTCCCCATGCCGGCCGGGATGCCCGCCGCCTCGACGTCATTGCGGCACCAGACCAGTTGGCGTTGGTGCGCCGCATCGCTCACGGCCGATCCTTCGTGGCCCGCGGTGCGGACGATCAGCATCCCTGCGTCGGCGAGCCCAAGTGCAGCATCACCAAGATGCGGCTCCGGGGGGCGGAGCAGCGCGATGGTGCCGTCGACCACTGGTGGCAGGAGCGCGTGGACCGCGCGCAGGAGCCGATCCGACTCCTCGGCAGGGAGGAGGCTGACCAGCATCCGCGTGGTGCTCATGGTGCCTTCGCGAGTTGCTGCCGAGCCTGGCTGATACTGCCGCAGCACATCGAATATGCGGTGCTGTTGTGTCGCGCCACTCCGACGCTCAGGATCGCGAGGCATACCGCGAGGGTCACGCCGGCCAGCACGCGCGTCGAGGTCACCCGCAGGCGGACGCTGCCCAGCGTGCGCGCCAGCACCAGGACGACACCGACCAGGAGTGCGAGCCAGAGCAGCAGCTCGGCGGCGGCCAGCGCGGCCAACCCGGTCGGATCCGCACTGCTGACGAATCCCATCGCCGCAGCGAGTTTCGGCCGGGGGAGCACCAGCGCCGCAACCGCGACACCGCCGACCACCGCGAGCAGGACGGAGGCGTGCCGGCGCACTCAGAGCCCGCCGTTGGCGCTGGCGTACGCGACCGCCGAGAAGATGACCACGAAGATGGCGGCGAGCAGGCCGACCATCGGCACCAGCACGGTGATGGTGCGCGAGCCCAGCCGGACCCGCGCGTCGGCGAGGCGCTGCGCGGTGAACGAGCGCGCGGCGGCGAGGTACTCGGTCGCCGGGTCACCGCCTCCATACTCCTGGCCCGCGCGCACAACCTGAGCCAGCTGCGCCAGCACGGGGAGGCGGTACGCGGCGGACACCGCCTCGAGCAGCTCGGCTCGGGAGTGCGGCTGGACGTCACTCATCTGACGCCACTGCTCACTGCCCAGCATCTCGGCGAGGGTGCGGTCGCGCATGCTTCGCGCCAGGGCGAGCAGCGGGTCTCCCGGACCCAGCCCCTCGGGGCTGTGCACCGGGGGCACACGCAGCAGCCCGAAGAGGAGCAGCGTCTTGGCCACCTGGAGGGAGGCCGTCTCGCGCCGGCGACGGGCCTCTCGCTGCAGGCTCGCCACGCTCAGCGCGGTCGCGACGACGGCTGCGACCGGGATCAACGCGGGAGCGAGCACGAGGCCGTCGCCGGCAAGGACGGTCACGCCGTCGAGGACGCTGCAGGCGGCGACCGTGAGGGCGGCGATGCCGACCACCCGGCGGGTCAACGCCTGGGTGTCGCCGCGACCGGCGGCGAGCTGCAGGCGCCGGATCGCGAATCGATCCTGCAAGGCACGCGCCATCGGGTTGCGTGCCACGGCGGCGGCCCAACGGCCGTGATCGGGCAGCAACCGATCCCGGACTCGGCGAATGCTGGCGCTTTCGGCGGTTCGCAAGGCGCCGCTGCGCGCCAGGACCAGCGCAGCCAATGCGGCCGTGGTCACGAGCAGCAGCGACGGCAGCCAGACCTCAGCCACGCCCGATCCGCCCCAACTCCGCGCGCACCAGGCGCATATCCCAGCGAGCCGGGCGAGGCGTGCGCAGCAGGGTGCCCATGATCGCGATGGAGCCCGCGAAGATCAGCGCCGCGATCACGAGCGTGATCTCCCCCTGGACGCTGACGAGGAAGTCGTGCAGCACCGGGACGGTGTTGAAGGCGCCGATGAGCACCGCGAGCACCGCGCCGATCATCTGCGCGCTGCGTCGTTGCACCGCCACCGCGGCGCGGGTGGCGTCGAGCAGCGCGATGTCCTCCTCGAGCTCCGGGATCACCTGGTCGCGGAGCTGGTGGACGAGCTCGCGCGGATCGCGGCTCCTTCCGGCAAGCAGGAGCACACACACGTCTTCGACGAATGCGGAACGGGAGCGTTCGGCCATGTCGAGCAGCCCCTCCTCCATCGAGAGCGCCGTCTGCAGCGGCGTCAGCAGCTCGCGCAGCTCAGGACGCGGATGCTGTGCCACCTCGCGCAGCACGGCGTCGAGATTGCCCATGCGCTGCAGCCCGTTGGCCAGGTCGCGAACGGTTGCGACCAGCGAGCGATATGCGCGCGATCGCCGCGCCGAGGCCACGTCCTCCACCAACCAGGGCACGCCCAGCGTCCCGAGCAGGAGCAGGACGACCGCGATCACCACGACGCCGCTGGTCAACCCCACGAGCAGGGCGAGGGCGAACAGGGTGAGCCGAATCGCCGCCCACACGGCGAACGGAACGCCCAGCGACGCGGCCAGATCCCGCTCCGCGTCGAGCAGAGGAGCGACCCGGGGCGAGACCGCAGCGCCGGCGTCGGGACGCACGCCCGGCCGCTGCCACACCGTGATCGCGGCGATGAGGCAGAGGATGACCAGCACCTCGAAGAAGAGCAGCGCGATCACGACGCGGGCACCTCGACGAGCTGCTCGCCAAGTGCCTCCTGGAGTCGCCGGGGCAGGTCGGCGATCGAATGCACGCGGCGGACCAGCGCGTCGTGCTCGTCCGTGCGGTACACGTCGACCGCGGCGCCGTCAGCCGAGTATGCGACCACCCCGGTCACCGCCCGCCTGCCGAGTCGCTGCGATTTGCGGAGGTGCACCACGAGGTGGATCGCCTGGTGCGCGACCCTCGTGGCCAGCTCGACCTGCCCGGCGAAACGCGGCGCCATCATCACGTAGTTGACGACCTTGGGAATGGTCTCGGCGGCGCTGTTGGCGTGCACGCTGACCATCGATCCCTCGTGGCCGGTGGTCATCGCATTGGCGGCGTCCGCCATCTCCGCGCCGCGGGCCTCGCCGACGATGATCCGGGACGGCAGGAAGCGCAGGGCGTCGCGCCCCAGATCCTCCATGCTCACCCTGGCCTCCTGTTCCTTCCAGGCACCGGGCACGGTGGCCATGGTGATCGTGTTCTCGTGCACCATCCGGCCGTCGGGGCGTTCCTGGGCCAGGGCCAGCTCCGGACTGTCCTCGATCACCAGTAGCGTCTCGTCGTCTGCGACCTCGGC